>Ga0114925_10000416_pt1 | contig 18600 bp, 15 predicted proteins | sample SumtaG_2_FD_87287 | JGI IMG/M metagenome (GOLD analysis project Ga0114925, IMG submission 87287) | Deep subsurface microbial communities from Indian Ocean to uncover new lineages of life (NeLLi) - Sumatra_00607 metaG | ecosystem: Environmental > Aquatic > Marine > Oceanic > Sediment | place... | reverse complement strand
TGGAAGAGATCGCCCGGGACACCTCCTTTCTCGCCGCCATGGATGCGGTCTATGCCAAGTATCAGAAGTACCTCCAGAGCGAGCGCTGGTACAAGGGAGACGGCCGGGATGTAATTGCCTACTTGTCGATGGAGTACGGCCTGGACGTAAGTCTGCCCATCTACTCGGGCGGCCTGGGAGTCCTGTCGGGGGATCATCTGAAGACGGTCTCGGATCTGGGCCTGCCTCTGGCGGGTGTCGGGCTTCTGTACCGACAGGGATACTTCCAGCAGTATCTGAACCCGGACGGCTTTCAGCAGGAGTTCTATCCGGAAAACGATTGGTACACCATGCCGGTGCGTCTCTGCAGGAGCGAACAGGGCGAACCGCTGAAGATCACCGTCGATGTTGGCGCAGACGACGTGACTGCACAGCTCTGGGAGGTTCGGGTTGGAAAAACACCCCTCTACCTTCTGGACAGCAACATCGAAGAGAATCCGACAAAACATCGGGAGATCACCGCCACACTCTACGGGGGTGACGCGGATATGAGGATCCGGCAGGAGATTCTTCTCGGAGTAGGGGGGATTCGTGCCCTGAAAGCCCTGGATCTCAATCCTGCGGTGACGCACATGAACGAGGGGCATTCGGCGTTTCTCGGGCTGGAACGCATTCGCAGTCTGATGCAGGGCAAGGGAATGAGTTTCTCCGAGGCCCAGCAGGCGGTCTGGCCTACCAATGTCTTTACCACTCACACCCCCGTGCCGGCGGGAAACGAACGTTTTCCCGTAGAACTCATGTCCAAATATTTCAAAGGTTTCGCCGAGCAGCTTGGACTCTCCTGGAAGGATTTCCTCGCCTTGGGACGGGAGAATCCGGACAACGATCAGGAGAGTTTCTGTATGACCGTCCTGGCTCTGAAACTTGCAGCTCATGCCAACGGCGTCAGCAAGCTTCACGGTCAAACGAGCCGCAGGATGTGGCAGAATCTCTGGCCGGGATTACCCGTAGAAGAGGTTCCCATTAAAAGTATCACCAACGGGGTGCACCCCCGCACCTGGATCTCCCACAATATGATCGATCTACTCGACCGTTACCTGGGGCCACACTTCCAGGATGATCCTGCGAACTTCGAGGTCTGGGAACATATGGACCGGATCTCTGACGAGGAGCTGTTCCGCACTCACGAGCGACGCCGGGAGCGTCTGGTGGCCTTCGTGCGCCATCGGCTGCCTCAGCAGCTGCAGCGGCGGGGATTTCCAGAGGATGTGCTGTCCCCCTATTCCCTGACCATCAGTTTTGCCCGCCGCTTTGCCACCTACAAGAGGGCCAACCTGCTGCTGCAGGATCCGGATCGGCTGATCAAGCTTCTGACCGACAGCGAACGGCCGATCCAGCTGATCTTTGCCGGGAAAGCCCATCCCCACGACCTGGAGGGCAAGGAGCTCATTCGGGAGCTGATCCATTTTGCCCAGGATCCCAAGATCCGCAGTCAGGTCGTTTTTCTCGAGGACTACGATATGACCATTGCCCGCTACCTCAACTCAGGGAGTGACGTCTGGCTGAACACCCCGCGGCGTCCCCTCGAGGCCAGCGGGACCAGCGGCATCAAGGCGGCGATGAACGGGGTACTCAACCTTTCCATTCTTGACGGATGGTGGGACGAAGCCTACAAGCCCGAATGCGGCTGGGCCATCGGCAGCGGGGAGGAGTACGCAGATCCGGACCTGCAGGACGAAATTGAGAGCAAGGCGGTGTACAACCTCCTCGAGAGGGAGATCATTCCCCTGTTCTACACACGCGGCAGGGACGGGTTGCCCCGGGAATGGATCAAGCGGATGAAGGCGGCCATGAGTTCTGTGGGTAGGGAGATGAACAGCCATCGCATGCTCATCGAGTACTCTCAGGAGTTTTACCTCCCCGCTCTCCAGAAAGCCCGGGAGTTTGCCGCCGACGATTTCGCCTCCGCCAGGGAGCTGTCCGGTTACCTGCAGAGGTTGAAAGATTCCTGGGAACACGTAAAGGTGGAGAGCCTGTCGGTTCCTCAAGGTGTAATTTTCAAGGTCGGAGACCGCATCGAAGCGTCGGCCCGCATCAACCTGGGGGGGCTTTCTCCGCAGGAGGTAAGGGTGGAGCTGTACTTTGGTTCCGTGTCATCCTCCGGAGAAATCGAGGATGCAGGACGCCTGGAAATGAGTCCTCGGTCCGACGGTCGGTCTGTGGTCGAGTATCGAGGACAAATCGAATGTGCTGTGACCGGGCGTCAGGGTTATACCGTTCGGCTGCTACCCAAGCATCCGGCTCTGGTGCACCCGTACATCCCGGGATTCCTGCGCTGGGCCTGAAGCGATGCGCGCTGCGCACGCTACGCGCAGAGCCCCCCGTCATTGCCGGTGGTCCCCGATTGCGGTTTGACGGCCGCGGCTCCTCAGCCCAGCGTGAAGGGCAGCAGCGGCTCCAGAGTGATCAAGCCAATTGTTACCAGCAGGGCCGGGATGTAGTTGGCCGTTTTCAGCTTGCTTAAACCTAGCAAATTAAAACCGATCATGATCACCAGCACGCCGCCGACTGCAGTCAGCTCTCCGAGGAGCAGTTCATTGACCAGAGGCTGCAAGACCCCGGCCAGCAGGGTAATTCCCCCCTGGTACACAAGAATCGTGATTGCACTGAAAGCCACGCCGATCCCCATCGCCGCGGTGAGCATGATGGCCATGAAGCCGTCCATGACCGACTTGGTGAGGATCAAGTCGTAGTTCCCCTCCGCCCCCGCTTTGAAGGCACCGACCAGGGTCATTGCCCCGACGCAAAACAGCACCGAAGCGTTGAGAAAGCCCCCGGCAAAGTCTTTTCCCGATTCTTTCTTGGCAAAGCGTCTCTTCAAGAACTCACCGAAACGGAGGATCCCGCCCTCGACGTTCCACCACTCGCCGAGCATTCCGCCTACGATCAGGGCAAGAGCCATGAACACGATTCTGGTTGTGACCAGACCCATCTTAATGCCCAGGATCAGAGAGATCATACCGGCCCCGACGTACACGACTCGTTTGAAGGACTCGTTGATTTTCATGTGCAGGATCAGGCCGATAAGGGAGCCGATGATCACCGCCACGCAGTTGACGAGGGTCGCTATCATAGAGAGGCACTATAACGGATTTGCTGGGGATTGAAAAGGGAAGAGGTGTTACCTTATAATTCGCAAAGGTTTTTTTTAAGGATGAAAACTCTGACCCTGCTACTCAGTATGCTCCTCTTCGCGGCGCCGGCGGGGCTGGTTTGTGCGGAGGAAGCCCTGAATCTCTCCGCGCTGATCGGCCTTACTCTGGAGGAAACCTACCAGAGTCTGGGGGCGCCTCTGGAGGTGTACCCTCTGCGGGGTACGGAACCGGGTCAGGATGACATTGTTTTTTTCTACCCGGGGCACCTCTACCTGTTCTGGTTTCAGAATCGAGTCTGGCAGGCCCGCACCGACGGTCGCTACCAAGGAACCGTCTTCTCGGTTCGTATGGGAGTGTCTCGGCAGCGTGTCCTCGAGGTGATGGGGCGGCCTTTCAAAGAGTTCGAGGACTCTCTGGTTTTTCACCTCGAGGACAGGGGGTATCCTGTTCAGGCCCGCTTTTACTTCGAGAATGACCGCTTGAACGATGTGTACTGCTTTCGGGGAGACCTGTAATGGCTGCTCGGAAGTGCAAGATCTGTCTTTCTCTGACAGCGTCCACCTTGAAGGAGAATCTTCGTTTACTTGATTCCCGGCGTTCCTTCGTGGATATGGTCGAGTTGCGGGCGGACTTTCTCGATTCCACCGAGCTGTCTTCGCTGAAGCGTTTTCCCCGTACCGCCGGTGTGCCGGTGATCCTGGCTGTTCGTCGGCAGCGCGACGGCGGGCGTTGGGGACTTGGAGAGAGGGAGCGGCGGCGGCTCCTTGCACGTTCCCTGGCCGGCGGCTATGACTACGTGGATCTGGAGCAAGATCTGGAGGATCCGGATCTGGCTAGTCAGGTGATTCGGGCCGGGGGACGGGTGATTCGTTCGCTTCATGATTTCTCCGCGGTTCCTGATCGATTGGCCGAGCGTTGTCGTCAACTTCCCCACGTTCCGGGGGAGATCCCCAAAATGGCGGTGATGCCTCAAAGCACAAAGGACCTGCCGATCCTGGCAGAGGCTTTCAGGCAGCTCAAGGGTGAGGAGAAGATCCTGATCGGCATGGGGGAGCACGGACTGTTTTCCCGCATCCTGGCTACCAAGCTGGGCTGCTTTCTGACCTACTGCTCTGTATCAGGAGCCGAGTCAGCGGCGCCGGGGCATCTCGATCCTCGCACACTGGTTGAGTTGTATCGTTTCCGAAAGCAGGATCAGGAAACGTTCCTCTGCGCCGTGATCGGCAATCCTATCGCCCACTCCCGGTCTCCCGAGTTCCACAACCGCGGCTACCAGGCTCTTGGACTGAACGGCGTGTATATCCCCTTCCTCGTTGATCAGGTACAGCCCTTCTTCCTCCTGGCCGGATTGCTCGAAATACGGGGATTTTCGGTAACCATGCCTCACAAACAGTCGGTGATGGCGTATCTCAGCGAGCGGGATAAAAGCCTGGAGGCAATCGGCGCTTGCAACACCGTGGTCCGCAGGAGGAAAGGCAGCTGGTTCGGAACCAACACCGATGTCCATGGCTTCATCGCGCCCCTGGAAACGCAGGCGCCTGAGCTGCTCAAAGCGGGCACTAAGGCAACCGTTATCGGCGCGGGAGGTGGGGCCCGCTCCGTTGTCTGCGCCTTGCGCAGCCGGGGTATTCGTCCGTTGATTGTGAACCGGAAAGCGGACAAGGCGAGGATGCTGGCAGCGTTTTTCGACTGCGACTGGGCGGGGATCGATGCAGAAGGCATCGCCCGTATTGGGGAGAATGCCGAACTTATCGTTCAAGCCACCAGCGTGGGCATGGAGCCCGAGCCGGACGCGGATCCTGTTCCCGGGTACCGATTCGGAGGGAAGGAGGTGGTATACGACCTGGTGTACCAGCCCTTCATGACCGTGTTTCGCAGCCGTGCTAAGGATGCGGGTTGCCGAACCGTGCCCGGTCTGGATATGTTATTTGCCCAGGGAGCGGCTCAGTTCAAAATTTATACCGGGGTGGAGTATCCCCGGGAGGAGATCTTTCATCCATGAACCATAAAAAGCTGTTCATCCCCGGTCCCGTCGAAGTAGACGAAGGGGTTCTGCGGAAAATGGCTACCCCGATGATCGGGCACCGCAGCAGCGAGTGGAGCGAGCTGCAGCAGAGGGTCAGTGAAAAACTCCAGACCTTGATGTATACGAGGAATCCGATCATCCTTTCCGCCTCCTCGGGCACGGGCTTGCTGGAGATGGCGATTCGTTGCACAACCGCAAAGAGGGCCATCGTTTTTTCCGTAGGTGCTTTTGGAAACCGCTGGCATGAGATAGCCGAGGGCAACGGTGTTCCGGCGGACAAACACGAGGCAGAGTGGGGTAGCGGCACCACGCCTGAGATCGTGGAGCGTTATCTATCCACGGGAAAGTACGACCTCGCCACGGTCACCCATAACGAAACCTCCACGGGAGTCATGAACCACGTCGAGGAGCTGGCCGAGGTGTTCCGCAAGTACCCCGATGTGCTGTGGTGTGTAGACGCGGTCTCTTCTCTGGGGGGAGCCAAGATCGAGGTGGACAAGCTGGGAATCGATATCTGTGTCACCTCGAGCCAGAAAGCCCTCGGCCTGCCGCCGGGATTGAGTCTGGCCTCGGTCTCGGAAAAGGCGAAGCAGCGGGCTCAAAGGATCGACAAGCGGGGATACTACTTCGATATGCTCCTGCTTCTCCAATACGTGGTAGAGCGGAAGTTTCAGTATCCCTCCACTCCTTCGATATCTCACACCTTCGCCCTGGATTTTGCTCTGGACAGGATCTTGAATCAGGAGGGGCTCGAGGCTCGATTCGCTCGGCATCGAGAGATCGCCGAGTATGTCCGTTCCTGGGCTAAGAGGCACTTCGCTCTGTTTCCCAAGGAGGAGTATGCCTCAAACACCGTGACCTGTATCAGCAATACACGGCAGATATCCGTGAAGGATCTCAACGGCAAATTGGCCGAGCGGGGATTCATGATCTCCAACGGCTATGGAGCTTTGAAGGAGAAGACCTTCAGGATCGCCCATATGGCGGAATTGCAGAGAACGGATCTGGAAGAACTGTTCGGTCATATCGAGGAGATTCTGGAGCTTACGGGCTAGCCTTCGAACTGTCCGTAGGTTTCGACGGTTTTTTGGGGCGAGGTTTTTTACTCTTTTCCAACATCGACTGAATAATTTTCTTATTGTCCAGGAGAGAGCTGAGACTGCGGTCGGAGTGCAGTCTGTAGATCACCCTGGCAAAGAGATAGCCGATATCCGTCGACACGTACCACTCCCGGCCGAGCAGATTCTGATCGTGGTACACGGCATTGGTGCCGATGAAGCGGAAGAACAAGCCCTCGCGGTAAGCCTCATCGAAGGCTTCGATCGCCCCCCCGCTGAACAGGGGAAGACTGGCTGCGCAGATGATACGCTCGGCTCCCATACTTTTGAGCGTGGACATGGCCCTGAGCATTGTGCCCCCGGTTCCGAGCATGTCATCGGCCATGAACACGGTTTTCCCCTCCACCGAGCCGAGCAGGCGGACATTGGTTATGTTGTTGTGCCTGGCATCTTTGGATGCATAGGAGTAGTCCCGCTCCTTATACAGCATGCCGAGAGATTTGCTGAGAGTATTGGCGTAGAACTTATTGCGGACGATGGAGCCCGTGTCGGGGGAGATGATCACGAGATCAGGGCTCTGCAGATCCACAATCGTCGACAGGGCTCTCAGAATTTGATAGGAACCATGCAGATCTTCCAGCCGCAGACGATTGAAACTGTTGTCGATTTCTTTCGAGTGAATGTCGAGGGTGATGATCCGTTCCACTCCGGCGAACTCCAAGAACTGTCCCAATCGGGCCGCTACCAGCGCCTCCCGTCCCTGTTTTTTGTGTTGCCGGGCGTATGGGTAGGTAGGCAGCACCGCGGTGATTCGTTTGGCTCCCGCTTGCAGAGCCGCGTCGATGCTCACCAGCAGGCAGAAGAAATGGTCGTTCACCGACAGTTCGAAGGTATCCTCATCCCCTCTGTTCAACGGAATCGGGTAGTGATTCTCCACATCCTGAACGATATAAATGTCCATGTTGCGGATGGAAGTCAGGATTTCCGCTTTGTATTCCCCGTTGGCAAAACGGGTGAACTGAACCGGAACGCGGAAGCTGGGGGGACGGAACTGGTCGACGGGCAGGGTTAAGTCGACCGTAGTCGGTCTCAGGTCCAATGTCAGGTTGATCCGCCGGATGATCTCCTCTCGACTGATCCCGTACTTTTGAGCTAAATAGCCAACCTTTCGGCGAAACTTCCGCTGGGATACCTCCTCCAGGTCGGCTGTCAATTTGGCGGCAAATCCTGCCGCGCCGGGGCAGGCCAGAATCCCGATCTGTTCAGGAATTGCATAAATCATAGGAGTCCATCAAGAGAAATACTTCACCGTCCTGGAAAGCCCCTCGTGAAGATCGACAGAGGGGCTCCATGCCAGAATTTTCTTCGCTTTTCCGATGTCTAGACAGCTGCGGCGAAGATCCCCGGGTCTGGCATCTGCCCACTTAGGCTCGGGCGGGTTCTTGAACAAGGAGCTGATTTCTCTGTACAGCGCCCCGGTCGTGGTGGTAACGCCTGTACCGATATTGATGAGCTCCCCGACCCCCTTGTCCGCGGCTTGAAGATTTGCCCTGGCAATGTCTTCCACATATACGTAGTCCCGCAACATCCCGTCCGGCTCTTCGGGGTAGGAAAATACCGTAGGAGTCTCTCCCCCCAAAAGGGAATTGATAAAGATCGATACGACTCCCGCCTCGCCGAGAGGATTCTGACGGGGACCATATACGTTGGAGTAGCGTAACACTGTGTATTTCAGACCGTGCTGCTCTGCGTAGAAACGCAGGTACTGTTCGCCCAGGTATTTATGGATTCCGTAAGGAGAGATGGGTTGAGACGGATGGTCTTCCGGAGTGGGCATGATTTCGGTGTCTCCGTAGATTGCACCGCCTGTGGAGATGAAAATGAATTTTTTGATGGAGTGACGCACTGAAGTCTCAAGGAGGTTGAGCAGTCCCAGGGCGTTGATCTTGGCGTCCTGGATCGGATCTCGGGTGGAGACCGTGACGCTGATCTGAGCGGCGTGGTGATCCACGATTTCAGGTTTTTCCAGCTCGAATACCTTATCCAGCTCCTGAGCGCCGATGTCCAGGAGATAGAACTTCGCTTTTTTCGGTATGTTCTTCGTACTGCCTGTGCTGAGATTGTCAACAATGATCACCTCGTGACCCGCGTTGACATAGGCATCCGCTACGTGGGAGCCGATGAATCCCGCCCCCCCTGTGATGAGGATTTTCATATACACTCAAGACAATAGCATCCCCTTTCCCGCTGGTCAACCATTCCGAAATAGTTCTCTGTACGTTGGAAAAACCCGAAATTTTAAAGTTTTTCTTTAAAAATTGCACATAGCCCCAATGAAGGCGATAGGCTGCGTTAGCAAATGGGCTATTTTGTCCATTGTGTCATTCTGACTCATTGACATTGCTCCTATACACGTCGCTTTGACCTTGACCGTGGAGGATCGGTTCCGCACAATGGCAAATACCTGATCTGGGGTTTGTCGGCCAATATCTTGCTGCAGAACCTCGAGCTGATTTGATAGAGCGGCTATTTTTACTGTAACTGAACATACTGTCTGCCGAATATACTACCGTAGGGGGAAAGTAAAAGAGTTTTGAAGCGACTTCTGCTGGTTTCGCTCCTATCAATGGCCCTCGTCGGGTTTTTGTGGGGGGAGGTCCGTTTCGCCGGTCCTGATCTCTCGGACACCTATCTAGTGGTATTCAAGGTTCGATCCGACAGCCCGGGCTGCGGCGCCTACGACACCCTGCTCACGATGGATCTGGAGACGCGTACCCTGACCCAGTTGACCCATTTCCCGGAACGACTCGTCTATTTGGCGGGAAGGAAAGTGCTGCAGCTGCAAAATCGCTTCGGCGTGTTTCATAGCGATCCGACCTTGAGCAACTTCCAACCATATCCGCTGTTTCCCTCGTTGATTGCGGACAATAGGATACTCCAGGGAAGCTTGAGCCCTGTGAAGCTCTCCCCCAACGGCCGCTACCTGCTGTATCTGGAGGGCAGCTCCCCGGCTTTCGGAGATTTGTTTTTTATTGACCTCGACAAGGGCAACAGACAGCTCGTTTCCAAGAAAATCGAGATCGACCTGGCATCCACACCGATTGTCTGGGCCCCTGACTCCAGTTTCTTCGTCTACAGCAAGAACGGGGTTATCTACTACATGTCGGTCCGGCAGCTGGGCGAACAACGGGGGGTTGAGGAATCCTACAGGCAGATCGGCCCGGGCCGGATCGGAGCTATGAGCCCCGGCGGAGAAACATCCCTCTACTACGTCTCAGAGTCCCTCGTGTACGAATTGGACAGCAGAGAGCTGTTTACCCGTGCGCTCTATAGAGGATACCTCGATATAGGTCGCCTGGTTGGAAAGATCCCATTCCGTTTTGACGCCAACTTCGATCATTATTGGATCTCTCCTGCAGGAACACACATTCTTCTCAGCAAGGGAGGGAGCAACCTGTTCCTCTACGCCCTATCTAGAGAAGATTTTTCTTCCACGGGAAGCATACAATCTCTCCCCTATCTGTACCTGCCCCGTAACACCCGGATTCAAAGAGTACTGTGGAACGATACCGGAGTGCTGACCATACTGACCGCGGGATCTGAGAACGGCCGGGCCAACACTCAAGCGTTCCGTTTCGAGGTCGCCGAGATGGCCGCCAACCCCGCTTTCCAGCGGCTCGATGTGGACGGAGCGCAGGATATCATTCTTTCTCCCGATGAGAGTCAAGCAGCGGTTGTTCTTCAGGATCGGGTCGTGTTGTACGACTATCTGACCTGGAGCAAAGTGTCTGAGTACTCTCACCCCGAAGCCCTGCAGGTGGCTTGGATCTCGGAGGAGGAGTTGGTCATCGCCGGCCGCAAGGTGATTGAGTTGTATACCCTCGATGGTGGCCGGAAGCGGTTGCTTGGGATTTCTCAACCGAACGGCTACAGTTTCTCCGCCGATGAAGAGGCTGTACTGGCCACCGTGGGGGAGAGAACTTTCCAATCCACTGGGGTTGGTTGGATCGAGTCGGCAGGAGCGGTCCTGCGCAGCAGGAAGATCACATCGGACTCCTACCGGGTGTATGTAGAAGAAACCCCGGACAGACTGTTCAAGAACATGCTTATGATCCGGGATTTGAAAGGACTGATCACGACCACGCTGTTGGAGCAGAAACCGGGCGAGTTGGAACCGTTTCCCGAAGAGGATGATCCTCTCGATTTTGTGACCTTCGATCACGGCTCGCGGATCCGCAGACGGGAGATCGCCCTGGTGTTCAACGTAATCGATTCGGTGGAGGGACTTCCCGCCATCCTCTCCGCACTTGCAGACTACGGCCTGCGCTGTACCTTCTTCGTTAACGGCGAGGCCATCCACAGCTACCCGGATGCGGTTCGGGAAATCTCTCGATCCGGCCACGAGATCGGGAGTCTCTTCTCGATTTATTTCGACATGACCGACGCACGCTTCCGTCTGGACAAGGAGTTCATAAAGCGCGGATTGGCGCAGAACGAGGATCAGTACTTCGCGGCCACGGGTAAGGAGTTGTCCCTGCTGTGGCATGCCCCATACTACTTTGTGAGCTCCGATATCGTGCAGGCTTCCAGGGAGATGAACTACATCTATGTGGGTAGGGATGTGGATCCCTTGGATTGGGTGACCTGGGAAATGAGTCTAACGACCAGGGATATTTACTTCCCGGCAAGCAAACTGGTTGAAAGAGTGGTAGAGGAAAAGAAACCCGGTTCGATCGTACCAGTTCTTGTCGGCAGGCCGGAGGGCGACAGGGACGATTACTTCTTCCATAAACTGGATGTACTCATCGACGCATTAATCAAAGGGGGCTACGATATCGTACCCGTTTCTGTGTTGATTGAGCACGCGGAATAAATTAGGATTTATGTCGGCTCGTCCGATGATAAAGAAAGGGTAAAGGCGCTTTGAACACAATGAATCCTCTACGGAGCTACAAAGAAACGCAGATCAAGACCGCTACACCGGGTAAGCTGATTCTGATGCTCTACGACGGTGCAATCAGGCATTTGAATCAAGCCCTCGAGGATCTGAGCATGGAACATCGGCAATACGATAGCATCAGCAACTCTCTGATCAGGACTCAGGATATCATTGCCGAGTTGATGATATCCCTTGATTTTGACCGAGGCGGGGAGATCGCGAAAAATCTGTTCGGTCTGTACGTGTTCATGAACCGACGCCTGCTGGACGGTAACATCAGCAAGGACAAGGCACCTCTAGAAGAAGTGAAAACGCTTCTTACCGAACTGAGGGGCGCCTGGGCCGAGGTTGCCGACAAAGCAGGTGTGTCTACCGGATCCACTCAGGGCGGGGGAGTCAATATCGCCGGCTAAGGAGGTGGAAACAGCACCATCTCCGCTGAACATTCGTTCATGAACGCACCTCTATATCTCGTCGACGGCTACAGTCTCATCTACCGTGCCTACTTCGCCTTAATCCGGCGACCGCTCATTAATTCCCAAGGACAGAACACATCGGCGGTATTCGGTTTCTTCGGCTCTCTGTTCAAACTATTCAAATTGAAAGATCCTTCCTATCTCGCCGTGGTGATGGATTCGGCCACGCCCACCTTCAGGCATGAGAAGTATCCCGAATACAAGGCGAATCGGGAGAAAGCGCCGCAGGACCTCCATGACCAGGTGCTTGTAATTGAGGAGATTCTCGCCGCTCTGGGCGTCTCCTGCCTGCGCCGGGACGGCTTCGAGGCGGATGACCTGATGGCCACCCTTGCCGAGAAGTGCCGCCAGGAGGGGCGGGAGTGCTACATCCTTTCGGGAGACAAGGACCTCCTGCAGCTGGTTGGCGGCGGCGTGTACGTGATCCATCCTCCCAAGGGTGACGGAGATTTCTCCGTACTCGATCGAGAAGCGGTATTCGCATCCCGGAGCATCTATCCTGAGCAGGTAATCGACTACCTGGCCCTGGCCGGAGATCAATCCGACAACGTCCCCGGTGTAGCCGGTGTAGGGGACAAGATCGCAGTGAAGCTGCTCTCCGAGTATTCCGACCTGGACACGGTGTACAAGGATCTGGACGGTGTGAAACCCGCCGGTGTGAAGAAAAAACTCGAGGATGGAAGGAGCAGCGCATTCTTGAGCAGAGAGCTGGTCACCCTCCGTACAGACGTTCCCCTGGATGCTAGCCTTGAGAATTTGCGACTCCTGAATCTGAACCGGGAAGCCGCCATTCCCCTGTTCGCCAGACAGGGTATGAACCGTATTGTCGAGGAGCTCGGCGGCAAGGTCGAGGAGCAGCTTGCCGCGGCTCAGCTCACACCGGGAGGGTACGAGACCGTCCGCACCCCGGAAGCTCTGCAAGCCTGGATCGCGGAGGTACGGAAAGCCGGAACATTCGCTTTCGACACGGAGACGGACAGTCTGGATCCCCTCCAGGCACATCCGGTGGGCTTTTCTCTGGCCACGGCCAAGGGCAAAGCCTGCTATATCCCCGTACAGGCAGCAGGTGTTGAGGTTCTGGATCTCGAGAAGGTGCTCACCCAGCTGCGCAGGATACTCGAAGATCCTTCCCTGACTCTAATCGGACAGAACATCAAATACGACTACAAGGTCATGGCTTGCCAGGGACTGGTGCTCCGCTGCCGTTTCTTTGACACCATGGTGGCCGCCTGGCTGCTCGATTCGGAGCGCTCCTCCTACAGCCTGGACAATCTGGCTCTTCAGCTGTTGAACTACAGGACCATTCACTACTCTGATGTGGTAGGAAAGGACAAGACCCTGGCGGATGTCGAGCTAAGGCGGGCAACGGACTACTCGGGAGAAGATGCGGATATCACCTTTCAGCTCTTCCAGCTCTTCCAGCCACAGCTGGAGACTGAAGGGTTTGCGTCTATCTTCTCTGACCTGGAGATGCCTCTGGTGGGGATCCTGGCGAATATGGAGATCGCCGGGATCCGGCTAGATGCATCGGAGCTGCGCTCCTACAGCCCCGAGCTGGAGGTTGAACTGGCCCAACTGGAATCGGAGATCTTCTCTCTCTGCGGCCACAGCTTTAACGTTCGTTCTACAAAAGAGCTGCAGAGGGTACTTTTTGAAGAACTTGGACTCCCCCCCGTCAAGAAGACCAAGACCGGCCAGTCAACGGACAGCTACGTGCTGATGGAGCTTACCCGAACGGGGAACAAGGTCCCTGAACTGGTGTTGAATCACCGGCTGCTCTCCAAGCTTAAATCAACCTACGTGGATGCTCTGCCCGGGCTGGTCAACCCCGACAGTGGACGCCTTCACACCCACTACATCCAGACCGGAGCCGCCACCGGCCGGCTGGCCAGCAAGGATCCCAACCTCCAGAACATCCCGGTCCGTGAAGAGTCGGGGCGGCGAATCCGTAAAGCCTTCGTTCCGGAGCCGGGGTATCACTTCTTGAGTGCCGACTACTCCCAGATCGAGCTGGTCGTGCTGGCCCATCTTTCAGGAGATCCGATGCTCAAGGAAGCTTTCCATCAGGACAAGGACATCCACAGGCAGACCGCCGCTGTTCTGTTCGGAGTTCCCGAGCCGGAGGTGACCGCGGAGCAGCGGCGTATCGGGAAAACCATCAACTTCGGGGTGATCTACGGCATGTCCGCATTCCGGCTCGCCCGGGACCTGCGCATTCCCCGTAGGGATGCCGATGAGTTCATCCAGCGCTATTTTGAACGCTACGCCGGCGTAGACAGGTTCATAAAACAAACGGTCCGGGAAGCCGAGCGGACGGGATTCGTCCAGACGATCATGGGCCGGCGCCGCCTGATCAGCCGCATCAACAGCCGTAATCGTACCGAGAAGATGGCAGCCGAGAGGGTGGCTATGAACTCTCCGATTCAGGGCAGCGCCGCGGATATCGTGAAGCAGGCAATGATTGACGTAACCCGAGCCCTTGGGGAGAAGAAGATGAAGTCCCGGTTGCTGCTGCAGGTACACGACGAGCTGATCTTCGAAGTGCCCGAAGCGGAGCTCAGTCAGGCTCAAGATCTGGTCAAACAGAGGATGGAACAGGCGGTGAAGCTCTCCGTACCGCTGCGGGTCAGCCTTGAGGTCGGACCGACCTGGGGGGACATCCATTAGCGCTTCCTTTGTGCTTGGCCTCACCGGTAAGTACTGCTCAGGGAAAAACGCCATCGTTTCCTTCCTGCAAACTTTGGGTTTCACGGAAATCGATGTTGACAAGGTCGGTCACCAGCTTCTCGGCGACGGTAGAATCAAGGAGAAGCTCCGGCAGCACTTCGGTGGCGAGATCTTCACCGGGGAAGGACTCATCGATCGCCGAGTTCTCGGACAGAGAGTATTTCGGGATGTCCGGGAGCTGCGTGTGTTGGAGTCGATCATCCATCCGCCGATGGTGAGACAGGTCGAGCTCACGCTGGAGAAGCTGAGCGGTAGTGTTGTCATCAATGCCGCCGTCATGTCTCGCATGGGTCTGGAGCGGGTCTGCCATGCGGTTGTCTGTGTCCGCGCCCCTCTGTTGCAGCGGGTCAAACGTGCCCGCCGGCGGGATGGGTCGAAGCTGATTCGAATATTGCGTCGTATGAGAGCGCAGCGGGGAATCTGTTCTAAATTGAATGCAAATGGCGTCGATATTTACTATGTAGACAACGATCGGGGGCTGGACCATCTCCATGCCCGGATCTTGAAGATCTTGAGGGAGAAAGGACAGGAAACAATCTAGATATGGAACGCAATCGAGTTCTCTGGGTCATCTTCTCAATAAGCCTATTCCTGGTCGTGGTCCTGGCCGGCGGTTTGTATCTGCTGCGGCCCGTATCCAAGCAGGACGTCCGGGTGACTGCTGAGGAGACTCCCTCTATTCGGGGGTTTGACGCTTTTGAGTATGTTCGTGGGAAATCCGAGCTGCCCGGGCTGACGGAGGAGCCGGAGGAAGCGGAGGAGATGGTCATTATTGTGGGCGAGAGAGAGGAGGCGCCGACCCGGGAGCCGCCGGTCCGTGCAGAGGAGACCAAAACCGCAATTCCCGTACCGGAAAAAGCCATCGAACCTGCGCCCCGGGTGGTTTCCCGGCCCAAGACAACCAGACCGGCCGCGACCGTCCCCGTGACCAGACCTGTCCGAAAACCTGCTCCCCAACCCGCCCCTCGGGAGGTGAGCGTTACCGAGTATTGGATTCAGGCCGGATCCTACACCAGTCCCTCCCGGGCACAAGAAGTAGCCCAGGCTTTGGAGGATCAGGGGCTCATCTCGAAGATCACCACTCGAGCCTTGAGCGGAAAAACCTACTATCGCGTGCGGATCGGTCCTTATCAGAGCAAGCTCGAGGCGGAAAAGTTCCTCGGGTGGGTCAAGGCGGTCAAGGGGTTTGAGTCGAGCTACATCTCCATGGTCTACACCAAACGGAGGATTCCCTAGAGCTCAAGACCCATGCCCTTCAGCATTTCCCTCCTTTGTGCCGTAACCATTCAGCTCCTCTGCCAAATGTTCAAGGTTGTCTTCTACTCATTGAAGGAACATCGCCTCCGTTTGAATTACTTCGTCTCCACCGGGGGGATGCCCAGTGGGCACACCGCCTTCGTCAGCGCCTTGACCGTCTCGGTGGGTCTGAACCGGGGATTCTCGTCGGAGTTTTTCACGATCGTCTTCGTGTTTTCCTCTATCATCGTCTACGACATCGTGAGGGTGCGGGGGGCGGTGCAGACCCATTCCCGAATCCTGACCGTACTGTTGGAGAAACTCCCCCCGGAGGATCGGATACAACTGCCCCAGTTGGTCGGTCACACGATCGGGGAGGTGCTGATCGGCCTGGCGGTGGGTGCCGGATTCGCCGCTGCCGTGTATTTCTTGTTTCAGGCTTAGACGAGTTGTTCTGCGGCGATCAGGGTATTTGCCACGGACCTCCACCCTCAGGCAATATCGCAAGCTTTATTGATGACGCGCAGCGTATAGATCTAGGAGGCGTCGGATCATTTATCGGTATATCCATTATCTTACGCTTGTTCATAGAGAACCCTTTCTTTCCGCCAATATCCCGTCCCGATGATTCGATTCTTTCTCCTACGGTAGGCAAACCGTACTGGCATGATACGATCCCCGACTTTGCGGAAAACTTTAGTACCGTTGTTCGATCTGACTATGGCCGGTATCTTCGCCGATCACACGGTTCGAGCCAGCGAATGGGTACTGTGCAAGGCTGAATGGAACTCCATGTTTTATATGGCCTTTCTTACTCTCCTGCTTATTCGCCAAAGTGCGTAACATTAGGCGACATTGGCTTATAGTGAATATCCACTGTCGTAGAACCACGGAAGGATTGAAGCCAATAGGAGAAAGATCAGAGTAGGTACAGAAATGTTAATCTCCGTTTGAAGGGAATTGATGGACACAGACGATTTGACTGAAATGGCATATCAGATGATCCAAATTGCAGAGGATATTTCCGAATATCTTCGCTGCGATATTGGCGTGCGAAGTGGAAGATACTATGATGAAGATAATTATTTAAAAGGAGTATTGTGCTTTCTACAGGAAATCGTTCAGCATCCAGAAAAATATTTGGAGTCGTGGAATATTGATGACATCGATATGCACCATTTCAAGACGTCAGTGTTGACGCTTGTTAGTCATGTGTCCAAGACAATCGCAACCCCGATTGCAGAGCGAGGACCAACTGCGTTCGAATAGTAAACAGAATTCTTAGAAATCAATGACAAAAAGATGATCCGCATTTTCTGCCTTAAATCGCCATTACTAATCTTTTTGTTGCGCTTTTATTGGCAAACCCTCACCCATTTGGGATACTCGGCGGGGTTTTGATGAAACCTGTCGGCTGGGCAATAGGCACTGATGCAGTTTTCGCCAGGATACGGCTTGGCATATACCCTACTATATGATCTGCTCCAGTTTTTTCCAAAAGGTAACTTTTTTAGATGTTATTGGTCAACCTCGATATTGGATGGATCAAATAACCGTGAACTGTGATGAACCGTTAATATTTGAACTTCATCCTCTAAAATGCGGTAAATAATCCGGTAATTACCGCACAAGATTTCACGGATACTTTCTTGACTAGATTCTGGAACGATCCTGCCAGCATTAGGAAATGATTCCAGGATTCCTGCTCTCTCAAATATCTTGTTAGCAAAAAGATGAGCAAAATGATTGGAGTCGCGGGCTATGAACTTACAGATTGCCTCGATGTCGTCAAGAACTTGAGAAGTCCATATTAATCGAGCCATTTACTTAATCGTTTTTTGGCTTCTTCATGAGAAACGGTCTGGCCAGTATCTGCTTGTTGAATTCCCTTTTCAATCTTGTAGAGAAGGTAGATCCTTTCCATAGCGTCTTCAAAGCCGGCTTCCTCGGGTAAATTATGGATCAGTCGCTCCATTTTGGCTTTTATGGTTATCGGTGACATTATCTCCTCCCGTGATTTAATTATAACAGAGACCTGCTAGATCGTCCATTCAGAGAAATAGGTCAATATCTGAGTCTATTTCCGCAGACCACACATAGTAGGGATACTCCGGCATAGATTTGCTAAAATCCGTGCCCTGAGCAATAATAAACCACACGGTTTCCGCCAAGATACGCACCATTCGCCGACATTGCATAACGTTGCAGCGGTGATTTTATTTCACTCGCGCCTTCCAGTAGTCCGGCTTACGATGCCCATGGCCTACTGCCGCTACAATAACTTTCTGTCCGCGAATGATGTATGCGACGAAATACGGAAATACCGGACAGTTGACTCGGCGTTAGCCGCCTTCTCGCTCTCTCCACAGAATCGGGTCTTCGGCAATCCGGCTGACAATGTGTGCCACTTCGTCCCGCAACCGGCTGCCCAGCCCCAACTCCTTCGCCTCGTACCACAAAGCCGCTTCGGTCAGCTCCTGCTCGGCCTCCTCCAGGAATTCGACTGTCATTTTTTGAGTTTTCGGTCTAAGTCCAAGAACACATCACCTGCCGGACGAGAACGGGCCTTGCCTTGGTCGTAGCGCTGAATCCGTTCCCTAATAGCCAAATCCCACGCCTGCTCAGACGCTTCCGTGACTGGCGGTTCGCTTGAAGCGAGAAGTCGGTATACGAGTGTGAGCCTTTGATCCTCAGGTAGTTGTGCAGCTTCTTCAAAAAGTCGGTCAATTGAACTCATGACACAAGTATAACAATACACACGAACGCTGTCATCTATGTGAGTCGTTGGCCCTGATGAACTGGGTATGCCTCTAGATCTACCTCCTTTAGAGAGGGAGTGGCGAGGCAGGATTCAAGTTTTTCCCATATGATGAGCCACGCCGCCCGTACTGATTGCGCGAGGAACATTCCTGAGCAGGTAGAATCTTCAAGGTGGACCCTTGGGAAAAATCGTGCCCGGTCCCACTCCAACCGGCAGCTCATAGGAATAATCTGCCGAAAATAT
>Ga0114925_10000415_pt1 | contig 18625 bp, 20 predicted proteins | sample SumtaG_2_FD_87287 | JGI IMG/M metagenome (GOLD analysis project Ga0114925, IMG submission 87287) | Deep subsurface microbial communities from Indian Ocean to uncover new lineages of life (NeLLi) - Sumatra_00607 metaG | ecosystem: Environmental > Aquatic > Marine > Oceanic > Sediment | place... | reverse complement strand
GTTTGGATGAATATGTAAATTATGTGTGTAGAGCGGTGATAAGTCGTGCTGATGACACAGCTGTTGTCTATGGTGACTATATATATTTCTGGACGCAGTGGTCGGCGATCTCCATATACCCGCAGTATATCCTTCCAGTGTATACGGCTTGGGGAGAGCGACTTCATGTGACAGGGAATGGTACGCATGCACAGTGGACTGGGGAGCATACTTATGTTGATGAAGAGTGGTGGCGTCCTGACGATAGTGATTATATACAGGCACCGACGGACACATACAAGCAGTCGTACGCCTTCGAGGATTGGGTTGATACAACCGCAACAATAAATTACTTGGAAGTGCATACGCGATGTCGCGTCTCTGACACAGACGACAACATAAATCTGTTCTTCAGATCTGGTGGAGCAGATTATGATTGCGGAGCTCTCGGCCCGACGATAGGATATGATACGATAGTGAAAACATTTATGATAGATCCGTCGGACAGCGCTGCTTGGACGGTTTCTGACATAAACGGTATGGAGTGGGGTGTCGAGAAAGATGGCACCACTGGAATTGCCTATCTGTCACAGATGTTCGTAAAAGTGATGCCATCAACGATAGATGGGAATACGACATATGACAATCCTACTCTAACTGTTGATCTGAGCTATGAGGCTCTGTTCGATGGCGGATATTTTGACGATCCAGATTATCTAGATGTCTATTTCTCTAGAGACTTCACGTTTTTAGATGTGGAGACTCGGATTATAGAGAGTGTGTTGTCGGTTGGTGAGGTCAAGAGCTCTAATATGATATTCAACTATACTGTCGAAAGGCCCGATTACGAGTGGATATCTGGCGGAGACTTCACTAGCAGTGATTCTGTAACGATAACAGATGGTGGGGCTAGCGATTTTGATATTGTTGGAAATCTCACTTTGCAAACAACGATAACTATAGCCCAGATGCCAGGGGCTGCTGAAGAGTTTTATTTCATAGAGAAACCGGATGCTTATAGGATCGGGATGGAAAGTTCTACTCTAGTTGCTTCGATATATGACACCTCGGAGTACAAGGTAGAAGAGGCTGGCGCGATGGTCATAGACACAGAATATACTGTTAAGATGACCTATGATGAAACTGATGTCAAGTTGTATATAGATTCTGGAAGCGGTTTTGTAGAAGTAGATTCCACTGCGCACTCTGGAAGTATAGATACAAATGACAATAATCTAGACTTTTTCGAGGTAAAGGGAGCATACGACAATTTCTATGTTGGCGATGTTGATGTAACAACACCTACATGGGTTTGCAATTACACATTCGAGCCGGATGAGATAGCTGATAACTTAATACAAGATCAGACAGCGAATGATAATGATGCAACGTTTTCCGTGGGGCGCGACCAGAGTGGATTCTCTGTATGGCTCGGGCCACTAGAGCCTTTGTTGTCAGCTTCATATGTCGATGCTGGTGGGACTGTTGATCCGGAGGTGGTTATTCCTCCACCAATACATTCTTTGTATCAAGAGGACGCTGGAGCAGGACTTCCGTTCTACGAATTGTTCAGTGAGGCTGCTGCTGACATAGGAACTTCGACGAATCTTCTTTACATCGTGGCTGCAATCGCATTTATTATGGGACTAGGATTCTTGGTGTTCTTGTTAACGGGGAATGCAGTGGTTGCAATATTTGCTATGGTCGTTCTCTTCAGTGGCTCGGTTTCAAGCGGGGTTGTCCCGATGTGGATATTGGTCACGTTTCCCATAATGTCTGCCTCCTTGATATATGTGTCAAGGCAGGTTTAATCTAGACAGGAGGTCGCATGGGCACAGGATTGTACATTCTGTACCTAGTCCTTGTCTTCGTTGCCACAATTGGCGGGATCTTCATTATTGTGAAGATCAGGAGTCAAGGAAAAATCATAGCCTTCTTTGTCGATAAGGACAAAGGGCTAGTGTACAAGATGTTCAAGAAGAGAGGGAATTGGTTCAAGTTCGCTGAGGCTCCGGATGAGGAGATATACTTCATCGATACTGACAGTGTTATGATTGTGGAGTATCCGTTTGCTCTCCCAGGCTTCTTGAGGTCTCCGGTAAAGTGTCTGATATATGCTCGGAATAATCCATGGCCACTTACTCCTTCAGAGGTCTCGATCCTTCCGAAGAGCCTCACTGCTAAGGAGATAGCATCGGCCATGGATGAGCATGTGATAGACGATATAGTGAGAGCTACCGAGGGAAAGTCTGGAAAGAGGTTTCCTGAGTGGCTACTTCCAGGAATAACGATACTGATCCTTGCTGTGCTGGCAGTGATGATATTCATGAATAAGATGGATATTGCCAGTGTCAAGAACGGGATCATTGAAATACAACAGTATATTGAGGCGGTGAAGTAGTGGCGGGGGATGATAGAACAAGGGCGATCGAAAGGGCGCTTTCGATACCGGCTGGCGAAGAGCTAGCTCAGATCAAGGAGCTTTTCCCCGATGGTCGGGATGGCAGTCTGATGATGAAGACGGAGATTCCTCCGGGACTGATCATCCCGTTGGCAAGAGCATATACTATTGCTGGCTTGACCAAGTCGGGAGTGCTAAAGAAGTACTGTGACAATATCCTGAAGGCGCAGATCAGTAAGGATAGACAAGGTCGAATAGAATTGATGGAAGCTCTTGTAAGTGTGCGCCGAAGAGAGATGGAAGAGGATTAGACAAGCCTAAACTTAGGGTTGCTCTAGAAGAGGGTTCATGATAGCGATAATCACCGGAAGAAGCATGAGTGGAAAGAGCTTAGTCCTTGCGTCCATGGTAAAAGATGATCTGGACAAGGGAAAGAAAGTCTATGCGGATGCTCCATTTGCCTTTGAGGGTTGGGAGAAAATAGACAAAGACAAGTTCGTGGAGCTTGTAACTGCTGAGAATCAGATCCATGACGCCACTCTCGCCCTTGATGCGAAATATGAGTGGTATGACAGTCGACTTTCCCAGACGAAGCTGAACAGGCTGCTCACATATTTCGTAGCGCAGAGCAGAATGAGAAGAATCAATGTGTATATTACAGCGCCTCATATTGGCATGGTCGATGTTAGGCTGAGAAGGTCTGCTGATGCCGTAATAAGGTGCCTGGGTCGTGGGAAGATTCTTGTGTTGGAGTCGACACATGGAGTTCCTAGGAGGGGTGATATAGTTCTTGGGGAGACGCGTGGCCTTGTAACTGATGAATATCCCGAGGAGTGGCCTGTCATCGCCTCGTCAGAGGGTGTGGATTCATTGGAAAAGCTCTTTGGTCTAGCTATTGATGCTGAGACCAATGGCGAAGAGTTTCCGGACTAGGATGAGAGGTGATGGTTGTTCATAATCTTCGAGGGAAAAATGGGGGGAGGAAAGACACTATCGGCTACTGCGTTTGCAGTGATGGATTGGTTGGAAGCGGATAGGAATATTATAGCGAATTTCCATATCAATTTAGACGCTGCGAACAGACTCGGCCCAGTCAAGGAGCCAAAGGAGGGGGACTTCGAGTTCTTGACTCATGAGCGCTTCGTCTACATGATGGAGCATGATAAGGTACTGTACGATTGTACGGTTATCCTTGATGAGGCGTACTTGATGGTTGACTCGAGACTTTCGCAGCAGGGTTACTCGAGGCTGATGACATATTTCATGCTTCAGTCTAGGAAGCGTGATGTTGATTTGTATGTTACTACACAGCAGTTCGAGAACATCGATGTCAGGTTCAGAAGGAACGCAAATGTCAGAGCACTTTGCCGATACAATTATGAAGCGCAGGTTTGTACGGTACGACTTGTCGATCTTAATTCAGGTGTGAGAAGGAGAGTTAGAATCTACGGGCCGGAGTATTTCTCATTCTACGATACAAGGGAAATTCCCCCGTTAAGGCCATTCCATATCGATTCGGTGAAGCTGTAGTGACCAGAAGACGGAAGAGGGGACTCACGGCTGCGTTCAGCAGAGTATCTAGGACGATTGGTAAATTGGGGAGAAGGAGGAGGCGCTCTGGTCCAAGGGGAAACTATATCGTCTCTCATGATCCCTTCTCGTACTCTTCTGATCCAACGGGATACAGGAGAAAGCTCAGAAAGAGATTGGGGCGCGGGAAGTGACAATCCGCTTTTGGAAAACGACAAGGCTTGGGAGAAGAATAAGCGGTGACATCTCTGCGCCAAGGAATGAAGAGGTGGACGTACTGCAATATTTGCATGAGATGAAACGCGGCGCGACAACAGATAATATATCTGATGGAATCGGTGTTTCGAGAGGACGTGCTGGCAGAATTCTGAGAAAGCTGAGAAACCGGAGGCTTGTGAGGGAGCTCACCGAGGGCTAGTGGGAGATGGGTTATGGGTAGATTTACGAGAGATCCAGATGTGCTTGAGGAAAAGCTCGAGACGATGCGTCTTAAGAACCAAATACTGACCGAAGAAGCAGAGGCGAGCGAGAAGAAGGCTCTGATCAAGACAATAAAACGGAAGTATGGAAAGAATTGGAGAAACTCTCTCGGAGAGATAAGGGACAACGACTCTCTTAGACAGTTTAGTAGGATAGGAAAAGGAATGAGTTCACTTCCAGGCGCTGATTCGAGCTTCAGGTTGACATAATGGCCAAAGGAAAGAGAAGGAATAACGGCGGGAAACGCAAGTTTCCGAGGGTGGCAGCCGTGGTCATTGCTGTAATTGTCGCTGTTCTTGTATCTATGATATCTTTTGGAGGAGAGTCTGGGAGAGAGATGTCAATAAGTTCTAGGAACTCTCTGATTTCGCTGGATGCTCAGGTAGCACTTGCTGCTTTGGCGGGTGGGACTACTGGAAATGGTCAGGAGATAGATTACCAGCCAGAAGCTGCTCCTGTCTTCAGAAGAGGTGGCCCCCCAGTCGTTAAGATATCGTTCGACAATGGAATATACATAGATAGCTCGGATCCGTATCCGGATTATCAGATAGTCGTTCAGGATATGGAAGCTCTTCTTCAGAGTCTGACCATAGAGCAGGCAGAGACTGCGATGAATACTCTTCTTACCAAGCATTTTGAGATCTGGACTGATATTAAGAATTGGGGTCCGCAGGATAGAATGAGGCAAGATCCTCCGATATTGCTTGACAATGAGAGAATAGAGAGTATTGGAAATAGTGACTATCTTGTAGCCACTGTTTGCTATCCAGCGATTCATATATTCTCATTAGTTCCATTGGAGTATACTCTGAGAATTAACGGTCTTGATGCTGGGCCTGTCACTGGAGAATGGTGGTAATGAAGAGGCTTCTCAGAATAGGTCTTGTAATGAAAGAGACTGAATAAACATGATAAAAGGGAAATCTCCCAAAGGGCAAATAGGAATTCCAGTAATTCTCATTGTTGTAGTTGCAGTGATTATTCTTCTCGCTTTAGTTCCTATAATCTCTGCTATGATCTCTGGAATGTCTCTAGATAGAGCTCTTAGTATTATTGATCAGAATGGATATGTTGCTTTCGCTGCTGGCGAGTATGATGATATCGTGGAGCAGTTAGAGGATATTGAATTAAAAGTAGATGAGCTTGAATCTCATACTCATAGCATGGAAAGATGGATGGGTATCAGTGGGGATCAGTCTGGTAATGATTGGTGTTCAATAGATAGTCTTACTCCATACAGAGCTATCTCTGGCAATGGCGCTTTTGGTAGCGATGCTAGTGATGAAGCGAAGGTTATAGGCACTGATGATACACCACATATTGCTGGCATGACCACATTCGATATTCATCATATTATGGTAACTGCTGCTAGTGTTGCTACTGATTATTACCTCAGGATAGTATGGGGAACTGGAACCATGGCTGATGCACTAACTGCTGGTCAATATTCTCATACTATGGTTCAAGAAGCTAAAAAAGGAACACCTATAGAAGTTCATATGTCAGAGTTGGATGTTGAGATAAATAAGGTTTGGATTCAAGCCAAGAATGCAACCGATAATTCTACTATAGATTTCTTTGTAGGTGCACATGAATATTAGGTGGAGCTTTAGATACGAATCCTTCATTAAATTCTTGAGAGACAAACTCTAGGATAGAAACAAGGAAGAGTGAGAGAGCAGTGGTCGAAAGAGTGGCGGTAATGAAGGGGACTTTGCGAATAGGTCTCATGACAATACTTGCTTTGGCACTGGTGTTGTCGTTTAATATTGGATCTGCTGGTGCTCAAGCTCCTGTGCTTAAGTTTCATAGTGGCTTTGAGCTGGGTGATGTTTCTGAGTGGGGTAGTACCAATGGATCACCATCTATTGAGACTATCATACCATATGAGGAGTATATCACTGGTGAGGACAGTGGTACAAATATATATGGTGTCGATTGGGTTTCACAAAACTTTACTCCTTCAACATCACATACAGTAACCACAGTTAGTCTTTTACTGAGGAGAACAGGTAGTCCCGGCACTCTATCTGTGTCTATTAGAGCAACTTCCGGTAGCGAGCCGACAGGTAGTGATCTATGCTATGGCACGATGGACGGTAATCTCATTACCACTGTTGCTGGTGGAGACTGGTATGAAATAGATCTGGGTGATGGAACACCTGTGATTGCAAGTACAGAATATGCAATAGTTGCCAGATGTGTTGATGGCGTTCCTCTCGATAGAGTTGATTGGCAAAGAGATGCCACATCACCTGCCTATGGTGGTGGCTCTCAGTGGTTGTCATATGATAGTGGTGGTGATTGGACTGAAACGCCGGATGTTGATGGTTTATTCGTAGAGGGAGATGGCCCCCATACTGGTGACTTTGTATTAAATGCGTCATCAGCTGAGACATATATTGTATCTCAGACATTTCCTAGTGTACAGAGAACAACATTCTATTTGTACATAGCATCAGCACCAGCCTCTGATTGTATTATCCTTCATCATAACTCTGCTGGCACTGATCGACCATTGGTCATGATCACATCTCTCGGATATCTCCAGTTGGAAATTGGTACTGGTTCCGACACTGGCTCCACTTCTCTAGATGAAGATAAATGGTACAGGGTTTGTTTAGCTACTGATACGGTGGCTGCAAAGGTCCATCTTGATGGTTCCGAAGAATGTTATGTAGCGCAGGTACCGGATCATGGCACATCAGTTGAGTTGGGGGTCATTAGCAATGTCGCAGCCAATCTGTTCTTTGATGATGTCGCTTGCGATGATTTGTTTAGTACTGTTGATCTTGGTGATATTCGGGTTGCCATTTCTAAGACTAATACCAATGGCACTGGTGGTCTTAGGAATACATGGGCTGGCGTTGATGAGACAACATTTAAGTTCTTGAATGTGGATGATACACCTGCTACTACGGCAACATACAACTGGTACGAAGCTGCTAATCTTGAGAGATGGCAAAATCTGGGTGTCCATGATTATTTTGGTTCTGACGATGTCTTTATCGATGAGAGACTTCTTGTTGGATATGATGCATACGCTGCAATATACAGCACAACTAACTGGGAAGCTCAGACATTCACTCCTTCTTCTGATGTTACAATAGGGTGTGTGGAGTTGTATCTTAGCTATTCAGGAACGCCTTCTGGTGATCTCGATGTGGAGATATGGGCTACTTCTGGTGGTCTACCAACGGGTGGTGCTCTAGCGAGTGGTCGCGTGGTTGATTACAACAGACTTAATCCAAGTTACACATACTACAGAATAGGATTTACAGATACAGTTAGTCTTACTGGAAGTACGAAATATGCTATAGTTGTTCATGCTGACTCTGCAAATAGTGGCAATTACTATAGAATGGGTCTTGACTCTACTTCTCCGTCATATACTAATGGTGCGAGCTGTTGGAGTGATGATGGTGGATCTAGTTGGACAGAAGATACAGCCTATGATTTCATGTTTGCTGTGTATGCTGTTGGGAGCATGGTCGATAGTAGTGATACGATAGAAGCAGTTTCCACTTGGTGGTATTATGAGACACAAGCTGCTGGTGTAGGAGAATATGCTACTACTGTATGGGATCAAGGTGACTATGACGACTGGACAATTGACGATCCTGGTACTCCTACCTGGATCAATAGATACGATGCAGCGAAGCCTAGTGGCGGCTCGTGGACAATAAGCGCACTCAATGATTTTATAATAGGAATGGGATGTCAGGCTAGGAACAAAGATATTTGGTGGTATGATGGATATTGTATGATAGCATTTATTCCTACTTATGTTCCTCCTGTTACTCCAAGTATCTCTAACGCTCCTGCAGATAAAGATTTTGGAGTTGTCAGACTTAGTGAGGACTATTGGTCTAGTGAGGTTTTCAATACAGCAGAATTTGAGACATTCGATGATCTTATTATGGCGGTGCCAGTTTGGGGAGACCAGTGGGCTGCGCAGTTATTTACTTGCACTACTGCGCATACGATAAAATATGTTGAGTTGAGTATGATAAGAGCTGGTTCGCCTGGACTTGTATATGCTAGTATACAGGGAAGTACAGCTGGGACACCAGATGGAACTAATCTTTCCTCAGAAAGAATTCTAAACGGATCGCTAATGGAGACTACTTATCTATGGTATACTTTTGGCTTTGAGACCGGTGCTGCTGCTACATCTGGTGGTGCGTATCAAATAGTTTTAAGAGCACCAAATGGTGATTCTGATAATAAGATTTGGTGGGAAGCTAATTTGATTGGTGCTACATATGCTGGTGGTGACCTCTCTATGTCTTTGGATGGTGGGCAAGGTGCTTGGACTGTACAAACGGATGATGATTTCGGATTTAAGGAAGGCTCTGGGGATGATGATCCAACATTTGCTCTGACAGATGCACAGTGTCATTTTACAGTTACCAATGATGGAGAGGTTTCTGTAGATGTAACTATATCAGCAACTGATTTTACGGGTGGATCTTCTACTTGGACTTTGGGAAGTACTGCTGGTACTAACATTGTTGTATTATCTGCTGGGCAATCTGGAGATGCTGCTGAGACCAATATGGTTACTATTGCCACAACTGCTCAGGCTTTTATGTCTACTCTAGCAACTTCTGGGACTAAGAAGTGGGAAATCCAACTTGATACTCCTGTTGATATAACAGTTTGGGATGGAACTGGTGTCTCTAGCACAATAACTCTTACAGCGGCAGCTTCATAGGAAGGATAGGAAATGGGTGGGGAGTTAGTGCAGCGGGAACTTCAGGCTCGCTCTAGTGCCGCCCTGAGGAGGTTCTGGAAAGAGATTCTCCTTTTTGGAGCGTTCTTTGGAATCCTGTTGTACTGCTCCCCACTTGACATAACACAGATAGGATTTGGTGATAAGGGGTTCTACTATCTTTATGGAGCGAAGTATGAAGTATACACATATCCAGCTCCATTCTATCTCACTCTTGGGTGGCTCGTAACGAGAGCTCCGTGGCTTGATGGTTTTATGATGTCATTCTTCTTATCTGCGCTTCCCGCTCTTGGAACAGCAATACTTGTGCATGTAATAGTGAGAGAGAAGACAAAGAATGTCCTAGCTGCTTGGGTTGCGACACTTGTGTTGATGACGAGTTGGGTGTTCTTTATACAGGCAGTGAAGGTCGAGTCGTATTGCTTGATAGCATTCCTGACCGTCTTGGCATATTATCTCATGACCAGACCAAAGCCGAAGAACATTTGGGCACAAGTAGCATTTGGGCTCGCCATAGCATCACATTGGTTTGATGCTCTTCCTGCATGGCTTGCTCTTAGTGTATATAGAAGACAATGGAAGTGGATTCTGATGGCTCCTGCTGTGGGTGCTGGGATATTCTTTGGGTGGATGTACTGGTTTAGCGGGACTACTGGTGACTCTGCAGGAGTCGGAGGCATATTTACTCATACAGAAGTCCTTTTTAGATCGATTTTGTGGGGAGGAAATCTCAAGGATGTCGGAGAGAGATTCACGGATGTATCCTCTGTCATAATAACAAGTTGTTGGCTTGCTGCAGTTCCAGCGTTCATATATTTCATAAAGGGCGAGGCTCGTGAGAAAGTCCCGATATTCTTTATATGTGCAATTCCTCTTGCTATTCTTGCTGTTGGGAAGTATCCAGCAGCATACATGCACTTTGCTGTAGCAGTGCCATTCTTAGCGATAGCAGCGGGATTCGGAGTTCCGTATATGTCTTCAATGTTTCTTAGGAGAGTCGTCCCAGTTACTCTGATTGCTGGTCTCATAGCCATGCCGTTCGTGTTTGGAAATCTGGATACGAATCCTACTCAGGCTAGGAAGATGATAAACTATCTTGACGATGTCCCTGACGGCTCTCTTATATACTGTGATAGAATAATGCCAGATGGGAGAACTGACAGGATTTCTGGAGCTCTGACGGAATTCTGCGTGAGATATCATAATGAAGAGACTGGTAGTAACAATATACCAGTCCCTCCGCAGTATGTCATGATTGGTTATGCTGATTCTGTTGAGATAAGTTATGACGATGAACTAAGGGATCAGGGTGTCAATCTCCCATGCCACGATTCGCAGGCGGTGTATCTTTGGGAAGATGACTGGGAGAGCAACATATTCTTGGGAGCGTGGAGACTGAAGGTTCTTAATCCTGAGAAGAAGATCTATATATATAGAATGGAGGATGTGGAGACTTGGCAAACTGGTCTTTACGAGGTCGTAGAGATGGGTGAGATTGATCCAGAAACTGGTGAGGTGATTAGTGAGAGCAGTTGAATGGGCTACTTCTATTTCTATGGTTGTCTGGATAGCTTTGCTTGCGCCAGCAGGATTGATCTTGATATTGGGAAAAACTGCTCTACGCGATGTATATAACATGATGTATCATCAGAATTGGGATAATTTTCCCGTCGCAGTGTCTGTGTTCTCCATAATTGTTTTGATATTCGTAGCTCCCCTGTTATGGGATCTCGCAGGGTGGCTATTTTGGATATGGTTGAAGAATTCTTGGAGAAAGGGGGTGATTTTTGATGGGTAGAAAAATGCGGGCGGTAATGAAGGCAGCTGCACTGCTCGCGCTAGTGGCTGTGCTTGTGGTTCCTCAGGTCGCAATTGCTGATACATCGGTAGAAGTTGTTGTTACTGCTACTCCTGAGTTTATAAGTATCGACAACAGTGTTGCTACGTTTAGTGCTGGTGTCCTGACAGAGGGTCAGGTTGCTCAGTGGGACGCATCCTCAGCATCTATAGTGACAAACGACGGGTCTGTGTCTGTTGACATTTCCATTCAGGGAACTGATATGGATAATGGTACAGACACCTGGGATTTAGCTGCTGATGGAACTGCTGGTTCAATGACATATGCCATGAGAGCAGACAGTGAAGAGTCTGGTGTGTTCGGCATCATAATAAAGCCATCGGCACCGGACAACTTGACTGACACCCTTGCCACCAGTGCTTTGCTAACGTGGTCTATGGATCTGACAGCACCGGCGACGTACAACCACACGACAGCTGCTGAAATGTCGGGCACAGTTACTCTAACTGCGTCTAAGTCATCGTAGTGAGCGAGCTCATAGCTGCGTAGGACCAGTGGAAAGCTGGTGTTATGGGATTGAAAGAGATGTGGGCGAATGGCCAAGCCTACAAGCTCCTAGGCCCATGGAGACTAGAAGGAGAGAGAAATGACTAGGAGGTTTATTTGTGTCTTGTTGGTACTGGCAGTTATAATACTGCTTATCTCTAGTATTGCATGCCAGAAGTCTACAGAACCGGAGCCAAAGCCTACTCCCTCACCGATTGCTACACCTAATAATCCGGATGGCGGTAATTCTTCGGATGGGGATCACGCGGTAACGCAGTGGTATGTTCCAGAAGAGGATAAGGCTCTTGACCTATATGAGCCAGACCAGAGTCAGTGGCTTTTTGATCCGGAGAAATATACAGATGTTACTTATATAGTTCCTAGTGAGGTGTTCGTTGAGGGTATCTATCCTGGGGCAAGAGCTGAGCACCCATTTAGTGTACACAACGGTGAAGATTCTGAGCAGCAATTCGAAATTCGTGTTGTTGACCCAGCAACGAATCAGAAGGGGTATGCTCCTCTGCCTAGAGAGAATTACGATTGGATAGTCGTCTCGAGCAATCGACCAGTAATTTCTTCTATGACAACTGAACACATAACTGTGGCTCTTGTGATACCAGAGGATGCTGATTCTCTGAGTGACAAATTCGAGTTCTGGATGGGAGCTGCTGGTGGTAAGGGCTTTATACAAATTCAGTTGTGTTCAAAATGGCTAGTTACTATGAAGTAGTGTTGATATGACATGGAAGTTGTCGATATTCGCAGTAATTTTCTCCCTTGCTCTTTTGCAAGGAGTGGTGTATGCGGAGACTGACGATGGCGTTGTAGTAACCGCTAGAGCTGGTGCTGTTATGGCACCATTCGATTTCACAGCGACTTATGTATCTGAAACAGAGGTTAGTCTTGAGTGGGAGCTCCCACCACAAGCTGATAAAATAATGGTAAGAGCCAAGTATGGCTCTCCACCGACAAACATAAACGATGGATATTTAGTGTATTATGGGGGAGGAGACAGTTACACTGATGATAATGTGTTTTTCGATGAGTATCTGGGGACTCTATACTATTCCGCATATGCAGAGGATAGCGATGTGGGATGGTCTCCAACCCCAGAAGCAGACGAAGTGGAGGGATTAGGAATGTTACTATTTGGTCTGATTGCAATAGCATTTGGGATAACTTTCTTCGCATTCAAGACTGCTGCTGTGTTATTTAGGATAAGTGCTGCTACCGCGTGGCTCACTATCCTGTTGTACATTCTGTCAGAGGACAAGACACTGGTTATCACTAATCCTTGGGTCGTGTCCTTGTTCATGGCTCTATTCTGTATGGTCATGGCAATCCTTCTTCTCTATATGGGGAAGACCATAGATAACGCATGGTTGAAGGATAGAACGGTGGATCCAAGATCTCGCGAGGTTCAGGTGAAGGAGGATCACCGTGATATGCTGCGAAAGCGGCTTTCCAAGGTTGACAAAGGTGGTTACGGAGGAAGAGTGAATAAACGTCTCTAGAAAGACGGTTCGGTGGATAATATTGCTCCATTACTTCTCGGAAATAGAAGACTCAGAGAAGAGACGAAGAGATTTGCTAAATTCGTCATAGTCGGTGTCGTAGGGGTCGGTATTAATCTTGGCTGCCTTGCCATGTTTACGGAACTGGCAGGGTTGTATTTTATGGTGTCGGCAGTCCTTGCTGGTGTTATAACGACCGTCTCAAATTACCTTCTTAATAATTATTGGTCATTCAGCGATAGGAGAAGCAAGAATCATATATTTGGTTTTGGAAGGTTCGTTGTAGTAACAGGCATTTACCACGGGGTGTACTATGGACTTCTTGCGATGTTTGTTGAGGTCTGTAATCTGCACTATATCCTGTCGGCAGCAATTACAATAGGACTTTGCGTTCCGCTGAAGTACACTTTGTGCTATCGCTGGGTTTGGAAGATGAGTACTCTAGAAGGAGATTTCGTCAATGGAAGTGACAGTTGTCGTCCCAACTAAGGATGAAGAGGAGACTGTAGTTCCGTTCTTGAAGTCCATAGCAAGCCTAAAGTTAGGGTTGCTTAGGTGTCTGGTGGTTGATGACAGTAGCGATCGAACTAGAGAAGTGGTAAACAGCCTGTCAATGGACGGACTGAAAGCAAAGGCGATACTCGGGCGCGGCAATGAATCCCCATCCGTCCGACTTGGGATAGAATCTAGCGACGAGTATTGTGTCGTAATTGATTGTGATGGTAGTCAGGATACTGGGATAATCCCAGAGATGCTGGGGAAATTGTCTGAAGGAGCTGATCTAGTTGTCGGTAGCAGATATTGCAAGGGAGGTCATCCTGGTGATAGCACGATATTTTCCTCGGTCGGTAACTTGTTCGGTAGATTTGTGCTGGGACTGAAAACAAAGGACACGACTGGGAGATTCTTCGCTGCGAAGAGAGATCTTCTGTTGAAGGCGAGTAAATGGGATGGGAGAGGAGAGAATAGCATAGATGTTGTCTATTTCTTTGAGAAGAGAGGGTACAACGTTGTCGAAGTCCCATTTAAGTACTCTTCTAGAATAGGAGGCAGGTCAAAGACAAACATACCTAAATATCTGTGGAAATACTTCTGGAAGATCATCGACATTAGGGTAAGGTCTTGGAAGGTCTTTTCTGATGACTTTATACAAAGGGGGATCAATGCGGACTTTATTGAGGAAGTTGAAGTGGAAGTGGGAAGCATTGCAAAGGTTGTTGGCTGGTTACAGATTCCCATTTACTTGCTTATGTGTTTTCCAGCTAGGATTCCTATCCTTGAGCAGTTTTTCGGATTAGCCGCGATAAACTGGCCGAGGGGAATAGTGGGTTTCTGGTTAAGAACATGCTACTGGAGGCCGAAGCTCGGCGGGTGTGGGTCGAATTGCTTCTTTGACTATGGGATGACAATATTCGGCTCGGAGAACGTGTTTCTGGGTAACAACGTTCACATCGATGAGCGAGTCTCTATGATATGTGCTAGTGGAAAGATATCTATTGGTGAGCATGTCCACATAGCTGGAAGCTGCGTCCTGCAAGGAAAGGGCGGAATAGAGATAGAGGAAGGGGCAACGATTTCGTTTCTTACAAAGATATACTCGGCGACGAATTACTATAGGAACGAGAGAGGAGAATTGGTTTCTTGCTCGGCAATGGCGCCGCCAACGGAACAGTATGTTATTAAGAAAAAGGTTCGAATTGGTAAATGTGGTTTTCTCGGTGCCGGATCGTGCATAATTCCAGGAGGATCGATAGGGGACTATTCTACAGTTGGGGCAAGCAGTGTCGTGAATAAAGAAATCCCTGCACGCACGGTTGCTATTGGTAGTCCAGCCAAGGTAATAAAGGAGATCTGATGGTTCTCGGTGATCGGTCGTCATATGCGTTTGGTTGTTGCATATGCGATAGCGATATTGGCGATATGTCTACTGTTCTAGTTGGATCAGTTGTCACCGCCGATGTCGGAAAAATGTCGATAGTTGGGGCTAACAGCTTTGTTGATGAGAAAGTAGAAGACTACTGTCTCACGGTGGGAAATCCAGCGAGAGTGGTAAAGAGACTTGAATGATGAGAATGGACTTTGGTTGTGGCGATGGTGGATTTCTTGAGCTTATGCCATCAAGGCTGTTCAGAGATAGCTGGTTGAGGAGATACGGAGGACACAACTGGGTTGGGATAGATATTAATCCAGAATATGTGGAAATGGCGAGGTCGAGATTGAATAATGGCTCAGATCTTATAGTTGCTGATGGAAAGCATCTACCGTTTATCGATGGAGCTTTCGAGTTTATCCACAATAGCGGTGCTTTGCACCACATGTCTAACTATAAGAAAGGGATAGAAGAGATTGCTAGAGTAACTTCGTCTGGTGGATCGGTGTATATTAAAGAGGTCGTGAACAATAATCCGTTCTATAAGATCATACGGCGAGTGATGGGAAATTGGCGTGGTGATGATGTGGAATCGTTTTTTACGTCTGACGAGCTTGTAATGGAGATGCGGAAGTATTTCCTAGTTGATATGAAATGTGTCAGATATTACTGGAGAAGCATTTTCAGTGATTCTATGGCGTATTTCCAGAAGGAGCCGAGATGGAGCTTGTATTACTGTCATCTCATTAGCAAGATCCTCTCGTTGCTTCGGATGGACGAATTCCTCTGCTGTCATATAGTGGTCAGGGCTAGTAGGAGGAGTGATGTTCAAAGGTTTGCTTGATGGGAAGAGTGCTATTGTAACTGGTGCTGGAAGAGGTATTGGAAGAGATATAGCGATTGCAATGGCCGAGGCTGGATGCAACGTAGCACTTGTCTCAAGGACTCAAGGGCAGTTGGAAGAGACTTGCGGTCAAATATCTAGTATTGAATCTTCGCCTATGTGTATTACAGTACCCTGTGATATAACAAAGGAAGGTGTCTCCAAGGATATTGTCAATGAAGTTTTATCTAGTCTTGGTGGCATAGATATCCTGATAAATTGTGCTGGTACGTTCGTAATGAAGCCGTTTATTCCTGGGATGAAGAACAATATGTCTGCTGTTCCCGGATTTGATATTCCTCTTTCCAATGAGGAATGGTATAGGCAAATGGACACTAATGTAACTGGGGCTTTCAATTTGACTAGGGAAGCTGTCTCTGGATATATGGCCGAATATGGTGGGAAGATAGTATTTATTTCGTCTATTGATGCTGTAAAGGGCATGGCATATCATGCTGCGTATGCGGCATCTAAAGGTGCTATAACTTCTTTGACCAAAAGCTTGGCTGCGGAGCTCGGGAGATTTGATATAAATGTCAATTGTATATGTCCTGGATTTGTTCATACTGACATGACAGATTTTGCCCATAGTGACAAGAAGATTAGGACTGTCATGGAGAATATGAGTCCGCTTAGGAGAGTAACTAGAACGCACGATGTTGCATGGCTTGCTGTATTTCTGTCTTCCGTGGCTGCTGACTGTATAACGGGTCAGGTTATTTGTGCCGATTGTGGAGTTACATGCTGAGATATTGGAAGGAAGTCATTTTCTTCGGGTCGTATTTAGCGACCCTGCTTGTTTGTATGGCGACCGACATATCTGCTAAATGTTATGGGAATGATGCATTCTCTCTGCTATATGGCGCGAAGTTCCTTGAGGCGAGATATCCATCGCCGGTTTATACACTGTTTGGATATGGCCCAGCTCAGCTCCCATTCGGGACTGATGGGGGGAATCTAGTTCTGTTCCTTTCTGTCATACCTGCATTCATAACAGCTATACTGGTTTTTCTCGCTGTCAAGAAACTGACGGGAAACAAGCTCGCCCCATTTGTTGGGGCGGCTGTAGTTATGGGGAGCTATCCTCTGTTCTCTCAGGCGGTTATAACCGAGGTGTATTGTCTACTTGCAATGTTTGTTGCATTCATGTGTCTCCTCTTAATTTATGATAAGCCGAAGTGGGCTGTTTTATTCTGTGGCCTCGCATTGTCTACACATTACATAACTGGATTCATCCCATACATAGCATTTATTGTATCTAATAAGAGATTTAGAAGATATTGGTATGCTCCTATTGCAATTTTTCTGACGATAAACATTTTGTATGCTTTTCTCATTCCCAAGTTCTATTGGGAGCCGACGGAGACGATGGGATCACAATATCTATTGGTATTTCATCAGGTGACTGTCGCGCTCGGAATGGGGACTGATTGGACTCAGGTTCTTAGCGGGATTGGACAGGCCATAAGAGTGGTGGTGGTTAGCTTCGGGATTGCATTGATACCGATATTGCTTTCTTCAAAGGATCTCAAGAAATATGGCGCTTATGTGTTCATGCTGGCATTCCCACTGGCATTTATCCTTGTGGGATATTGGCCTCTTCGATTCATTCAGCTGGTTCCATTTGTCCCAGTCGCAGCGATCATGGCTGGAATAGGCGTCGATAAGATAAGGTCTAGAAGTCTAAGATTCGCCGTGCTCCCAGCATCGCTAGTGATGATGGTAAGCATGCCGATCTTTTTCGATGTCGGGAATACTGTTGATGAGACACCGACTACGGCAAGACAGATGTATACGGCACTCGAGAAAATCGATGATGATTCCATCGTGATATGTATTAAGTTGTATGAGAGCAACATTGGCATTATTTCTGATACGACTGGTGGACACGTCGCTACGGTTGTTGAGTATCATAATAGGGAGAATGGTGCTGATATCGTGCCATTCATGATGAATTATAATTTTACAGAAGAGTCTGTGTGGGCTGAGGATAGAATTCTCACAGAGAAGCTAGAATCAAAGGGTATTGTCGTTCCGGAGTTTGGCTGGATTCCGAAAAGGGAAATATATGGCGAGGAATGTATGTATGAGTATCTGATAGGGGGGATAGCGGAATCCAACCCTGATAGAGATGTTTACTACTATATGATAGTTGATGTGGAGACTGAAAAATGTGAGTTGGTGAAGTGGGATGACACGGCGAAGATTTGAATGGATATTGGCTTTATTGATAGTTGCTATCTTTGCTGCGTCGATGAGTGGTGTTATACGAGCATTCAATGGCAAGGATACTTTGTATTATGTCACAGAGTTTATTGACAAGGCACATTTCGTCGTCTTTATATTCTACGCCTTCCTGTTCTTCATTTCTATAGGACTATTCTTCCTGTTCTACTCTGTCTTGCAAACCATCAAGAAGCCGCATAAAGGGGATATCGAGAAAGAATGGAAATTGGGAGTCTTTAGGATATGGAAAGTCGGAGGGGGCAGTTTCTATGTGGGGGTCAGTGAAATAGGGCTTCTATTGTATCTGTGGAATTTTGGAAGGAATAATGCTGATGGAGATTTCGAATGGTGGGAGTGGAATGGATTCAATCCTGTAAAGAGGTGGTGGAAGCGGACTATGGCGAAACACATAATCAATTTGTCCGGGAACACCGGAAGGGATTCGGTGATCCTTCACTTGGGATGTGGATCTTCCCCACTGATAAATAGATTTCACTGCGTGAACATTGGAGTAGATAAGAATAAAGATAAGATAGAATTCCTCCGTAGCAGAACGGATGCCGAGCTTTGTGTCGATGATATTTTGAATTGGGAATATCCTAAGTCTGATGTGATAATATGTAGTGAAGCTCTTGAATATTTGGCTAGGGGACAAGAAGATAT
>Ga0114925_10000414_pt1 | contig 18636 bp, 44 predicted proteins | sample SumtaG_2_FD_87287 | JGI IMG/M metagenome (GOLD analysis project Ga0114925, IMG submission 87287) | Deep subsurface microbial communities from Indian Ocean to uncover new lineages of life (NeLLi) - Sumatra_00607 metaG | ecosystem: Environmental > Aquatic > Marine > Oceanic > Sediment | place... | reverse complement strand
TATTAAATCTAAAGATTAATAATAACTCTTAATTATTTATAAAAAAGATGGTGTTTAATAGAAAAGAATGGTCAGAAAATAATAAAGAAAAATTAAAACAAAAAGCAAAAGAATATTATCAAAGTCGTCCTTTTTTTTTTGTATTTCTTTTCCACATCTATCGCACCATTTTTTTTTTACCATTTTTATTTTTTATTATGTCTTATTTTTTTAATACCATATACTAATAAAAATATTAAATTAGTCCCAATAAATGTGGTTATAAAAAGACCAATAAAAGATGTTGGGTCATTCCTATAAAGTATAAGAGCCCACACTAAAACAATTACCCAAAAAGTTGGTTTCTGATAAGTCCATTTAAAATAACTTGGAAATTCTTCTTCATTGTTTTCTATTCCCTTTTCCATTTACTTTTGCTTCATTAATTCTCGAGCAGAAGCCACAAAAAATTTCGTAATCGAGATATTCTCTTTTCTTAACCAATCACTAATCTCTTTTGGTATTTTCATTGAAATTGAGATTTTTCTTTCTCTTTTCTTATCTCGTTTTATTTTATTTATATCCATAATTTTTTCTCCTTATTTATTTAGTTATACAAAGTATAGATAAATGGCTATATAAATGTATTGTTTTATACTTTCTTAAGAATTGGAGGTTTGATTAATTTTAATCTAGGAGTTTTTTGGAGCATAGTTTTCCTTCTCATTTCTCTTAATGGCTTCTTTGATTGAGGGCTTTTAGATTTTTTAGACATAACTTTTCTTTTTTGTTGTTTCTTTAATTGTGATAATAATCTAAAGGCTCGTAGTTTTTGCTTCTCTCCAATCATATCTATTCTTGGTTTTCCTCTTTTCTCTATCCAAGCATTTCGTAGAGGAATTCTCTTTCCTTTTTTTATTCTATATCCTCTGTACTTAATTTTTGTTTTAGCAAAATATCTTGCTGGAATTTTTAATCTTAAAGGTTCTGGTATTCCTGGAACTTTTTTTATTTTCCCATAAGTCGATAGGGTCTTATCCATTAAAAAAGCCATAGCATCTTTTGCTCTTCTTTTTGTTGTTGGAGTTTCATGTATCTTTAAGAATTTTCTTGGCTGTTGAACCTTTTTACCTTTAATAGTTTTGACTCTTCCTTTTACTTCCCTGATCATAGCAATATATCCTGCCCCCCTTAATTCTGGAACTTTTAATTTTTTTAATCTTTTTACCTTTGGTTTCAATGGCTCTTTTATTGGAAAGAAAGGTGGAGGGATTTTTTTTACAAGCAATCTTCTTGGAGGTCTAACAATTTTAGGTATTACTCTTTTAACTGGAGGTTTTCTTCTTATTAATAATTTAGGTACTCTCACAGGAATTCTTCTTGGAATTTTTTCTATCACTCTTCTTTCAAAAGGTTTTCTTATGATTCTTGGTTCTACTATTCTTTCAAGAGGTCTTATAACTTTTTCTCTAACTGCAACCTCTGGAATTTTTCCACTAGGTCTTATTGCTACAGAAACAGATTTCCTTCCAAGAGGATAATATGGTTTAGAAATCATTGAATCAGAAATAGAGGTTGTGAATCCTGTTTCTCGTTTTAAATTTCTCCTCAATGTTTTCAATTCAGTTGAAGTTAATTCCCCCCTACTTGCTTTACTTAATAATTTCTTTGTTAATGGTTTTGCTTTCACTACTGAAACACGAACAATCGGAACTCTTCTCCCATCTATTAATGTAACTGCAACTACTTTCTCTTTTCTGATTATTTCTCCTGGAGCTAATGTAGTTTCCATCTCAGAAGTCTGAAAACCTAATGGTTTGAACTTACCAGTTTTTTTTAATTGAAATTCCAGTAAAGCTTGGGCTTCTTTTTTTGTTAAAACTTTTCCAGTCGCTAATTTCTTCTTTATTGAATCAAATATTTTTGTTTTAGGGAATGCTTGAATTTTAACTTTTTCAAAAATTAATATTTGGGGTTTGGAAGTTTTAAAAGTTACATCTCCAGAAAGAACATCTGATAAACTTGCTTCTTTTTCTGCACCTAATTTTAGAAATCTCTTTCTGACTATTCCTTCTGGGTCAGCAAAAAATGATCTTTCTAACAATCCCTTCTTTGCTTCTACTCTTATTAAGTCATCTAATTGAATTAATTCTTTTGCATTAATCGTTCCTTTATCAAATTTCTTTAATAATTTCTTTGCTGTTTTTGATAAACCAGCTTCACCTGGAATTGGTTTCCTAATAATCTTTCTTGTTTTCATAAACCTAACAAGTTTATTTGCTTGTACAGATGTTACAAAAGGTACTCTTTTTCCAGCAAATCTTAATTGTTCAGGAATAGTTCCTCTCCCTAATTGAGAACTTATTTTAATCTTTAATGTTTTTCCTTTTTGTTTGGATGATATAGAAATAATCCTTTTCTTCACCCCAGCGAATTTTGGAGAAAGTTTTGTAGCAACTTTTGAAGTTAATTTTCCTACAATTTTTAAAGTTTTCCCAATTCCTTTAATCATATAGTATTCTGTTGCTATTTGCACTATAGCTATTGTGGGCGTTATCTTTAATACTCTTCCGAATTCTGCTCCACCTCTTCTTATTGCTTCTGGAATTTCTCTTAAGCTTGCAGGATCTTTTACATATTGTTGAACTTTAAGAGATATTGCCTTTGGTAATTGTGGTAATTGTGTTAATGCCATTCCTGTTCCAATAACAACTCCAGTAGCAGTTAAGATAGCTAATTCTAATTCTCTTGCTACTGAAAATTTTTTCCCCCTAACACTTTCTTGAAGTAATTCTTCTTTCCTTCTTTCTAATATCCTTACATCTTCTTTTTCTAATTCCTCTGGAACTCTAAGTCTTTGCTCTTCTTCTTTAACAAGTTCTCTTTCTTTTCCTGTGGCTTCCCTAACAAACTTTCCTTTTTCATCAACAATAATTGTTCTTAATATTGGAATTTCTCTACCAGCTCTTTTAACCGTCTCAACAACCTCTTGTTTAATGAATAAATCTTTTTGAATTCTTATGGGTTCAGGAACTTCTGCAAAAGGTCTGACAAACTCACCAGCTAAAACCCTCGCTATAATATCTCTAGTTGGTGACATCTGGTGTTCAGTACTCCAAGCAGTTAATGTCGAAGCTTCTCCTGCTGTATGTCCTTTACGACGGAGGCTCTCATATTGCTGTCTTTCAATTTTTGATAATCCCTTTTCATATTGTTCGACGGCTTGTTTTCTTCTGGTAGCAGCCACTGCTGTTACACTAGCTTGTTGAACGACCTGCTTAAAGGAAAATCCTTGTTTTGCTATCAAATCCCGACCTTTAACCAATACACTTCCTTCTCTCCTTGCTTCTGCTAACATACTTTCCCATTTATCTCTTTCACGGCTGGTTGTAGCTTTATTAGCAAGTCCTTGTAATCTTTGTTGGTCTGCTACAACACGCTTAATTTCTAAATTTAACTTTGTGGTTTCTGCTTCTTTTGATACTGCTACTCTTGGTGGTTCTCTTACCAAAACTCTCCTTTGCTGTTGTTGAATTTGCCGAAGCTGTCTCTGAAGTTGCTGTTGTCTTGTTGTTGACCTCAATTGAGCTTGTACCAAAGCGGCTCTGGCTTGTGCTGCAGTTATTGCCATTTATCTTTACTCCCTTTAAGATTAAATATTTTTATTTTAGCAAATAATAAATCTTTATTAAGTTTTAATTTAGGATTAATTGCTTTAAGTTGTTTTCTAGAAAGAGGGATTGTTAATTGATTGTTTTTCTTATTTATAAAAACTTTTCTTATTATATCTTTTCCACCCATTTAAAATATCTTCTTATTTTTACTAGTAAAAGGAAATATTTAAATTTATTTATTAAGTTTTTTGCTCTTAAAAGGAGAAATTAATTTTCCTTCCCCATCTCTTGTCCATGCAATTTTCTTTTCTTTTAATCTTCTTGGAGATGCCTGAATGGCTTCTTTTTGTTCTTCCAACATCTCCTCTCTAAATTTTTCTCTATCCCTTTCTGATATTCCAAATCCCTGTTCAATCTTTTCCAGCATAATAACTCCTTTATTCTTTTCAGTTGTCTTTCCCTTAATTCTGTCTATCAATCTTCCAAAGAAATCGTGAAAGTCAAGTCTAACTATTTCTGCAACTGTTCCTCCTCTTGCTCTCTTCCTATCATTAGGAACCATATCCAATCGCTATAGCCAAAACAATTATTATCCCAAGAGCAATAAGTATCATTGTTTTATAATTTAGTTTAGGTCTATCATGGTCTCCCATCTTAACAAGTTCTGCATACCTAATTCCTCTTAAGGCATGGTCTTCTAGTTCAGAAAACTTTTCCCTCATAGGTTCATCATCCCATTTTTTTGTTCCTATCGGGAAAATGTCCCACTCTTTTATGATTGCCAAAGGTATTCTCTCTTTTGTTACTGTATAAATACAATCTCTTTTCTCATGGTATGTTCTGTTATTTATAGTGAAGAAACCTTTCTTAGAAGTAACTTCCATTGGTTCAGCAATTCCATTATTTCTAAGATAAATCACAGCAACCTTGTCTGGTTTTTTAAGTAGAGATTTTTTGAATAATTTCTCAAATAAACTTACTCCCTTTTTTTCTTTTTTGACTTTTTTGTTTGTTTTATCTTTTACTTCCCCCATCCTTTTTTCTTTTCTCCTCCTTTTAAATTCTGTATTGGATTTCTTATTCTTGTTTTGGTGGTATCCATTCTTCTGGTTACATTCATATTTTGTATGAATCCTTCTCTGGATAATCCACTTGAACATATATTGTATATTTTATTTCTAAAATAATTAGCTATTCTGTTTGTTTCCTTTGGAATCTCTAATTCCTTCAGTAGAGGGTCTATGTAATGTTTTGTTATGTCTTCCATATCTAATAAAAATCTTACATTAAATAATGGTCTTCCCAATTCACTCTCTCCAAGAAAACTTATTTTTTCTACTTCAGGAGCTTCAAAAACTGTCTTTGAAATAAATGTGTGTTGGTTATGTTTTTCTTCTGGTTCTGGATAACCATACAATTCCTGAAGTTCTTGCGAATTTTGGAATTGGTTTTCCTGCTGGTCTTCTGATTCTTCTTCTTGTAAATCTTCCATGTCCTCTAAAATTTCTGGTGGTAATTGTTCTTCCATTTTACATTATTGTTCTTTCCTCTTCTGATTTTCGTTTTGCATATTTATCGATTCCTTCAACTTTTGGTTTTGGGTTTGATTTATCCTTTAGCCAGTCCTTAACTTTTTCAAATCCTTTGGAATGGCTTTTACTCATCTTTGAAATTATTAAAAATCCAAGTATCCCGAGAACTGCTACCACAGTAAGAGAACTAATAATGTCACCCATTTCTCTTTAATTTCCTCCATCCAGTTCTCTGAAAATCTTTTGTTATATCTCTGGCAATTTCTTCTTCACTCCCTAACTTTGATAATGCCTTAATTGTTTTGATGTCTTCATCACTAAGTTTTTTTTTCTTCAGTTCTTCCTCGTTTATTTTGTTTAAATCTATTTCAAGTGGTTGGAAATTTAATTCTGCTGTTAAGAAATTAATTACTTTTTTGTTTATGAAAATTTTTCTTAATCCCCCTCCTCTTATAAACACTAATTCCATATTATTTGTTATCTCCTGTTCTTGCCATATTTAATACTCTTCCCCTGTAAAGCAATAACAACTCCAACTCCCCCACCAAGAACAAACATTATTTTCCAGAAAAAGCTTAATGTGCCGGTAAAATCAAGAAAGAAAATTGGAACAATAACAAAAAGTCCAAAGCATAAAGCAAACTTAATCCAGAATGAAACACCGAATTCTAAACTATCAAACATTATCGATTATCCCCCCCTTGTTCTCCTTCTGTTTCTTGTTCATAATTATCATCTTGTTTTTTTCTGGAAAAAGCACCTTCTATAAAGAAATAAGCACCCAATCCTATAAAGATAAATCCTAAAGCTTTGCCGATTAAAGTTTCCCAATTAATAAATCCATAACCAGGATAAAGTGTTAACACACCCATAATCATTAAAAGAATACTCCCTACATGCTCAAACATCCTGTATCTTTCTTTTATTAATCCAAAAAAGATCATAACAAGTGCAAAAAGAACTATTGAAAATTGTATTGGGAAAACTTCCCTTCTTTCGCCATCTGCAGTAATTTCAAAAGGAAAAGAAATAAAACCCCCAAGATTATCTGTATGACATTCAACTAAATAAGCATAAGAACCTAATCGTGTAAAATTACTTCCATCGACGAGTATTCTCCAGTCTCCAGTTACATATTCCATGTTATCTACTTCTAATTGCTCTATACCACCTTCGTTATATATTTCAAAAGAACAGTTGGTAGTAGTGTTATCCATTCTGACACCATCAGTTATATTAAAAACATGGAAGTGAAAAAAGAAATCTTGTCCCTGTTGAATTGTTTCAAACTTTGGGAAATCTATATTTAAACCAGTATCTACACTAATAACAACAGCAGTAACAGGTGCAACAGCTTCGATTAAAGGTAAAGTTCCAACTAAAGAAACAAGAAATAAAAATAAAAAAATTAAAGAGAATTTCATTTTTGAAAATCTCTTGTGATTTAAAAAAGATTTATTCTCAGATAAGTCCAACATCCTGTAGACCTCCTACAGCAATATTGACACCAGCTACCATAATTCCTAAAGCGAAGAATAATGTAACTAAGTTCAAAATTGAAGCAGAAGAACCAGTAACATTACCACTTGTTGCAGCAGAAATTTGATCGGCAACTGAAGGTATTAAATTAACACCAACTAAGATTGTAATAAAACCTTCTAATAATCTTCCTAACGCCATTCACATATCCTCCTTAATATTAATATTATTTTGTAAATATTTAAAGGTATTCTAAATTTTTAAAAAAGAATAAATTTAAATAATTTCGCAGGATTATTAAAACTAGGAGGAGATAATGATAAAAACTGAACAATGATTAGACCAGATTCACCTACTTCTAAATTAAATATCTTATTTCAAAATGCTTATGGAACAAGAAAGAAATGATTCTGGGGATAATGATTTCTCTAAAACAGAATTCAATCTAAATAAAATAAAAACTTCAATAATTGGAAATCATATTTCTAATGCTTCTAATTATTACATCCAAAAAAATTATGTGAATTGTTTTCTGTCTTGGAAAGCAATCAAATTACTTATTTCAAATAGATTAGAAGAAAAAGAGAAGAAGGTTTTGAAAAAATATGAAATTTCTATGTTCAATAAAGGAACAACAAAAACAAATGGTGGGCGTTCATTAATCGTGGGGATGTTTTGTTATTATTTGGATTTGTATATTGAAAAAATTAATCAATATTTAAAACAAATTGGTCTTGATCTAATGGATAAAAGTGAGCAAGGAGAATTTTCATAAAGTGGTGTACATCGACGGATTTTTGAAGAAGAAATTGGATAGTTGTATCAAATTTCAAAACTCTAAGTGGGATATTCTTTTTATGATCTGTGGAAAAGAAGGTACAGGAAAAAGTACTCTTGGGTTAGCTTGTTTAGATTATTTGAGCGGGGGAAAGGCAACAGAAAAAAATATTTGTTTTAATTCAGAAGAGGTTTTGGAAAAACTTGATTCCCTTCCAACAAAATCTATAATTATGCTTGATGAAGCGGGGCTTGTTTTGATGGGGAAGGATGCTATGACAAGGGAACAAAAAAAATTAATAAAGATTCTCCAATTAATTCGTCAAAAACAATTCATAATGATTTTGATAAGTCCTTCTTTCCACGAGATGTCAAAATATATATCTTGCTCCAGGAGCAAATTCTTATTATATACTTATTCTGCAAAATCAATGCAGAGAGGAAGATTTTGTTTCTTTGGGGAGACTAAATTAACTAAACTATATACTTTGGGGAAAAAATATAATAGCTATAAATATCCAAAGGCAACCTTCATTGGTTCTTTTGTGAAGTATGAACCAGAATATTATCCCGCTTACTTAAAAGCCAAACAAAAATCATTGAGAGATACATTTGATATTGGAAAAAAGCAACTTTCACGAGAGGATTACAAATTTTTTATATTAGAATGTCTTGAGAGAATGAAAGATAAGAAAATTAAGGTTAAGGTTGGGGTTATATTGAGCATTTTCAGAATGTCAGAATCAACTTATTATAAATATCTTAAAGAAATAACCAAGAAAATGCCTTTTCAAAGGGAAATGTCACTAACTCCACACCCTTAATATAATATATATACTTATAAGTAGTAAATTTTTTAAAAAAATTAAATCAACTCAAAGTTTTTTTCTGGAACAAGAATTTTTATTATCCGCTTTCTTTCGAAACAGATAAGTCCCATAGTCTTCATCTCTCTAAGTATTGGTGAGATGTGACGCCTTCCTATTTTAAACCTAGCTCTCACTAAGTATCTTGCTTCCTTGATAGACACCTCATTGTCCCCATTACAGCGTTGAATCCAAGTGTTAAGAATCAATTTGTATGGAGTTAATATTGAATTCACCATCTTTTAATGTTTCTTCAGAATCCAATTTATAACAATAGTCTGTTAGGTTGGGAAGAAATTTACAGGGGCTGGATTGAAACTCTCTGCAAACTTTAGTCTCCTGATAATAACTAAAAGCAATTAACATTAAGATTAAAAAGATAATAAAATTCTTCCAGAACTTTCCTCCAAGTAAAAAATTCTTCCAGTTGATTTTCCCATTCCATGCTGCAGGATATACCTGCCTATATCCCTGTAAGGTTTTCTGAATGAATAAACCTGGCTTAACTTCTTCTGTGTCTTGGGGTGTTAAAGCTTTTATCAGATTCATTTTCCCTTCTCCTTCTTATCTTCTTCATATAATAATTTGAAATCGTCTTCTATTTTTTCAATTCTCAACTTGAAATCAGATACATACTTTTGGATTGTTGAGATTTCTTTGATTACCTTTTTTTGTTTTTCCTGAAGATCCTTTAAACTATCATTAACCTGTTTTACCCACTCGCCAAATTGTTCTTCTGCTAATTCTTTCTCTGGAATATCATCTTTGTCCATTCTTTTTTTTACCTCCCTTTTGATTCTTTATTCTTTTTAACGCTCTGAAATTAAGAAGGTGGAAAGCACACATCATATAATAAATTCCTGCAAAGAAATAATGCAGCTTCTCTGGTGTGATACTTACAATTACCAATAGAATAAAAAATATAAAACCAGAGCCAATAAGAAGTCCAAATCCTAATTCAAACTTCCTTATGAAATATCTTATGATAGGATTAGCTTCGATAACAGTCCAATCTCCTTTTGTGATTTTCTTACAATCTTTAAGGAAGAAATATGAAAGAGTCATATCTAAAAAAAACAAAGTAATCATAATAAAAATTATTATAGTCATCATTTTTTCTTCACCTCCTTTTTGATTCTCTTTTTATAAATAGGATAACTTATCCAGTAACAAACAAAAAAATAAATCAAAAAGAAATAAACAGATATTGTAATAGGATAAGTCGCCATTAATATCCATCTATTATAATAAGGACTTATTGTTGCCACAGTTAATACAATAGCAAGAACAATTGAAATCCATTTGGCTTTTCCTCCAAGAGCAAACCTAATTATCTTGCTTCTTCTTCTTGTCAGAGAAATATCTTTCTCAAAATCCTTTGGCTTTTCCTCTCCAACAATAGCTATGATATTTTTATATTTTCTATAAGCACTTATTCCCTGAGAATATGAGATCCCTAATCCAAATATAAACGCAAAAATAATATACCAGAATCCCTGAGTTAATAAGAAAATACACACAACACTAATGCCGATCATCTGGAGGAAGTGGCTTTGATATTCTATTTTAGCCAGTCTTTCTGGAGGAGTATTCTGGATAGCCTGTTTTATTTTTTGGAATTTATTCATTTTGTTTCTTCCTCCTTATAAAACAAAAGTAAAGAATTCCGATAAAAAAAAGAACCAAAAGAAAATATCCATAAAAACTTCCAAGCGTTTCTATATCAATAATAAAAATTCTTCCTACTCTAATTAAAATAAGAGGGATAACCAAAAAGATGAAAGCTATTGCTACAAAAATTTTAGCAGCAGTTGGAATTGTTTTATTTTCTTTTTCCATCCTTAAATTTCCCCTAACTTCATTTTAATAAATTCTACAATCTGGTTAAAAATCCATCTCCCAACGGCAGTTCCAAATAATGTTCCAGTTATAAAACCCCCAACAAAAAATAATATTTTTCCTATCATGATTTATCTCTTCTCCTTTTATATGGAAACTTCTTGTTTTCTTTCTTTGAGTTTTTTTTGCTTGGGCGTCTTATTTTGTTGTTCATTTTTATTCACTAAGGGCTCGGTAAGTGCAGTAGTTTATTTAGGACACTTTTCCTTTGTTAAAATTTATCCTTTTAGAACGGACAATAATTTATCTGGTTTAGGGATGAATTTTGTTTTAATTTTCCTTTCTTCTTCAAATTCAATTACAACTCTCCTTCTTCCATCTGCATATTTTCCTTTGAATCTATATCTTGGTTTCATCTTTTATTAATTACTTTTCTTGTATTTATTTTATTGTTTAAATGTTTGAGCAATTCTTTTCTTAATGCTTTTCTATCTTGGTGAGTGAAATGTCCGCAACTTTCCATTATTTTATGTGACAAGTTTCTAATCCAGGATTTTTCTAATTGAATAAGTCTTTTAAAATCATTATCTATAGTTTCTTTATATTTTTGTAATTCTTGTTTATTTTCTTCTGTCATTCTTCCTCACTTTCACATACCGGGCAAACTTCATTAGGGTAATCTTCTCCTTTCTTGTAAGGTCTGCCGCACTTCTTACAATCAGCATATTCTCTTTCTGTCCCTTCCATTATCTTTATTTTCAATATATTTTTTTTGTCTCTTCCCCTCGGTAGACATCAAAATCTTTATATTCTTCTGCTCTTGTTCCTTTTTTCTTTCCAAGGAAAACAATTTTAATATAATTTCCAACTTCAAAGATTTTCATTTTTTCGTCGAGAACAGTGCTTCCCCAGACTCCTCTGATAGATTCTTTTGTTTCAAGAATATAAAACATACTCTTATTTTCTCCGACTTCACTATCTACTCTGAGAAGTTTTCCTTCAATGGCGTCATCTTCCTTTTCTGGAATCCAAGGATTTATTAATTTTTTGTAGTTCATTTTTTATTGACCTCCCTTTTGATTTTCTAAAAATTTAAGTTCTTCACTTTCCTCAGCTTTCAAAAGTTCTGATTTTACTTCAGATTCTTCTGGAATTTCATAAGGAATGTTTGATAAATTTGACATCATATCAACTTCCTCCCAAATTCTTCGAGGAAGATTTTGTCTAATTCTTTTTTAATGACATAACAATTTGCACTTGTTCCCATACAATTTTCAGTTATCACTTCTTTCAATCTTCTCTGTGCATTTTGGATTTTTTCTTTGACTTTATTTACAGGAATTGATAATAATTCTCCAGATTTCTCAACTTCTTCTTTATCTTCTGGTCTTCCGATATACATATCCTCTTCAATAAAGTCACTCAAACTTTCTTCTGTCATTCTCCTTTTTCCCTTTTTTTTACTTTAAGCAAATCCAAATCAATCATGAAATAATTTGGGACTTTCTTAAGTTCTTTAACAGGAATTGTAATAATTATTGTTCCCGCTCCCTTACATCCTTTAAATTCTTTTTTCATTTTTATTCCCAATCATTTTCTAAACATTTAATAAACTCATCAACCTGTTTTCTATTTTTGAATCCTGTTATGATAACTTCTGTCTCCTTCCCTTTAAACTCTACTTTATGCTTCAAATTAAATTCTTTTTTCATTTGAATATTTTTATTTTTTCCTGTGCTTTCTTCACATCCAGGATCACTTCTATACCTCTGGATATTCTTTTTCTTTTCTTTGCAAGAGATAATCTCTTGATTGCTCTGCCCATCCACCTTGAATTTAACCATTCTTCTTTTGTCTGGCTGAATTCCCTGAATTTTTCAGTAATTCTTTGAATTGAGATATAAAAACCAGTATCAATTTCTTGGCTTACAAAATCATAAACCAAAACATCTTTATTTTCAATATACTCTTCCTGCCTTTTTTCCTCAAAAATAAGGTTTAATGAAAACATAATTTCATTAAGTTCTTCTTCACCCATTTTCCATCCAAGAATCAATAAAGGGAAAGCTAATTCTAAATATCTGCCTGTAATTCCGGACTCTTTTATTAGTTTAAAAAAGCTTAATTTTTTCTTAATAAGTTGCAGTAATTTTGGGTTAGAATGTAGTTTAGTGTAGTTATGTAGTTGTGTAGTAATGTAGTTTAATATATAATCATTCCAATCCATGTATACATTCTGGAGAGAAACTACACTAAGCAAAAAACTTTCTGAAAAGCCCAAATTTGAGCCTTTCTCGGCTTTAAATGGCAATGTAGTTTCTTTTTTAGAAACTACACTAACCGAAGAAACTACACTAAATTTTTCCAGATTTTCCTTGATTTTGTTGATTTGGGGGTCAATTTCAAAGATTTCAATTAAATTTGATACTTGAGATAGTGTAGTTTTTTCTAAGAAGAGCTGAATACAGCGGTCTCCAAGCACTTCTTCCATGCCCCAAATATTAGCCATACAAATTGGTCTGAAGACATCAAATTCTTGGACAACAAACTCCTCTCCTTCTGGTGTTTTTGCTTTTTTCATTCTCTTAACTTTTGTTCCTTTTTTGTATGCTGAGTTGAGCAATTCCTTTAAACTTTCATTGCCTTTTCTTGAGACCCCTTCAAATTCATCAATCGCCAGAGTTCCTTTTGTTCTGAATAATACTGCTTCTGTCAGAGAATTTAACATTTCACCATCTTTAGCCAAAAAACTCAAAAGATTAAGAGTTCTTGATTTCCCAGAGCCTTTCATGGCATTGAAAAACAGATAAGGATATGTGTAGAATTTTCTGTGATGATAAGTTCCCATTACCCATACACTCAAAAGAGCATAATATTCTTTCTTTAAATCAAGGTATTTTTTCAAAACTTCTTTGATGATAAAAAAGGTTTCTTTCATCAAGTATCGTTCATTTTCTTCTTTCTCATAGTCCTCAGCCATACCAAAGCTCTCTTGGATGTTTCTTTCAAAGAAACTTGCAGAAGTGAGAGTATCTCCTTGCTTAACTTCCATTGTTTTCCTCTTTATTAGAATTATTCCGCTCACGGAATAACTTTTCAATCATTATTTTCATTGTTTAAACCCTCTAAAAATTCTTTATTTTCACGACTTTGTTTCTCAAGTTCTTGTATTTCTTCTGGTAAGTCATCAGTTTTGTTAATCATTTGACTCAGACCCTTTATTTTTGCGTTCTAAAGTATCCTGCTGCACTTTTTTCAGCTTCATCAACCCTTTATGTTTCTTTGAATTTTTATGCAGTTTCAGGTTTGCTTCTGCATTTTCATCTGAATTTCCTCTAATAATTGCACCACATTCACAAGTTATTGCTTTAGTCATTTTTTCTAGAATCTCTCATCAAATTTAATAAATATCTTTTATATTCAAAGTTTCTTTGTGGAACAAAAGAAATTACATATTTTTCTGAAAAATTATTATTCTTTATTATTTCTAAAATTCTTTTTGCCATCTCTATTCTTTTATTGATCAAAAATTCTTTTTTCTTCACTTCATAAAATGGATAAGGATTTTCCCAATTAAAAAGGTTAAAGGAAGAATTACTAATTTTTTTTAACCAAAAAGGTCTATCATCTTCACACATCCTTATTACGAATTGTAAATCATAAATAAGATTATTTAATTCATCAATTGTTTCTTCTTTTGTTATCTGTTCATCAATTTTCATTTTAATTAAAAAAGAAAAGGCGGAAACCCGCCCTCTTAAAAGAATTTATTTTTGCAAGGTCAATATATCGCCTTGCGAACAGTCTTTGTATAAAGTGTTTTATTTTCATATAACTCTTAAGACTTACCTCTTTATAAACATGTCCACCACAAATAAATGACAACAATCCACTAAAAGAAAGAAAGCCCCCCAGACCCCCCAAGAAAGAAAACTCACGAAGTTTTAATCTTCGTTTATGTCCTCCATAATTTTATCATAATCTTTAACTTTTAAAGCAAGTTCTGTATGAAAACCTGCAACTTCTTCAAAGAATTCAAATTTTATAGCAATTACTTTTGGATTCCCTTTACATAAAACTCCAACCATTCCAAGATTTATTTTTTCTCTATCTATCACTTGTCCAACTTTCAACTTTGTTAAATCTAAATCTTCTTTTTCCATTATTCGTCTTCACCCCCTTCTTCATAGTAATCATCATGACATTTTTGAGAGCAAAAACCACTTTCATCTTCTCTATCATATAATTTGTTACAATAAGTGCAATGACTTATCTTTCTGTGAATATCTCTAATTAGAATATCACAAGAAGTTTCAGATGTAGGTAAGAGAATAAGTTGTAATTTTTTATCTGTTAATCTTCTAATCCATTTTGCTATTTCCTTAGGAGTCTTATCTTTAAAATAAATTGTTTTCAAATCAAATTTTGGTTCTTTTGTTTTTCTCATTTTATCTTCTAAGCACTTTCCTCCTTTCGCTTTTTCCATTCTTTAAAACTTAATTCTGCAAAATCTTCTATGTGGTCTATTATATCTTCATCCTCATATACCCCTACATCATTGCCTTCAACTTCACACCATAATTCTCCTTCTTTATAATAATCTTCTTTACAATCATCTGGAACAAAATAACTTTCACCACTATCATCTATGGCATCAAGGTCTATGAGTATTCCTTTTTTCTTTTCCCAACCATTCATCCTGCAATATTCTTTTTGTAATTCTGTTAATTCCATTTTATCTTTTACGAAGTTTTGTTGTTCGTTTCTTCCTCCATTTTTCCCTCTGTTTTTTAGTCATCTCTCTTTCAAATTTTGCAATCTCTTCTTTACATCCTGCACTCCATTTTGTGTCTGGCTCAAAACAAGATACATATTGTCTCCATGCTCCGTCCCACGCAATAATTCCTAAAAATCTACCGCACCCTTTTTCATCATCTCGTCTAATTGCAAAAATCCTTGTTTTTCTTCCTTTCGCATGACATTCATTAATATAAGTCCTCACTTTCTTACTCTGATAAATTGTTCTCTCTTTCATAAATCTCATTTTATCGTCCCCCTGTTCTTTTTACATTCTCGCCAAACTTTTCTATATGTTCTAATAATTCAGATAATCTATCACATTCTGTTTTAACAAGATGTAATAATTCTCTATTTTCATTATCTAATTCTAATTTCTTTAAAGTCTTAGTAAATTTATCTATTTGGGTTTTAAATTTAATATACTTGAAATTGTCCGTATCAGCTAAGAGATTAGAAAATCTTTTCATTTGCCCTTTTAAATATCTCAAAATTTTTTCATCACTAAACAGATTTCTTTTAGAATTTATTGTTTTCATCATTTCTTGGGTATAAAATGAATAATGTATAAGTTGTTTATTCGCTAATGAAATTTCTTTGCCAGAAATAACATGACTAAGTATGGTTTCTGCACCTACCCTGCCTATTTCTGTTGTTTTTAACTTTCCATCCAAATACATCTTAACAACTTTATTTTGATAAGTTGGTTCTCTAAACTTGATGTTTTGTTTTATTATAAACAATGCTGTGGAAACCTTAAGTCTTCCTTTTTCTATTTCCTTCAATGTAAATGTAGATACAAATCTATATCCAAATATGTAAGAAATCTGATGGCAAGTCAGATTAATTCCTTTTTCTGTGCTTAATTTACTCTCTCCATATCCCTTCATTTGTTGTTTTCTTATTTGAAGTATTTCTTTTAAAATATAGTAAACTTTCTTGTAATAATCTTTATGGACTTTTTTTAATTGTTTTTTCAATTCTTCTATTCTTTTATCTGAAGCACTATTCTTTATTTTCTTCAATTCATCATCAAGAATTTGAGTAGTTTGATTTCTCATTTATCTTTCCTGCACCTCTTCAGGTGAACTTTTTACAACCTTAAAATTTATATCTTTAGTAATCTTATGACTTTGTTTTAGATGACTTAACATTGAATCACGAACCAACTCTAAAGAAGTGCCATCTATTTTTATTGAATTTCCTTTTTTACATAAAGGGCAAAATGCAACATATCTTTTTCTCTTACCTTCTTTATAATATTCAATTTTTATATTTACCATTTATCTTCTAACTCCTTTTTACTTTGCAGTTTTGTCCTCCATTTTTCTACATAATTTAGCGAGTGTATCATTACCAAAACAAGGGTCTAACATCCCTTCAAAAGTTATATTATTTTCTTCAGCCCATATTTCTTTCTTTAATTTACTTATTCTTTTCATTTCTCCTGGAGAATCTTTCCATAATCCATATGGACTTTCATTCCCAAAAGTAAAATCATAATAAGCAATTAAGTCAGTGTTGAGGGATTTTATGGTTCTTGTTTCGTCCAAACCTTCTTTAATATCTTTTATCATTAAAATCATCGCAACAAGTAAAAATAAATCTATTAAAATCATTACACCAATTAATATTACTCCTATCCTTTTTTCTATTTTATTTATCATTTATCTTTTAACTCCCTTTAGGTTGAGTGTTTAGTGTTCTATTCCAAAGTGCAATTTCCTCAATTAACTTTGGAAAAATATATGTAAAATTAAATAATCCGTTATTGTAAGGACAAAAATACTTAATAGAATCTCCTAAATCAGTTTCAATACAATAACCATCCCATTCTAAAAATTGTTTTTTTGTTCCTCGCTCCAAAATTCCACACAAATATTTTTCTATGACATCCTCTTGATTATAAACTTTATTTTCAATATAACAATCCAAATATATTCTCTCTCCATTTTTATAAAACTTCTTAACTTCTTCTTTTACAACAACATAATTTTCCCATTCTCCTGTGTGATTTGTCCAAAAACTAAATGAATTAGGAGTAGTTCTGATTTCATCTATTTCTAAATTGTTTTCATCTTTTGATACTTGTTTCCATAATAAATAAATAAAAAGAGAACTAAAAAGTAAGAGCATACAAATTATTATTGTCCATAAATATTTTCTTTCTTGTTTGTAATTTCCCATTTTATTGCGAACTTTCCTCCTTTGTGTTTTGTCTAAGTATCATCCATAAACAAATAGCAATAATGTAAGAAGCAAAAGTTGAATATCCCTCTCCTAATGGAAAGTTTAATTTGTAGATAATTGGCTTTACTGCGATTGCAAAGATGGTGCAAAGAACCATTGCCATAAACATTAAGAAACCACTCCAAACTTTCTTTCCTATAATCTTTAATTTTGATTTAATATTTTTAAGTTGTTTTGATGCTCTCTTATTTCCTTTTCTTTTCCAATAGTTTTCAAAGAGGATGAAAATCATCCAAATAAAAAATATACCAAAGATTAAGATACAAAATAAATCTACAATTAAATTTATTATTCCATATAACATTTTATCTTCTACGCTCCTTTAATTCTTTTTCCAAATCCTTGATTTTATTTTTAAGAATAGAATTTTCTTCTCTTGCAATTTCTAACTTTCTCTTAAAATCGCTAATAATATTATTTAAATTAGTAATAGTAATCTCACTCATTTTATCTTTTACGAAGATTCACTCTTCGGTTTTGTCCTCCCACCATTCTTTACATTGTTGAAACATATTCTTTCCCATAAGTTGACTAAGATACCAAATGTTGAAGATTGGAATCATTAATAACATACTAATTCCTATTAAATTAAACCACATTAATATCCTATTTTTAATTTTCATCTTTATCCTCTCTGCACCTCTGGAATATAATAAACTCTCTGCTTATCTCTTTTGTAAAATTTCTTTTTTCTTGCAAATATGTTCTTCCCGCTGACAATCTCAAAAGGTATTTTTAATTTTTTACTCTGCACTATGATGCTCATAGGATATTTTCCATGTCCACAACAACAAGAGATTGTTTCAAATTGTCTATCTAAAAGATTATTTAAATTTTTAATTAATATTCTCATACAAGGGTCAATTCTTGTGTCTCCCCATTTATTCCACTTGCACATTCTAAAACTTCTCCTCCTTTTGTTTTGGTCTGAACTTTTTACATTTGCAACCTTTTACATTACATTCTTGGGCTACCATTGGCTCAAAAGTGCATTTATGTTCTTCCCATTGTTTATGCCCACACTCACAAATTTCTTCCTTCTGACTAAACTGAACTAATTTTTTTAATCTTTTCTCAACATTTTTTATCAACTTTGGGAGAGAGTTTATATCTGCTTTTGCTAATCTACAGCATTCTTGGATTTGCTCTGCAATATTTTGTTTATCATTATAAGTATGTTGTGTATCGTGGAATAGAAATTCAGAAAATTCTTCCAAACCATCAACCAAATTTTTAAGTTCTTCTGTTTCTTTAGGAGATTCAACAACAGCATGGTAATCTGAAATTCTTGAAGAGTGGATTGGTTTGAATCCATCATCCATATTAAAATATCTTAAAACTTTTATTAAATAGAAAATTCCTTTATATTTGAACTTCCCTGATGCAACTTGAATATAACCATCTCTTCCATACTTCTTTCTATCTTGTGAGAATTTTCTTTCTTCAAGCTCTTCTAATTGTTCCTTTTCAGTTTTCCACTTTATTTTATTTTCCATTTTATCT
>Ga0114925_10000412_pt1 | contig 18671 bp, 22 predicted proteins | sample SumtaG_2_FD_87287 | JGI IMG/M metagenome (GOLD analysis project Ga0114925, IMG submission 87287) | Deep subsurface microbial communities from Indian Ocean to uncover new lineages of life (NeLLi) - Sumatra_00607 metaG | ecosystem: Environmental > Aquatic > Marine > Oceanic > Sediment | place... | reverse complement strand
GCGGCCATGATGGCATGGTTTTTCTGATCACCCCGCACTATAGCCTGGGCAGGTACCGGGCAGTCGGGAACGAACAAACCGTCGACCAGAAGAAGTTCCGGAGCCGGATAGATGCCCCCCAAGGCTCGGGTCATAGCCAAGAGTGTCGCCCGGTGGATATTCAACCTGTCGATCTCCTCAGGCCAGGCCCAGCCGAGAGCCCAGGCCTCGGCCTGATCTCTAATCAGTTCCGCGGCCTGGCTGCGTTGTTGCGGCGTGAGCGCCTTCGAATCTGCGAGCGCGGCGAGCAGGCGATTCGAGGATCGCTCGGGCAGTACGACCGCAGCAGCGGTTACGGGTCCGGCGATGGGTCCCCGTCCCGCCTCATCGATTCCACATATCCCCATGAGACCATGATAACGGTACAACTGAAGTGCTGTACAGAGTGGGATGATCGACCTGGGGCATGGCAGTTCTTGTGAGGCAAAATGACACAATGGGCGATTTGACCCATTCGGAAATGCGACGTATCGCCACCATTGGGAAGACTACAAATTTTAAAGGAAAACTTTAAAATTTCGGGTTTCTCCAATGGTACCGGGACCTGCTTCAAAATTCCACTTGCAGGGTGTACTAGGGTGTACTATGGGGTATTATAAAACTTGACTGATTCGTTGCTCGAGTGCTACAATGTTTCCTATATTACTCTATCTAGCTGGGAGGGTAGGTGCATTTACGAGCTATAGAGCTTCTCGGTTTCAAATCATTTCCCGATAAAACCCGTATCGATTTTGCCCAAGGCATCACCGCACTGCTTGGTCCCAATGGATGCGGGAAGAGCAACATCGTCGATGCCATTAAATGGTCCGTGGGCGAACAGTCCGCCAAGACACTGCGCGCGGACAAAATGGAAGACATCATTTTCAGCGGAACCGAAAATCGCAAAGCCCTCGGTATCGCTGAAGCAAACCTGACCCTGGCCAATGACGGCGGTCAGCTCCCCTTGGATGCCGCCGAAATAACCATAAAGCGGCGGCTGCATCGATCCGGGGAGAGCGAGTATTTCATCAACAATGTGCCGGTGCGGCTCCGTGAAATCCGAGAGCTGTTTTTTGACACGGGCATAGGAAAATCCGCCTACTCGATCATGGAGCAGGGCCGGATCGACCAGATCCTTTCCACCAAGCCGGAGGATCGGCGCTACGTTTTCGAAGAGGCTGCAGGAATCACCAAATACCGGATCAAAGGTCTGGAGGCGGAGCGTAAACTCGAAAAAACCCAGGAGAACATGCGCCAGGTCGAAGGAATCCTGGGAGAGGTCAAACGAAGCTACGATACCCTGAAATCCCAGGCTGAAAAAACGGAAAAGTTCCGAAACCTGAAGGAGCGGATTTTCCAGGTAGAGCTGGATATCCAGTTGCTCAGGCTGAGAGATTTCCAAGAGCGGCAGGAAAAATGCGAACAGCAGCTGGCCGAGCGCAACAAAGGAAGAAACGCTCTGAAGCAGGGAATCGATTCGATCCGAGAGAGCATGGAGCAGAGCATCGATCAGGTGAACACCATGGAGTCCCATCTGATTGAAAACCAAAAAAAACTCTACCAGGTTGATCTGGAGAGAAACAGTAGAGAGAGTCAGATCACGATGCTCGGAGAGCGGAGTGAAGAGATCGACCAGCGGATTACTTCGGAGCAGGACAGAGCCCGCTCGATTGAAAAGAAGATCGAGCAAGCCCGGAACGAGACCTCCCGCCGGCAGCTGGAGCTGGCGGAGTTGGAATCTCTCATTATGGACGTGGAAAAAAACATTCGCGGTTTCGAAGTGGATATTGACCGTTTTGAGGGCCTGATTGAGGGAAATGACAGTACCATTCAGAGTCTGCGTGAGGAGGCGGTTTCCCTCGAGTCGAAGGTGGAAGCGCTGCGCCTCGATCTGCGGGCATTGACCGATGACATCGTAACCCAGCTGGATCAGAGGTTGAAGGAGTTGGGCTATTCCGCCCAGGATCGGGAGAGAATCGAAACCAGGATAAATTCGATATTGGAGGGTCTGCGAATACAGCTGCGGGGACGATCGGAGCTGCTCAACGACTACCGATCTCTATCCGACCTGGGAACCGGGGAGCAGGATCAACTTCTCGATACCCTTCATCAGCTCCTCGAGGAATCCCTCGGCAAAACCGACGAGCTGACGGATCTCTTCGAGCAGTACCGGCGCTGCACCCCGGTATTCCTGGAAGAATTCCTGGCGCCCGAGGGGATCATCACCCGAAAGCGGGATCTGGACAACAAAATCACGGAAAACCTGCAAAACAGAGCAGAAAAGCGTGAATCCGCTGAGGCTCTGAGGTTGGAGAATCAAAACCTAAACACGAAAATCGGTGAATACCGGCGCACCCTCGAAGAGCTGCGGGTGAATCGGGCGCAGACCCACACCCGGAAATCGAGCCTGGAGAACGAAATCGAGCGCCTCCAGGAACAGATCTCCGATCAAGAAATGCAGCTTACCGAGAACACTCAACAGATCGAGGAATCCAAGAAACGTTTGGCGGAAATCGTGGCCCAGATTGCCGAACTGCAGAAACAGAGAAGCAGCCTGGAGGAGGAGAACCGCAAAACGAAAAAAGAGCTGTCCAGGCTGGAGAAGGAGATCAGCAGCAAGAACAACAGTCTGGTGAGTACCGAGAAAGAGCTCAAGAGAAAGCTGGCGAAGCTCGAGGCGGAGCAGGTCAACATAGAGCAGGCGCAGATTGAGCTTGCCGGGACAAAGACAGAAGTCCGCAATCTGTACAGCAATTTCAGTGAGCTGCATTCCCGCGATCTGACTGAATTCGAGTCTCGGCTTTGCGAGGTCGATCGGCCGCTAAAAACCTTGAGAAGCGACCACAACGAGTTACGGGAGAAGCTCCGAAAATTGGGCCAGGTAAACCTGATGGCCCCAGAGGAGTTCCGCGAAGTGAGTGAACGGTATCGCTTTCTCGCCGGACAGCTCGACGACCTGCGCCAGGCTTCGAACGACTTGAAGAAGATCACCCAGGAGATCCGCAGTGAGTCCTCGGAGGTGTTCCTCGATACGTACAACCAGATTCGGAAGAACTTCCACCTGATGTTCCGAAGGCTTTTCGGTGGGGGGCGGGCAGAGCTGAAACTGGTGGAACCCGACAACGTCCTGGAGTCGGGAATCGATATCTACGCTCAACCCCCGGGGAAGAAGCTGGAGAACATCACCCTGCTTTCGGGAGGAGAGAAATCCCTGACCGCGATCGCTCTGCTGTTCGCCTTCTTCATGGTCAGGCCTTCGCCGTTTTGCATCCTCGATGAGATCGATGCGGCTCTGGACGAACAAAACATAAGTCGATTCGTGCACGTACTCAAGGAGTTTGCCGGGAACTCCCAGTTTATAATCGTCACCCACAACAAGAAGACCATCGCCAGCGCCGACACCCTGCTTGGGGTCACAATGGAAGAGTCCGGGATTTCAAAGCTTGTGACCGTCCGTCTGGAGAACAGGATTGAAGAGAAGAGCTACGCGTAAACTGTCCTCGCTGTGGGCAAGTCTTCGGAAAAGCCTTGAGAAGACGAAGATGATCGTCGTGTTCGCCGGACTGTTCGTCCTATCCGCTCTGATCACGCTCGCCGTCCTGAGTTCCGGGGGCAGCGGTGCTGCAGCGGAAGTCCCGATCTCCTCGGTTGAGCAGATCATCGACGATTTCCGCCGGAGGGCAGGGACAGCTTCTGGAGCCGACGATCTTTTGAGTGTTCAGGACTTGATTCTGCCTATGCGCGTGCAGGGAAACAGTGGCGAGCCCTACTTATTGCGTCCAAAGTTGGACCGCTGGCGGGATGAACAGGTCAACCGTTATTGGATTCCTCTGGAAGAATTAGCCCTGGATCTCGTACGCAAGGAGAACGATCGGAGGATCGAAGCGTTGTTTGAAGAAATTCCCTGAATACGGGAGTTTCTTGGGAGGGGAACGAAAATGAACTCATTAAGCCGTTTTCTGGCGGCGTCGGTCTGCACATCCCTTATTGTCCTGATCGGCTGTCAGAGTGTGGGACTCCGAAAGGAAACACAAGAGGGTGCGTCTGTACCGGCGGCTGCCGGTAATCCTACAAGTGTTGCGATGACTCTACCCAGACCGTCTGTTCCTGAGGCGGCGCCGCTGGTGTTGAACCGTCAACTCCCGGAGCCGCGTATGGTTGATGTCCAGACCAGCTACTCTATTCCCGAGCCGAGCCTAGACCAGGGGACCCCTGTCAGCGAATCCGGTTTTCATCTCCCCGAGCCTGAGGTGGTCGAGGTCATTCCATTTGAAACACCCTATTTCCGGAAGATAGATAGGGGTTTTCCGATCAGGACCGCGGCTGCCAAAACCGCTGTCCCGCCGCCTCCAGCGCGGCAGAGCCCCCCGCCGGAGGCAAAGCCTGAAAGGACCGCCACCTCCGTGGCCGACAGACCCACCCCGACTGTCGAGGAAGTCGAAGAGACGCATCGAGAGCTATTCGCCCGGCGGGGCGACCAAATTGGTATCGACCTGAAGGGCCGTGGCTGGATCTACCTCGGCTTGGATCCAGGGAGCGGGGAGGGGATCGACTATCTTTCCAGCCGGTATTCTCAGAACAAGTCTTCCTTCAGCTTCAAAGCTGTGGAGTATGGTGCATACAAGCTGTCCTTCCAATTTCAGGACAATCAACACGCGGTTCTTCGCAGCCAGGTCGTTCATATCGAGGTGCTTCCCGACGATGATTTCGCAGCAGCCCTGGAACTGCAGCAGCAGGGGTTGGCCCCCCAACAAACCACGGTGACAGAGCCCGAGCCGGGCCCGCGGATCGATAAGGCGGAAGCCCTATTCAGCCTTGGTGAATATGAACTGGCCTTGATCGAGTTTACACGGAACATGCGCAGCGGCGATCCGTATCTGAATGACAGACTGGCTGCCTGCTATGAAGCGACCGGGGAGCATTTGGCGGCTGTCAAGTACTACAGGGAAAATTTCTCCCTGTCCGGCGAATACGGGGACCGTGCCGCCTTGGGGATGATCCGCGCAGGGGTCGCCCTGAAGGACCCGCAGCTGCTGACCGAGGTCCTGCCTTCGCTCTTTACTCTGGAATCGGGGGAAATCGGCAGCGCGCTGCTCGAAGTCGCCCGCTTTCAAATCGAAGGAGGGCGGTACGCAACGGCTATAGAGGCGTTGAGACAGTATACGAACCGTTATCCTGAGGGAAGGCAGCTCGACGAGGTGTACTACAGGCTCGCCCGCATCTATGAGGTGGCTTCGCCGTATCGAGATCTTGAGTTGTCCAGGGACTACTACGAGCTGCTCTATGACAACTTTCCCGAGAGCGCCTACGCCGAGCGGGCGGAGAAGCGCCTCAACTATCTGGATCGACACTTCTTCCTGGTTCAATGACAGCGGCTCAAGCTCAAGCGTGGGGTCTGTAGTCGTTGACAAGGTATCGGAATAACAGTATATATTCATGAACGTTTATGCTGGACCGGATTTCGGACAAGCTTACAGATATAGTACGGCAGGTTTCCGGCAAGGCTCACATCTCGGAGAAGAACATCCAGGATGCCATCAGCGAGATAAAGCTGGCCTTGTTGGAAGCGGATGTCTCCCTGCGGGTGGTCCGCAGATTCGTCAACCGGACGACCGAGGAGGCTCTGGGGGGAAAGGTTCTCCGATCCGTAGCCCCCGGTCAGCAGTTTGTAAAGATCATTCATGGCAAGCTTGTCCAGCTTCTCGGGGACAACCGGCAGGATCTGAAGCTCAAGGGTCCGGACACCCTGTCGGTGATCCTTTTGCTGGGGTTGCAGGGATCGGGAAAGACAACGACTGCGGCCAAGCTGGCGGTCTACCTGAAGAAAGCGGGAAGAAAACCACTGCTGGTGGCCGCCGACCTGGTGCGACCGGCCGCTGTGGAGCAGCTTTCGATTCTGGCCGACCAGGGCGGCGTGGAGATATACAAAGGTTCTGAGAAAAATCCGGTCAAGGTGGTGACCCGGGGCTTGCAGTTCGCCGCCAAGCAGCAGTACGACACCGTGATCATCGATACATCGGGACGGCTTCAGATCGACGCCGTGATGATGAAAGAGATCCAGGCGCTCAAGAGGGCAGCCGGTCCGGATGAGCTTCTCCTGGTAGCGGATGCGATGACCGGGCAGTCCGCCGTGGATATCGCCAAAGCCTTTGACGAGCAGCTCGAGCTTACCGGGGTCATCCTGAGTAAGTTCGATTCGGATACACGGGGAGGAGCTGCTCTTTCGGTGAAGAGCATCACCGGCAAACCGATTAAATTTATCGGTACCGGTGAAAAGCTCGACGAGTTGGAGCCGTTCTATCCGGAGCGTATCGCCACTCGGATTCTCGGCATGGGGGATGTGGTCACCCTGGTTGAGAAGGCTCAGGAGACCTTCGATGTCCGGGAAGCGGAGGAGCTGCAGGAGAAGATCGCCAAGGCCAGTTTTACACTGGAGGATTACCTGGATCAGTTCAGGCGGGTGCGAAAGATGGGAAGCCTGCAGTCGCTGATCGAGATGATCCCGGGGGCCCGAGGCGCTATCGATGAAAGCCAGCTCGACGGGCAGGAGATGAAGCGCGAGGAGGCGATCATTCTTTCCATGACCCGGGTGGAGCGGCGGAACCATCGTATTATCGGCTCGAGCAGAAGGAAGCGTATTGCCAGAGGAAGCGGTACGGCTGTTTATGACGTGAACAAGTTGTTGAAAAAATTCGAGAAGGCTCGGTTAATGATGAAAAAAATGGTAAAGAACAAGAAGGCGCAATCCGCTTTCCTGTCTCAATTTGGTCAAGGTACACCATAAGAAACTCTCATTAGAGAAGGAGGCATACGTTGAGCGTGCGGATTAGATTGAAGCGGTTTGGAAGCAAACGCAGACCCTACTACCGAATTGTGGTCATGGACTCACGAAGTCCGAGAGACGGCAGAACGATCGAAGAGGTAGGATTCTACCACCCGATCGAGATAGAGGGAAAACAAATCCAGGTTAAGGAGGAGCGTGTTCGCGACTGGTTGAACAAGGGGGCTCAGCCCAGCGATACGGTCAGGAAACTGCTGAACAACATCAATTTCCGAATCAAGTAGCTTAAGGGGGCTACTACTAGAAAGAGGAGGCGCCCGTGGAAAAGGAACTTGTGGAATACATCGCAAAGTCTTTGGTGGATGATCCGAGTGGAGTCGTAGTGAATATGGTCGAGGGTGAAAAGTCGACGATACTCGAGCTGAAGGTTTCCGAAGGTGATATTGGCAAAGTTATTGGAAAGCATGGCCGGATCGCCAAGGCGATTCGAACCATTCTGAGTGCTTCTTCGACCAAATCAGGAAAGAGGGTTGTGCTGGAAATACTTGATTGAAGCACTGCTGTCGACCACAGATGAGTCCGAATGTGTGCTGAACCACTTTCTGAACTGCTCGCAGTTGGGCAGATCAGGACCAGTCATGGGCTCAAAGGATACCTAAAGGTCAAGAGCCTGTCGGGCGAGTTTGAGCATCTGCTTAAACTGAAAAAAGTCTACATCGGTGTTGTCGGTAAACTGGCGGTCTTTGAGGTGGAAGATGTGCGAGCAGTGACCGGGGCTGTCCTCTTGAAGCTCGTGGGCATCGATCATCGGGAAGCCGGTGAGGCCTACCGTGGACAGATCGTGTTTGCCGATCGCAGGGATGCAAGCGCCCTCGGCGACGAGGAATATTACGTCTCGGACCTGCAGGGCTGCCGGGTATTTCAAAGGGATAGTCTGATCGGCCGTGTGGTGGCCGTGCCTGAAGGAAGCGGTGGGGAATTCCTGGAGGTGGAGCCGCTGACCGGAAAGAGGCTGATCATTCCTTTCTCCAAGCATTTTGTGGGAAAGGTTGATATTGGAGGCCGGCGTATCGAGCTTACCGAGGAGTACGAGCTTCCGTGATCTTTCATATATTGACCTTGTTCCCGGAGATCTTTGAAGGCTACAGTCGTTCCTCCATCCTGGGCAGAGCGGTTGAACAGAAGCGGGTTCGGCTCGATCTGATCAATATCAGGGATTTCGCCCGGGATAAGCATAAAACCTGCGACGACGCCACCTACGGCGGTGGAGCGGGAATGGTGCTCAAACCGGAACCGCTGGCAGAGGCCCTGGAATCGGTACCCGGGGTTCAAGAGAAGTCACGGGAGGATCTCCGGGAAGACGCATACGGTCTGAACCGGATCGCGGGTTGTACACGGGTAATTTACCTTACACCTTCGGGCAGATTGTGGTCTCAAGGCATAGCTCAGCAGCTCGCAGAAGAACAGAGGGTGGCGATCATCTGCGGCCGCTACGAAGGCATCGATCAGAGGATCATCGATCTGTTTGTAACCGATGAGATTTCCGTTGGCGATTATATCCTCAATGGCGGAGAAGTCGCCGCGATGGTTGTTGTGGATACGGTTGTGCGGCTTATTAAAGGGGTTATCAAGGATCAATCCTTGGTGGAGGAGAGTTTCACAGATTGGTTGCTCGAATATCCTCAGTATACGCGACCGGCGGTGTTTCGCGGCTGCAGCGTTCCTGAGGTATTGCTGTCCGGTCACCACGCCGAAATCGAGCGCTGGAGATTGGAGAGAAGCGTTGAAAAGACACGGCGCTTTCGGCCGGACCTGACGCGGGATGAGGCGGATAACAATATGAATGAAAATACGGGCAAGAGGAGAAGAAGATGGACAAGATAAGAGCAATCGAAGCCGAACAGATTCGCAGTGATTTGCCTGAGTTCTCAATCGGGGATACGTTGAAAATACACTACAAGATCATCGAAGGAAAGAATGAACGAGTTCAGGTGTATGAAGGCCTTTGTATCGCGATCAAACGTTCCGGGATCCGCAGGACATTCAAGGTACGGAAGATCTCCTACGGTGTCGGAGTGGAGAGAACCTTTCCAATCAACTCACCGAGAATCCAAAATATCGAGATCAGCCGAAGAGGAAGGGTGCGAAGAGCCAAACTGTACTATATACGCGATCGGGTCGGGAAATCCGCGAAAGTTGCCGAGCTGATTCAGAAGAAGACAAAAAAAGAGAGCACAGAGGAAAAGGCCTGATATTGTAGGGAGAGATGCTGCCAACCCCTATTGACCTTAAGCTCAACCTTAACGCCAGATCGGAGCTTCGCTTGCGATCTGGCGATTTTGTTTCTATAAAGGTTATCAAACGCCTTACCGGGAATAAGTGGGCCGTGGGGATCCGCGGGCAGGTGATCCCCGCATTCTCGAAGGTAAACCTGGCTCCGGGACAGTTGTTGCGGGCTCTGGTTACGATCCAACAAGGTCGGATTACCTTGAAAATGACCACGGAACAGACCACCCCGGTTCAAGATCTGCTTGTCCGTCAAGGAATACAACCGGACAAGGTTATGGAGCAGATCTTGACCAGTTTCCTGCGCAGCGGACTGGCGGTGGAACCTGAGCGTCTGTATCAGGTGCGCCGGCTGTTGGAAAAGATGAAGCTCGACCCCAAGAAGTTCTCCCGCATCATCGCTCTCATCCTTGAAAAGGGGATCGGTCTGCGATCCCGAGCTTTGGTACCGCTGTTACCCCTGCTCGGTTACGGGGAACAGGAGTCGGGGAAAAAAGAGGGCAGGAAGCGGCGGAGGCTCCCGGATTCGCAGGCGCTGATGCAGCAGCTGCGCTCGGCGGTTGAAGAGCCGGAAAGTGCGGAGGGCAGCAGCCTTCAGGTCTTCAACCATCTACAGGGTTCCGAGGCAAGCTGGGTCATCATTCCCTTTGACTACACCTACGGATCCTCCGGCCGCATCTACGGCAGCATCCGCCTGCGCTACGACCCCTGGCGAAAACAGACCGATCGCCTGATTGTAGTGGCTCGAACCGAAGCGGGGAGAAAATGGTCTTTCGTGCTGCAAAAGAGCCCGGAGGACGGCCTTGAACTGTCTATCTTCGCTGATCCCGTTGACGCGCGACGCAAAGTAAAGGCGGAACTGGAAGGTTTACGGCTAAAATTACAAAACCTCGGCGTAAAAATTGACGATAATGTACGTGAAGACGAAAACTTCGATGGCTTTAGTTTGCCCTGGGAGGAGCTTTCCTATCGTAACGTAGATACGGTACACTGACTCAAAGATCCAATGGAAAAAGCTGCAGCGATACAATACACAGGAGATCTTCCTGCTCCGATCGTTCTTGCCACGGGCAAGGGTTTGCTGGCGAAGCGGATCAAAGAGATCGCCCTGGAACAGGGCATTCAGATCGTAGACCAGCCGGAGTTGGCAGACGCTCTGGTCGAACTTCCCCTCGGAAGCCTGATTCCCGAGGAGTTTTACAGAATCATCGCCGAGATCCTGGTATTCGTACGAAGGGTAGGATAATGGACGCATGAAAACGATAAAGGTGAGCAATTTACATCCAGGAATGAAGTTCGACCAGCCGGTCTTTATTGAAGGTGATAATGTCCTCGTTCCCGCGGGGGTAGTGATCAAAGACAAGGACATAGAGCGTTTGAGTCGTTGGGATATCGAAGAAGTATTCACCGAAGGAAGCGAGATCGTCGAGGCGGCGGCAGAGGCGGCGGCGAAGTTCAAGGACTCGCCCGCCTGGCTGCCTCCGAGGGAAGAGAAATACCTTAAAATCTACCGGAGTGCTGTCGAGAAGGTGGATGCCATCTTCCAGGACATTGCCGATGAGACCTATTTACACCACGAACCCATAGATTCTGTGGTGAAAGAGATGCTGGATGTCCTGCGGCAGAGCAAGAATGAGATGATTCAGTTGATTCTGCTCGGCGAGTGGGTGGAGAGGAGACTTTCCGTCAGTGCGGTCAACTGTATGATTATTTCCGCCGTGATCGGCAACACCATGAAGCTTGCATCGCATAGACTGCTCCAGCTGGCAACAGGAGCGCTGATGCACGACGTGGGAATGTTGAAGGTCGAAAAGGGAATCCTGGAGAAACAGGGCAAGCTATCCGGCGAGGAGCTGACGAAGATTCGGACACACCCCGTGATGGGCTACCAGAGCATCTCCAGAGACATGAAGTACCCGGAAGATATCGCCCTGGTGGCATTGCAGCACCACGAACACTGGGACGGCCGGGGTTATCCCCGAAGCCTGAAGGGGGAGGACATCACCCTATTCGCCAGAGTCGTAACGGTGGCCGATGCCTACGAGGCCATGGTGAGCGAGCGTCCATACAGAAACTCGATGATCGGGTATTCCGCCATGAAGAACGTTCTCAGCGATAATGGGCGGCATTTTGATCCCCGGGTTCTCAAGGCGTTTCTTGAAAGCATGGGAGTCTTTCCGATTGGCAGTATAGTACAGCTCAACAACTCGAGTATCGGCCGGGTAAGTGAAAACCACACCGAAGCTCCCCTGCGTCCCAAGGTCGAACTTCTTATCGATGAGTTCGGAACCCAGATCGAAGGAGTAGAGATTCTTGATCTTCTGAGCAAGAAAAATCTCTTTATCGTCAGGGCGATCGACCCCAAGATGATTGGGGAAGGGGAGGAATGAGTACTTGGCAGAAGGGTCGGGAGGGAGAGAAGAGAGCGGAGCGGTTCCTCTGCGAGCGCGGATACAAGGTTGTAGCCCGAAATTTCCGCAGCAGGAGAGGTGAGATCGATATAGTTGTAGAAAAAGGCGATAGGATTGTGTTTGTAGAAGTAAAGAACTGGGACTATCTGGATACCGCAGATTTGGAGTACTCCATCGATCGGCGCAAGCAGCAGAGGATATGCGAAACCTCTCGGTATTTCATGCATTCACATCCGGAGTTTGGGCAGCGGCGGATCTGTTTTGATGTGATTCTGGTTTCCCGGAAGACTCCAAGGGTCATTCATTATGAGAACGCGTTCAGCGCTGTGGGCTAAGAAGCGGGTAACGTTGTGGTTAGAATAGCGAAGAAAACAGATCCGAGGCGGCTCGCCGAGCTGAAGAAGAAAATCAATGACGAGAAGTACCTCGCCCTAGCCATTAGCAAGATCGCCCAGGATCTGACCCTGAACATCCACAGAGAGGACTGATCGCTGTGAGCCAACACAACAAACCCAGGTCCAAACGCAGGCGAAGAGGCAATCGGCCACCGAACAGGCCGGAGATCGACTTTCCTCTGTGTCCGCTCTGTCACAAAGCCGTGCGGGATCTTGCTTCTGCGATTACCCATAAGGAGAGCGGCGTTCCGGCTCATTTTGACTGTATCCTCAAAACGCTGCGCAGCGTTCACGACGTTCAGCAGAACGAGAAGATATGCTACCTAGGAAAAGGCAGCTTCGGAATCGTGCAGTTCAGACAAAACTCAGGCCCCATGCGTTTTTTAATACGTAAACGCATTGAGTACGAAGACACCGAACCGGTACCGGAGTGGCGGCAGAAGCCGGCGGTCAATCTTTCCCTCCGTTAACCGGCGTTCTATTTTTTTTCATAAAATCAATGACAAAAAACCGATCCGTGAACTCCTACCCTTTCGATATGTAACATTGCCAGTACTGTAGCTATGGGATATAATTTCTCCCGTAATCGCTTTAGAATCAGGGAGCCGCTATTATGTCTCTAAAATACGCCCTTCTAGGACTGGTTGCCGAAAGCCCGAAATACGGATACGAGATCAAACAACAGTTCGAAGGCGCTCTTGGTAATGTCTGGTCCGTCTCCTATGGACAGCTGTACCCTACCTTGCGCCGCCTTTCGGAGGTCGGCTGGGTTACGAAAGAAACCGCTCCGGGGAAAAAAGCTGCGGAGAAGAACATCTACTCCATTACAGCGAATGGGAAGAAGAGGCTCGACGAGTGGCTGTTGAAACCATTGCGCACCAATTACCGTGTCAAGGATGAGTTCACCCTGAAGTTCTTGTTTTTCGATAAGATCCCCAAAGAGAAAGTGCTCGACTACCTCAAGTCGCAGCAGAAAAAAACGATCATGCAAAAGGAAAATTTCCAGCGCACACTTGTTTCCATCCGGGAGGAGATCAATTTTTTTCTGCAGGCAATTATAAGGAAAGGGATTATCCACCTCGAGGCGGAGAACCAATGGCTTGAAGAGGTGATAAACGACCTACAGGCTGAGGGGCAGTAGCCGCCGAAAGCTTTTTTAGATTACTGGTATTCTTTCAAGACCTCGAGAGTTTGCAGCGCCTTGCGTCTGACCGTCTTGATGTAGTTGCCCTGGGCAATCCGGACCAGTGTCCGGGCCAAATCGGCATAGGCCGAGCCTTCCAAATCGCCGTTGTTTGCCTCGACGATTTTTTCCACAGCCAGACAGACGGCGTAGGCCAGATTGTTGTCCGGCATCAGGGGATCTTCGTTCTCCAGTGTATACAGGAGGGCCCGGACCACCTCATTACCGTCATTCATGCCAATGATTCCGAGGGCATAGGCCGCTTCAGCCTTGACCATCGGCTCATCGTCAATCAGCAGTATCGACACCAGCGCGTCCTTCGCTCTTTCACCCCCGAGGCGCCCGAGCAGGTTCGCCGCACGGCGTCGCACTTCGGGATAGTAGTTGATCAACCGGGCGGATTCCCGAACACGCCGGGCTGTTCCTTCCATGCCCAGGTATTCGAGAACGAACTCTACTTTGTCGGGGTCGTCGATATCCCCCTCTTCGATCATGGTTTCGATCTCGTCCAGAACATTGAGCTTGATCTCCCGGCTGTCCGAGAAGGCTTTCTCACTTAAGATCTGGAATTCAATATCTCGAAGGTACAGCTCTTCCACCGTCAGTTCTCGTTCCGTACCCTGAGCGCCAAGCATGGATCCTACTGCAAGGCTGCCGACTACAACAAATGCTAAGATTGCTTTTCCCTTCATCCTCGTCTCCACTCCCTATTAGTATACACTACCACACCTCTATTTTCCAGTTGTCGTTTTCACGGACAAGTAGATAGAGAAGCGCCTTGGTGTTTCTTATCATGGCGAAGGCCCGAACCTGACTTTCATCGATAAACTCGATTTCTCCCAATTGTGCCTGGGTCCTGCTTGGGACTACAACATAGGTGAAATAATCCCGCAAACTGCTCAAATGGACATTGCTCTTTTTCAGCAGAGGCTGTTCAGACTGTTGTTTCAAATACTCCGGGTCGCCGGTACTTTCTATGTAGTTTTTCGACAGATACGTCAGCCAGGTATCGTAGTCCTCGTTTCGAATGATTTCGTTCAAATTGCGTATAAACGCCTCGATTTCATCGAAGGTCTTTGAATAGACCTCTTCGGTGACCACAAACTCCTCGGCCTCGGGTTGTGGCTCCGGCTCGATCTGCTCGCTTTCAGCTTCCTCGATCACCTCCACGGGCTGCTCCGGCGGCTGCTCCGGCGCTGGAGGTGTAAAAATCATGCAGGAGCAAAGGATGATGCTCGAGGCGGCAATCGGAAACAGAATTTTCATCTGTGCCACCATTCTATAATTTTCGTCCTCTACTGTCAAAATCTTTCGCATTTATTGACCCGGATACACGATTATGACTACACTATCGGTTATGAAAGTGATATATCCGGGCTCCTTTGATCCGCCAACGAACGGCCATTTCGATATCATGAATCGGGCTGCGGCGATATTCGAGCAGCTTGAAGTAGTGATTGCGGACAACCCGCGGAAGAAGTATCTATTCAGCGCCGATGAGCGTTTTGAAATGATCACCACAATGGTGCGTGAGTTTCCCAACGTGCACAACGTGCAGGTGACGATCTGCCGTGGGCTCATCGTGGATTTCGCCGAGAAGATCGGTGCCAAAGTGATACTTCGAGGGGTGCGGGCGCTCTCTGATTTCGACTATGAATTCGAGCTTTCCATGATGAACCGAGCTCTAGATCCTAAAATCGAGACTCTATTCATGCCGACGGACCAAAAGTATTTTGTCCTTCGGTCCTCCGGGATAAAGGAAGTGGCCACCTTCGGCGGAGATATCTCGGAGATGGTGCCGCCGGGGGTGGAGAAGAAGCTGTTGGCTCGGGTCAAACAGCCGGATAAGTAGGTCGGACATTAGGGTTGACAGAGCGTTTCCAATGCGTTATTTTTCACTCACTTCACCCTTGAAAGCATAGGTATATATACATGGCAGTACCAAAACGTAAAATTTCGAAGACTCGTTCCCGAAAACGCAAGGCGCAGACGATGCGCTTGAGCGTCCCGACGATGATTGAATGCAGCAACTGCGGAAACAGAGTGCTACTCCATAGAGTCTGTCCGAAGTGCGGATTCTACCGGGGGAAACAAATACTTGAGCTGGAAGAACTGGCTTAAGCCAACACTACCTGAGGAGGGAGAGAAATGGCTGACGATCTATTCGAAAAACTGAAGAAGCTGATCGCCGATCGTTTGGAAATTGAGGAATCAAAAATCACGCCCGATTCTTCATTCCGCCAAGATCTGGGTGCGGATAGTCTGGATACCTACGAGCTCGTGTATGCGATCGAGGAGGAGCTTGGCATTACCATTCCTGATGAGAAAGCGAACGAGTTCAACACGGTACGGGATGCACTCGATTTCATAAAATCTGAGTTGGATAAAAAATAACCTGACAAAGGTGACATTATCCCTGAAGGATCTACCCTTCACAGCTCCTGTTCCCAGCGGGGAACGAAAAAAGGAACTGCAGCTTTTTCAAAAACATGCACAGATAAGGTTCAAGAGCCTCGCGCTCTTGAACCTTGCTTTTTCTCATCGTTCCTTCGCAAATGAACAGGCTGATGAAGTCGACAACAATGAAAAACTGGAGTTTTTCGGCGACTCCGTTCTCGGGCTGGTGGTGAGTGAATACCTGGTGACCGCCCTTCCGGGCAAGACCGAAGGGGACATGGCAAAGATCAAGTCCCACGTGGTGAGCGAGGAAATTCTGGCGGAGATCGGCAGAATCCTGCGCCTGGATAATTTTATCCTGATCGGCAAGGGAGAGGAGTACTCCGGAGGACGATCAAAAAAGGCCTTGATTGCCGATGCCATGGAAGCGATTATCGGTGCCTATTATCTGGATTCGGGATTCAAGGCGGTCAGGACCTTCATACGCAATCTTCTCATACCCCAAATCAATATGGTTCTCGAGGATCGTCACAAGAAGGACTACAAGACCCTGCTTCAGGAATACGTGCAGAAGCGTTTTAGGAGCTATCCCCGCTACCGGATCGTCCATCGAAAGGGTCCGGACCACAATCGCACCTTCTGGATCGAAGTCGCTATCGGGAAACGGACCTATGGCCCCGGTACGGGAAAGAACAAGAAGGAAGCGGAACAGCAGGCCGCCGGAATCGCCTATAAGGCACTGGTGGAGAGACAGAAGAGTCGCCGGCACTAGACCTACAGGTGCTGCTCAAGGCGGCCGAAGGCATGAGCGTCAACTGTCAGTGCGCATCGGCGAATCGGCTTTCGTAGAATTTTCTGGCAATCCTCAACAAAGTTTTACGGTCGTTTTGACTCGGGTCATCGAGCACGCCCTCCAGCAAGGCGTTTAGAATGATCCCTACTTTGGGGCCGCGGGGTATCTGCAGCTCTCGGATTATGTCATCTCCGTTAATTGCCAGATCCTTGAGTGTCAGCGCCTTATCCTCCGCAAGCACCTCTTCGATACGCTTCTCCAGAGCGAGCAGCGAACCGGAGACGAATCGTTTGCCAACGATCGCAAGCTGATCCGCCCGGCGTAAGGAAAGGATATCCGGGATATTCTTTTCGCCGACCCTGGCTACGAAGCGGCGTACCGCAGCATCCGTCCATTGCGGTTCATAGTGGAACATGTGCTGAGTTACCAGATGGCCGACCTGTTTCAGGATTTGGTTGGAAAAGCGCAGCCGGCGCAGTATCCTTCCGGCCAGCCGAGCCGACAGTGCTTCGTGCCGGTGAAAGCTGATTTCCCCGTCCGGGGAGAGGTTCAGGGTTTCCGGCTTGCCCAGGTCATGAAACAGGGCCGCCAGGCGCACCGGCAGGTTGTCCCGGGGCGCCGCATCGCAGGCGTACAGCAGGTGATGATACACGTCATACTGGTGAAGATCTCCCTGCTCTACGTTTTTACAGGCGGTGAGTTCAGGGATGATGAGCCGAAGTAGTCCACAACCATCGAGCAGGGAGAATCCCACCGAGGGGGTTTGCGCCTCCAGCAGCCGGGTCAGCTCGTCCCGTATCCGTTCAGCCGATACCATTTTCACGGTATCGATGCTGCGGGAGATGCCGGTGAAAGTATCTTCTTCAATTTCGAAGTGAAACTGGGCCGCAAATCGACAGGCTCGGATCGGCCGAAGGCCGTCCTCCCGGAAACGCTGCAAAGGATCGCCGATTGCCCTGATGATGCCCGCTTTCAAATCCTTTCGACCGTCGTGGGGGTCAAGAAGGCGGTGGTACTGCAAATCGTAGGCTATGGCGTTGATCGTGAAGTCGCGTCGTTTGAGGTCCTCCTCGATCGACGGGGTGAAGATCACAGAATCGGGCCGACGGCCGTCCCGGTAGTCCCGGTCGATACGAAAGGTGGTAACTTCAAAACAGGTTCCTTTGAACAGAACCGTCACGGTGCCATGCTTGATTCCCGTAGGAATGACCTGGCGAAACACTCCGATCACATCCTCGGGCAGGGCATCCGTTGCGATATCGAAATCCTGGACCTTGCGTCCGAGGAGTATATCCCGCACAGCGCCCCCGACCAGGTAGCACTGAAACCCGGCTTCGGAGAAATAAGAGGAAAAATCTTTGACAACCCGAGGGACTCGAAACATCGCTTGAGATATTCGTGCAAATGGTGACCCGAAGCTTGATACGCTGTCAAGGAGGAAAAAAAGGACCGTCCCACAATTGGGAACGGCCCTTTTGGTACCTGCGCCGGAGAAGGCGCTTTTTTTTGCTGCTCTATCGCAGCAGTTCGAGTACCGTCTGCGGCTTGATGTTGGCTTGGGCAAGCATGGCCATCGAGGACTGGACCAGGATCTGGTTCTTCACGAAGCTGACCATCTGCTCGGCCATATCCGTGTCCCGGATACGGGACTCGGAAGCCTGCAGGTTTTCGGCGCCCACGGCCAATCCCTTCATCGCGTATTCCAGACGGTTCTGGTACGCTCCCATATCGGCCCGCTGCTTGTTCACAAGCTTCAGGGCTTCGTCCACCATCCCGATCGACATATTGGCGCGGTCGGGAGAGGAGATCGATATGAAGGTCGCCGTGTGCGGAGGCCCGTTGGGATTCTGCAATCCCAACCCTTGAGCGGTCATCGTACCGATGTACAGCCGCTCGCGCTGGTCCATGTTTGCCCCGATGTGCAGCCACATGCTGGCTGTAACAACGTTCTCGCCGGTGAACCGGGCGAAGCGTCCGGTCAGAAGGTTCATTCCGTTGAATTGGGCGTGAGAGGCGATGCGGTTCACCTCGTCGATCAGGGCGGAGACCTCTACCTGAATCTGCATCCGGTCCTCGTCGGAGTAGATGCCGTTGGCAGCCTGGACAGCCAGCTCGCGGAGGCGCTGCAGGATGTCCGATGTCTCCTGGAGATAGCCCTCAGCGGTCTGGATGAAGGAAATGCCGTCCAAGGCATTCTTCTCAGCCCGCTGGAGTCCCCGGATCTGGGAGCGCATCTTTTCCGATACGGCCAGACCGGAGGCGTCGTCCCCGGCGCGGTTGATCCGCATTCCGGAAGACAGCTTCTCCATGTCCTTGTCGATTGCCCAAGAATTGAACTTCTCCTGACGGTGGGCAAAGAGGGCACTCATGTTGTGATTGATGATCATTCAATCCTCCTTGATTGAAT
>Ga0114925_10000410_pt1 | contig 18682 bp, 15 predicted proteins | sample SumtaG_2_FD_87287 | JGI IMG/M metagenome (GOLD analysis project Ga0114925, IMG submission 87287) | Deep subsurface microbial communities from Indian Ocean to uncover new lineages of life (NeLLi) - Sumatra_00607 metaG | ecosystem: Environmental > Aquatic > Marine > Oceanic > Sediment | place... | reverse complement strand
GTTGGTTGCGTGTTTCTTGCCAGCACCATGCACATTCCAATTGTCGCAATGGGGTTTGGGTATGACAGGCCATGGCGGTTGGGTACGTGGGATAAATTCGCTATTCCTCGGCCTGGTAGCCGGAGTCGTGCCGTAGTTAGCCGCCCTATTCATATTCCCCCAAAACTGGATCGAGATGGCCTTGAGGCGCACCGTATTGGGGTTGAACAAATATTAAATTGCTTGAGCAACGACGCTGAAGGATGGGCTGTGGCAGGAGGACGCCGAAGCGGGGACTACTCTGTGAAGCCTGAAGTTTCTCGAGTTGCGAAATGGTCAACTTCTTTAGAGGGCCCTCAAGGTATTTCTCTTTCCGAAGAACTCGAACGCCTTAAGATCAAACCAAGTATGCAGCAGAAATTCTTGAAGCCTGCCGGGTAAGATAACGATGAGAAGCCAAGTAGTTAGAGAATTTTTCGGTTCGGACTGTTCTTATTCGGGTTAGCGTTCTGCTCGAGTACCTCTACCCGCCTTCTTAGTCGTAGAACCTCCTCTCGGAGCAGTTGAATTTCTGTTTCCATGAGAACAGGTTTTGTGGTGGTTTCTGGGTTGTTCTGGAACAGTTTTAAGTTTGTTGGCTGAGGCGAGGGTCGTCGAACTATCTGAATATTTTGGTCTTCAGTTGGTGAATCATTTGCAGGCACACCGATGAGTGCTTGCTCTAGAGCCGGATCGATGCTTTGTAAAGCAACGTCTGTTTGCCTTGATTGACCACCAGGCAAAACGTATTGAAGTGAAACCAAAGTACCTGGTGCCGTATTTCGAACAAAATGATTGAGTTCATCAGGGGATCGCACGAGACGATCTCCAAAAGCAACAATCACACTTCCCGGAGGTACGCCTGCATTCGATGCAGGAAGGCTTTGCACTACGCCAAAAACGTAAGCGCCTGTCTGGCTCGGCAGTCGATATCTCGTTTGAGTGGCCAAATCGATAGGTAGTGTTCGGACTCCCAGTGCAGTTCGGCCCTTGTACATATCGGGTTGTGTGCGCCCCGAAGGCTTAATTGCTGGCGGAGGTTCAAACGCCTGAGTCGATGAGGGACTTGTCTTTGGAGCAGGTGTCGGCTGTGTTCTGTCAGGACTGGAAAATCGAGAAGAGAGCTTCTGCTGTGCTTGTTGAGGCTGTGTGGAGGCAATTTGTTGTGGAAATGTGGCAGAGGGCAGACTTAATGGAGGAGTTTGGGGCACGCTTGAATCGGTCATTTTGGTTGGTGGTTGCGTAAATCGAGAGGCAGTATTATCCGAGGGCGAGACTCCGTGGTTATCCGCTATCTGAGGGAGCGGAACCTGTGCCGGTGTACGACTTTCGGGTGGTCGGATGCGGGATGTCATGGTGACTTCGTTAACGCCTTCAGTGCGTCCAATAAGAGCGCGCACTTTTTTGTCTGGTGGAATCGCCGCGAGAAGTGCTGCCAATTGATCTGCTGTTTGGACTGGCTCACCATCTATTGCCAAGAGCACGTCTTGGGCTTGAATGCCTGCTTGCATCGCTGGGCTCGGATCAGAAACTTTTACTATGACAAGTCTTCCAGTAATGATTGAATCATCAACAGTAAGCCCGAGCCAGCCAGAACTTTGTGGACCAATCTTTGTTTTCAACCCATTCTTGTTTTGCGAATTGTTGTCGTTATTTCCTTTTTCGTTTGATAGTACTGTTGCCGGTTCGGCTCGCTTTTCTGTTTGTTGATTTCCGTCTGTGTTTTTTTTTGTTTTTTGCTCTGGGGGACTGACTTCCTCGGGTGAGGAGGAATCAAAATCTTTTAAAACCAATTCTTTCTCAACTGAAACACTTTCTTTATCAGAGTGAAGTGGGATTTGGAGTGGTTCTCCAATAGAAATATCCTCGGCTCCCAGTTTTTCTGGTAAATCCTCAGCACGGGATCGCAGGTTGATGTCGGCTGGAAATCCTAGGAGAATTGAAAGTAAACATGGAACAAGCCAGTGCGAAAACCGGATACCACGGCAATAATCAAAATTCGATTGGAGCATGGCTATTCACCAACTAAGTACCAAAAGGAACGAACGAAAAAACAATTTTGTGGACCTCGACCAGTTTAATGGACTTCAGCTAGCTTTTCAGGAAGCGATCGAAATTAATGTCATTTTTGATCAAAATTCGATTAAAAATCTGGAAATTAATGCCTAAAGAAGCCAATAGCTGAATTGATTCGACAGTAAAAAATACTCGAGATACAAAACCCACAACTTTTCCACCAACACTTTCGCGATATATCACAACTACAAGACGCGAAGAACAGCGAGTATTTTCATGGTTGTTTGACAGCAGTGCTAGCACTTCTATACTCACCGCCGAGCGGGAGCATTTCTTTGTCATTAGGCTTAGCTGTACGTGGCAGGAAACCTTGTTCCGAGTTCGAGATCGATTGCATGGAATTTATGCCGGGAGCTGCCCCGGGACATGGAGTGTCGCAAAACGTGGGAAAAACAAACCCTCACCAGCCTTCAGGACGGTTTCGAAAAGCACCCGGAGTTGCTCGAGAATGCTTGAATGCGGGGCAGCCGCAAACTGTAGGTGACGTATGCCTGCCTAAAGTTCTAGGTCCAGGTGAGTCAAAGCTGCCAACAAGATCATGCGGAAATAGTTCCGCGTTTCTTTCGTCATGTACGACGGGTGAAAGAATCAAAGAAGCACTTTCTACAAAGCTTGGGCAGGAGCGCTTTTCCGTGTGGTTTGGAGGCAACTTTGAGATTCATGTCTCTGAGGCAACTTCAAAAGAGAAATGCTTCAGGGTATCAGTCTTCTATGACCCCAATTACCCAGGAGACTGGCTCAGAAAGACATTCAACGGAGATGTGGTTGATTGTGCTACCAGAATCTTGGAAGGGCCTGTGAGTGTAAAATGGGGCCCTCTTGAGCAAGCTACTTTCGAAGTTAAGGTACCTACTGACGGCATGAAAGAGGCTGATGCGGCGAGAATCTCCTCAGAACCGATCAGATCAAAAGTTCAGGGCGCTCGCGGGAGCCTTAAGAAATCACCTCATGAAGAAGCGGACCTCCCAAAAGCCCAGGAAACGTCCTTCGTAACTGATAGAAAAGCTCGTTTACGGCGGCCGTCAGTCCGTTTGGAGGAGTTTTCGGTTGGCTCGAGCAATCGGATGGCTTATGCAGCAGTTGAGCTCGCTGCTAGTCGTCTCGGTGAAATGTCTCCAGTTCTTGTGCATGGTCCAAGTGGCGTTGGGAAAAGTCATCTCTTAGCAGGGATATGCAACCATGCTCGTCAATCTCGACCGGGCTTGGCCGTCGCTATGTTCTCAGCAGAGCAATTTACGACGAATTTCCTGCAAGCACTGCATGGAAGTGGCCTGCCCGGCTTTCGGAGAAGCTGCCGAGCGGTTGATTTATTGGCCATCGATGATCTGCAATTTTTTGTTGGAAAGCGAGCCACGTTACTTGAGCTACAGAGTACAGTGGATACGCTTCACCGAGCTGGAAAGCAAATAGTATTTGCGAGTGATCGCGATATTGAAAGTCTCTCTGGTCTTGGAAGCGAACTAACAGGTCGGTTGCGCGGAGGTATGACTGCAGGGATCATGCCCCCTGATTTTGAGGTGCGACGGGGGATCGTTTCCGGCTTGGCAGCAAAGAGGCAAATCGTTCTGCCGGCAGATGTTGTTGATTTTCTTGCCAACAGCCTTACCCGTCATGCTAGAGAGTTAATTGGTGGTATCAATAGGCTGGAGGCAGCAAGTCACATGCTGGGTGCTCCGGTGACCCTGGATTTAGCCAGAGAAGCTCTTGCTGACCTTATTCGATCAAGTGCCCGAAGTCTTCGCTTGGCTGACATAGAGCAAGCGGTGTGTGCAGCATTTGGAATTTCTGAGTCTGACCTTAAGTCAACGCGTCGTTCCAGAGCTGTCAACCATCCTCGAATGTTAGCTATGTTTCTCGCTCGAAAGCATACTGGTGCCGCACTTGCTGATATCGGTCGACATTTTGGTCGGCGAAGCCACTCTACTGTTCTTGCAGCAGAGAAAACTGTTCGTAAATGGATGACTTCCCAGTCAAGTATTGTCCTCGCAGATGCAACGTGGGAAGTCGACCAGGCGATTCGCCGTGTCGAGGATGTCTTGCGAGCCGGTTGAGACAATAGTCTTTGGGTGTCAAGCATCTGTGGTATTTGCAACTTATTTCAACTGCGAAGAGTTGGAAATGAGTTGTTCTTCTCGGCTTGCCTTGTAGCGAATACTCGAAGCTGGTCCGTGAAATCCGACAACCCGTCTGTCGACACGTACTGACCTTTCAATTACACAACCACGATCAATATCAAATATGATTTGCCCCGACCAGATTCTCTCAAGGAGACGTGATTCTGTCTGAGTGTCGTGGATAGGTGTGAGGACTGTCGTGTCTACTTTAATGCTGGCACGATCGTCCTCGAGTTTTGTTACCTGGTAACGTAGTCGTGTTCGAACAGACTTCCGAGCACCTCCTGGGAGCTCGATGATTATGGTGTCCGGTACCGCCCAGGACGTCCCAGTGGTTACCGGGGAGTCCGGTAAGGGAACAACCATCAGGTCGCCCGTATTTGAAGGAGGTGTTGGGAAGAAGTTTTTCCGTTTTATTATCCGTCCACACGAGTCAATTGTGAGTTCAGAGAGAGGTTTTCCAAGTCCAAGTTGGACACCTTCATATCCCTCAGGTGGTGCTTCTTGACTGTCGCTATCCCATCGTACGGACTCCACTCCACTCGTTCGTGTCATCATCTTGACGTGGTCCACTAAATGTTCCAGCGTTGCCAATCCATCCTGGTCAACATCGGTTATTTTCCAAGACTTAATTGAATCAGTTGCAGTTTCAATGTGCTGAGTGGTTCCATTAATTGTTGTTTCGGTGATCGCACGGTGAGAAACCTTTGCTGAAATCGTTTCTCCTGGGCTAAATTTATACCGGAGGAGTTGTGGCTGCTCGTCTACTTGAGGCTCGTCTTGGGCATTAAGCATTCCGCTGGGGGTGAGTAGTCCTATAAGGCAAATAAAGAAATAGTGCTTCATATTATTTTTTCTTCGTGCCAATGCGGTGCTTCAACCGTCACGGCAGCTAATTTCCGATGAGGTGTTCTGAATGTCTCCTCCCCACGCCAATTTGTCACGAAGGGTGGAATAATAACCGTGCTGGTTTGTTTCAATCAGGCAAAATTTGGGTTCAGCGCGTGAGATTTGAACTTTGTCCCCAGCTTGCAGTGTGACCAGAAGACGGCCGTCAACCACGCAGGAGGATTCGTTGTTTGGAGATGGTACCACGAGACTATAGTGCCGAGATGCTGTGTCGATAACAGTGCGATGAGTGAGAGTGTGCGGATTCAGTGGAGTGAAAATAAATGCCTCCAGTGATTTTCTGACAATTGGACCTCCAGCAGACATGTTGTACGCTGTGGAACCAACAGGGGTGCTGATGATTAAGCCATCACCTCGGTAGATAGTGGCCAATTCGTCATCGACGTGGAGTTCAACCTCGAAAAGTGAAAATGGTGGGCCGGCAAGAAGCGATGTTTCATTGAGGCCAAGACCCCTGGCTACTATTTTGTTTTTTCGAATAACACACGTCTCAAACATCATGTGTTCGACTAGGCGGAACCTGCCTGCAATAAGTTCGTTGATGGCCAGTTCAACTTCGTTTGGTGAAAAATCAGCAAGGAAACCAAGTCGGCCAAGATTCACACCAAGTACGGGTGTCTGATGGTATCCCATCCACCGGGCGGTTCGAAGAATTGAACCATCTCCACCTAAGACAATGACTAGATCGGCATCGTGAGCGATGTTGGAATCAAGACCTTCTTTTGGAGTTGGTTCCCATGCAGTTCTGGCTGCAAGCATCGTTTCAACATGATGGCCAAGACTAGTCAGAATTTTTTGGATTTCTTTTGCAAGTGTTTTTGTTTCTAGCACCTCTGCAGGTCCAACTAAAGCCACGCGCAAGCTGTCAGGTACCGGATTCCCCGAACGAAGTCGGCTTCCCCTCGTTGTTTTTTTGGCGTCGGCGTCTATCGATGAAAGTTTATTGTCATCAGCCATAAGGATTGAGCCTGAAGGGAACCACAATTTATTACGTGGTCAGTCTTGGAGTGGGGCAGCGACGGCGGTTGTTGCAGTGTGCCCTGAAAGCTCTCTGCACACCTCTGCAATCCCACTTGCATCGAGAGTGAGACTCGAAAGTAGATCACCGCGGTCGCCATGCTCAATGAAACGATCAGGAATGCCAAGGCGTCGTATTGGGCCAGTATCAATGGCTGCGTCATGGATAGCCTCAAGAATCGCTGAACCGAATCCAGCTTGGAGCATATTCTCTTCAACAGAGACAACCCAAGGGCTCATTTTTATTCGCTTCAGAAGTGTCTCTTTATCCAATGGTTTGATAAAGCGTGCATTTATTAACCCAACTCGAAGCCCCTCTTTTTGGAGCTCTTCAACCGCTGCTAAGCATGATCCTACAAGACTGCCGCAACCGATAATGAGGCCGTCGGGCCCGTCAATAAGTTGTTCACACTGTCTTGTGGAAATGGGTAGTCTATTTTCCCCGAACCGGTTACTGAGTTCTGTCTCAAGAACTGCTTTTGGGTATCGAATAGCAACAGGTCCGTCCTGTTTCAATGCCCATGCCACCATTGATTTGAGGTCATATTCGTCGGCGGGAGCGAGAACAGTCATGTTTGGGAAAAGTCGCATGTAACCCAAATCAAAGACGCCGTGATGAGTGGGGCCGTCTGGCCCAGTGAGTCCAGCGCGATCTAGCATAAAAACAACAGGTAAATTCTGTAAGCAGACCTCTTGGAAGATTTGGTCGTAGGACCGCTGAAGAAAAGTGCTGTAAATGTCAACGATCGGTCGGCATCCAGCCTTAGCTTGACCCGCGGCAAAGGCAACTGCGTGTGATTCACAAATACCAACATCAAAAAAGCGATCAGGAAATGCCTCTCGTACAGTTTCGAGTTTGTTTCCTTGGCACATCGCAGCCGTCATGACCGTCACTCGGTCATCTTGTTTCATGCAGTCGGTGATCGCTGCACTCGCAGCATCGGTATACCCTCTTACCGAAGATTTCTTGACCGCGACAATACAATCATCATCGTCGCACTCAAAAGGAGCAGGGGTGTGGAAGAAAACAGGGTCGTCTTCTGCAGGTTTGAATCCATGTCCTTTCTCTGTAAGGACATGCAGGAGAATAGGCCCTTCTTCATCTTTGACGAGTTCGAGGTAACGAATCAGGTTTGGGAGGGTGTGTCCCTCAACAGGGCCAAAGTATCTAACTCCGAGAGCTTCAAATAACATGCCACCATGAAGTGTGGCTTTGAGTGAATCTTTTACGTTTACAAGCATTCGCTCCATGGATTCCCCGACCATTGGCACGCCCTTGATGAGGTTTCCAGCTTTGTCACGTATGCCGCGGTACCAGGGATTAGTTCGAACTACATCAAGGTACTCCGCTAACGCACCTACTCGAGGGCAGATCGACATTCGGTTGTCATTGAGGATAATAATGAGACGTTTTTTCAAAAATCCAGCGTTGTTGAGCGCTTCAAAAACAATCCCGGATGGAAGTGCACCGTCTCCAATAACCGCGACACTGTGGCGATCATCGTGGCCCTGTAAGGAATCTCCACTGGCGAGGCCGAGAGCAGCGGACACGCTGCAGCCAGCATGGCCGGTCATGAATAAGTCGTAGGGGCTTTCAGCAGGGTTTGGGAAGCCCATGAGGCCGCCGCGAGTTCGAATCGAGTCGAACTGGTTATATCTTCCTGTAATGAGTTTATGGGGATAGATTTGATGACCGGTATCCCAGATAAGCCGATCTTTGCTGAAATCAAAAACACGGTGAAGAGCTAAGCAAAGTTCAACAACACCCAAATTCGAGGCAAAGTGTGCTGTGCGACTCGCAGCAACTTGACATAAGGCTTGCCGCATTTCTGTAGCAAGCACTTCAAGGTCTTCAGGGGAAAGTCCTTGGATATCCTGCGGTGACTCAATAGTGGGAAGGATAGTCGACATTATTTCGGCAAGCTCCTACGTAATACCGTCTTCATCAAATGACAAATATTTTCTTCGACAATGGCCCTTAGTCTACCTCATTTAGTTGTAGGCTGGCGACAGCCCTTTGCGGAGGCAGGAAGACGCATAAAAGCCTATGTTTGGCGGCTCACAATCCATCTGGCTAGTGCGCAGAGTGATTCAGCGGCGTCGCCGTAACCAGAGATCGCAGTAGTTGCCTGCTCAGCGAGGGCATACGCTCTCTTGCGGCTGGGCTCCTTGCCTAATACTGTCGGGAAGGTGATTTTGCCCCGCTCCGCATCTTTGCCTACACGTTTACCCATACTCGATTCAGAGCCCTCTGCATCGAGAAGATCGTCGGCTATCTGAAACGCCAGACCGAAAGAATCACCGTAGGCTTCTAAGTCATGCCGGCACTGAGCATTTCCGCCGGCAGCCAGGCACCCAAGGTCAAGTGAAGCCAAGAATAGTCGGCCAGTTTTTCGTCGATGAATTCGCTCCATCCAGTCCACCTGTTGTTCAGGTGTTTGGTTGGAGAGATCAGGGACCCACCCTCGCTCTGCTGCAAGATCATCTGCCTGTCCACCAACAAGTGATTCCGCGCCTGCTGCCTCAGCGAGTACTCGGCAGGCCTCGGGAATTACGTCCACTGGCATGCCACTGGCAAGCACCTGAAATGCCAGTGGCTGAAGCGCGTCACCACAAAGTATTGCTGTCGCTTCATCAAAAGCACGATGACAGGTTGGGCGACCTCGTCGTAAATCGTCATCGTCCATTGCAGGAAGATCATCATGAACAAGGGAGTATGCATGGATCATTTCAACTGCTAGAGCAGCCGGAGCAGCTTGTTCCCAGGTTCCCCCACAAGTCCGCGCTGCTTCGAGTGCGAGTGCAGGGCGAAGCCTTTTTCCTGGGGCCAGCAGAGCATGTCGCATTGACTCAACCAACCGAGGTGCTGCCTGATCAGAAAAGTTCAGAGCAGATTCGAGTAGCGGATTGATGAACTCTTGAACCGTTGTGAGTGTTTCTTGAACAATCTTTTGGTCGGAGTTGGCAGCGAGGTCCATAAAAGTCTCAAAAAAAGAATCAGCGTTTCACTTAGATTATCTCAACGTACTCAAAGGCACCCAAACCACTGAGTGTTATCGAAATTTAACATGTGTTCTACGCTCCAGCGGTGGGGTCGTCCATTCCGGGTAGTTGATGGCGAGGCTCATGGTGGTCAGTGGGGATCCGTTGTCGTTTTTGTGTAGATTTCCTCGCCTTTCCCTTTTTGGCTTTTCTTTTTGCAGCTATTTCACTTTCACCTGAGTTGGTGGTGTTCTCAAAAACTGGATTCCCATTTTCATCAACGCGTACGAGAGTGACAACTCGCTGCTCTATATCACTGAGCTCTTCGTGCAGATGCCGCAATAACGAGACACCTTTTTCGTATGCGGCAAGAGATTCAGTGAGGCCTAAATCTCGGGACTCCATCTTCTGAATAATCATGTCGAGTTCATCGAGGGATTCCTCGAAAGAAGGTTTTGTTTTTGTTGTTTCTGAATTTTTTTTAACCATGATCGACCTCATCGGTTATTTGCCTTCGAAGCGTTCGCCCGAATCGTGGTGTTTTGACTTCACACTTCGTTCAACACGACTGTACAGTTCACCATCAGCTAATCTTGTCACAATCTTGGTTCCTGAAGGCGCTTGACGCCATGAGTTGATGGGCTCTTGTGTTTTAGCATTCGTTGTAACCGAGTAACCTCGGGAAAGAATACCAAGAGGGTTGTTGGCTTCGAGGAGAGCCGCAGCTGTAGACAGTTGATTTTTTGCTTGTTGTGTCTTCTGGCATCCTTCATGCTGTAGTCGCAGAGCTTTCTCGTTGAGAAGACGGCGCATTGTAGTGATTTCTCTGTGTGGTGATGCAATTGGTTGGGCGGCAGCAAGTCGATTCAGGTGCTGGCGGGCGGATGTCATTCGTTGGAGCAGTTGCTGAGTTATCTGTTTTCCAGACAGTTGCAGGCGATCAAGAACCTGTTGGCGATCTGTGGCAATGTGGATGGCAGCATCCGTTGGGGTTAAGCCACGGACATCTGCAACGAGGTCAACAAGAGAGAGATCAATTTCATGGCCAATTCCAGAAATGATTGGAATTGTCGATTCAGAAACAGCACGAACCAAAATTTCTTCATTAAATGACCAGAGGTCCTCGAGGCTTCCGCCGCCGCGGACAATTGCGATGACGTCAAGTGCGGGATGGATCTTCTCTGCTTTCACTAACTCTGAGGCCAACTCCTCTGCTGCACCAGCCCCCTGGACACGGGATGGGAAAAATACGACATCAGCGATCGGCCAACGATTCACAAGGGTTGTGAGAAAGTCTGCAATGGCAGCTCCAGACGCACTAGTGATGAGTCCAATACGGCGAGGGAACTGTGGCAAACTACGCTTTCTTGAGGGAGAAAATAGACCTTCCTCCTCAAGTCGTAAATGTAATTCACGTAGTTTCGCCTCGAGTGTACCCATTCCTAAAGCGTGACAACGATCGATCGTTAGTTGGTAGCTCCCTCTGGGAGGGTAAACTTCAATACGCCCATGGCAGATCACCTCCATGCCGTCGGCGGGCTCTATGGCAAGTGAGCCTCGAGTGCCTCTCCAGATGACACTGCGCAGAAGTGCTGTCTCGTCTTTGAGTCCCAAGTAAATATGTCCGGATCCTGCAGTAACCAAATTGGTAATCTCACCGGTAACCCATACATCAGTAAACCGTGATTCAAGATGATCCTTGACGCGAGCGGTTACCTGAGACACGCTCAGGGCATCCTCAGGGAGATCTGTAGGCTGTCGTTTTGTTCTACGCTTCATTCGGCATATCATACCAGTCAGCGGCGTAGCCGCTCCACCCAGCCACTAGTAACGAGTTCGCCATGACATCACAGCCAGTTTCTGAGCTCCCACCTCCTCGTTTTGCTCTCCTTATCGTTTTTTTGACAGTTTTCATCGATCTCCTTGGATTCGGTATCGTTCTACCGGTCATGCCGAGGCAGGCGGAACCTTATTTAGACAAACTTGGTGTGTCTCAAATAATGGCCGGCGGAATCATAGGAGTTTTGTTTTCGGTTTTCTCACTCATGCAATTCGTTTTCAGTCCGATATGGGGGCGGCTTTCCGACAGATTTGGAAGAAAGCCACTCTTGATTCTGAGTCTGCTGGGTTCGGTTGTCTTCTATGCGTTATATGGCTATGCGGTGTCGTTGCCATTTGACCAACCACAACTGGCACTGGGGCTGATGTTATTTTCGCGTGTTGGGGCAGGCATTGCAGGCGCGAGTGTAGGGACGGCAGCCGCAGTCATTGCAGATTGCACCACGCCAGAACGGCGAGCACGGGGTATGGCATTAATTGGAATCGCTTTTGGGGCAGGATTTACGTTGGGGCCACTTATCGCCTACTTCGGTTTATTTGTTTTTAATGAAAGCCCTTGGGGCGTTGGGGCGCTCGCATCACTCCTTTCGTTCGTAGCGCTCCTCTTGGCAGTTTTCTTTTTTCGCGAGACGAGGGTCCCGGGTAAAAACGCTGCGAAAGAATTTTTTAGTATCAGTCGAAGTGTATCTGTCCTACAAATTTCGCCTGTTGGTGGTCTAATTTTAATCTACTTCTTGGCAATTTTTTCATTCGCAAATTTCGAGGCAACGCTCGCGCGGTTTACACGAGCTGCATTTGGAATGGCAGATGACGAGAACTTTCTGGTATTTGCTGCAATCGGTGCAGTTCTGGTAGTGGCAGGTGGACTTTATCGTCCTCTGGCTAAACGATGTTCAGAAATATCGTTAATGACTGCCGGTCTTTTTCAGATGATTGCTGGCCTTGGTGGGCTAGCTGTGGTTTCGTGGTTAATCTTCGAAGGGGGGATAGACACTGATCTGAACACAGTTTCTGACAATCCGGACGGTGGACTTAAGACTGCCTTCTATATCGCTTCGGCATTCGCGGTATGGGGGTTTGCTTTTGTGAACCCCTCGGTTTCCGCGCTCGTGTCACGATCTGCAGATTCGTCTGAGCAGGGGGAGGTGTTGGGAGTGAACCAATCTTTTGCATCCCTTGGACGCATTCTTGGACCACTTGCTGGATCTCTTTTATTCGCTGTACATTCATCGCATGCGCTACCTTTTGTTGTAGCTGTGCTTACGCTTTCCTGCGTGGGCGGGATTTTGGTAAAGATTTCTGGATCTATTAATAAATCGAATGGTTAGAGTGCGCAGGGCTCATTTCTTCCTGGTAAGTTCGGAGCCCCTCGTGCTTTTTGAATCATCACATACTGAACGCGTCTCGATTGAGGGCAAGTTGCTCTATTTTCCGGTAAAGAGTAGCTCGGCTGATTCCAAGTTCTTCTGCAGCCTCAGGTATTTTTCCCTTCGTTCTGCGTAACGCCTCTGTAATCAAAATCTTCTGCCATTCATCTAATCGTAGTGAACCTCTTAGACTTTCTGAAATTTGTTGAAAATCAGGAAAGGCCATTGTTTGTAATTCTTCGGGTGTGGCATCGACGGTATCAAGTGAAGCAGTTGGTTTTAGACTTCCTGAATTTGCAGTCCCTCTGTGCCCTACACACGCAGCCGAAGCCAAGCTAATTAGCGACACAAAAAAGCTAAAATCGTTTTCTTGCAGGCGGTCGTTCTCGGCAGTCGCACAAAGCGCGGCCCAGGGTTTTTCGCCATCGAGCACAGGAACAACCATTAGTCCAAATGACTGGGTGCTATCACATTTCTCTTGGCAATCTCGTTTTGTCCATATGGCATGTCCATCACGTATAAATTCATGATAGTGAGATTCTTCGAGTCGCTCCGCGAGGTCGCTAGAAGGCGGAACAACCAAGACAGACTCCATCGCTTCCATTTCATGAAGTTCAAACCAGCCGACGGCGGCGGCTCCCGTGTGTTCCGCAGCGATTTCAACGGTCGCAGCAATAACGTCTTCGATGGACCGTGATGCTAAAAGATGAATGCTGGTCTGATAGAGCAGCATCGTGCGTCGGCCTTCGTCAACCAATCCATCACGTGCACGCTGAAAGTTATGTCCCTCAATTTCACCAACGGGCTCACAACATAAGATTTTTTCAGACTCATCAATTTGCTTTTCGGCTGAACGTCTGGAAGGAATTCGGAAGATAAACTCAGTCGTACCAATCCGAATCGACATTTCAGGTCTAAGCCACATTTCTGTGACGCGTTGGCCATCGACCCAGGTTCCATTACGGCTTTCGAGATCACGAATCTGCCACTCACCTGTGGTATTATCTTGTTGTATTGATGCATGACCGCGACTCGTGAGTCTGTCAGCCACCACAATGTCAGCCTCTGCTGCTCGACCAATTGTATTATTTTGGTTTGGGCGAAGCAGGAAGGCAGGCCCATTTCGATCCGCAATTTGAAGTACAAGTGTCGCTTCTAGGTGAAGCGTCGAATCTCCCTGTACGCCTTCTGGGGGCATTGGAGCACTAGGGGTTGATTCACGCGACATGCAGCCAATTTCCTATTTAGCGAAGGGACTGTTTTGGAGAAATTCTGGTTATGAGGAGTTCTGGCATTTCTAAAATTGAGCACACAGACAATTTTTGAAATATCGGTACGATATCAGAAGTGAGTCATGAGTCGATGGACCTACATTTGATAAGTTTAGATGAACTGCCACGAACCGCAATCTTGTTGCAGGAATACACTCAGGGAAATCTGTAAGAACATTGCGTTGCCAGAGACGGGGGTCGTTGTTGTCGGGCACGGGACTGCCAATCCTGTCGGGGCTGCTGAAACCAAGAGGGTTGTCGCACAAGTCGATGCTATTCTGCCGAATATTCCGGTGGAGTTGGGTTTCCTTGAAGTGATTGAGCCAACAATCGAAATGGCATTGGGACGCCTTGCTGCTCAGGGTTGTAAAAGAGTTGTTGCACTGCCGATACTTTTGTTTTCTGCGGGGCATGCAAAACAAGATGTTCCACAATCGCTACGGGAGGCAGCCGCACGTTATGGGCTAAGCGTGACGCAGGCCGATCCACTCGGGTTGCATGGGGGTATCATAAACCTTGCTCGTCAACGCTTTTACGAGGCTATGGAGGGGCTGGCACCCATTCATGGCGGGAGTGAGGCCCTTATTGTAATCGGTCGAGGCTCGAGCGATGCAACAGCTAGTCATCAACTCTGGCGTTTTGTGCGATCAACTTACAGTTCTTTGGTGTGTGTCGCAAAACATCGATTTGCTATCAGTTTTGTTGCAGCAGCAAGGCCTACAATGCCCGAAGCCGTTGATCAAGTAATGCTTGGTGCCAATGGGCGGCTACCAGTGAAAAGGGTTGTGATTCATCCGCACCTTCTTTTTCATGGGCATGTCGAAAATCAAGTAGAGGGCCATCTGGAGAAGATGCGAAGCCGATTTCCTTCTGTGGAGTGGGTAAAAGTGTCCCGGCTTGGTGCTGCCCCAGAAGTTGCAGAGGCACTGGTCGACCGCGGATTAATATCTCTTTGTGGGACGAATTGATTTTTGGCCAAAATTTCACGTTAAGTTTGCACAAAAACCATCTCGTCACAGAGGCAGAAAATCGTCACAATAGAATCATGGAATTTGGTGCGGTGGTTAGATCTCGCGTGAGAACGCCCGTCGCAAGAACTCATACATACTTACGTGTATCCTGGAAGGAGTTTGCTGCGTGGATTGCCACCTCCCAGTAACTATCAGGCCTGAGCCACAACGTCCCAGCAGAGTATCGCCCGCGAGCAGGCTGTTTTATGCAGTCGTTATGTGCATTTTGTTTGGGTCCAGACTGATTTTGGCAGATGAACGTGAGGCGCCGGTACCGGGGCCGAATGATCGACAAATTACTCTCGCAGTGAAAAGCTATCTTGAAAGAGAGCATTTCCTTCGTAAGCCGATAGACGATGAGATTGCGTCCCGTTGGTTTGATACGTTTTTAGCCGCGCTCGACCCGCTCAAGATTTATTTTCTGCAATCTGATATCGACAGCTTTGCGGAAAAAAAGACCAGTCTTGACGATCTCGTTCGTAGAGGTGATGTGAACTTTGCCTATGAGGTTTACGATCGTTTTCTCGAGCGCGTTGATGAAAGAATTCCTATCGTGGAGGCGCTATTAAAACAGAAGCTCAATTTCAATCAAAAAGAGTCAATTGTTATTGATCGTGATACAGCTGTATGGGCAAAGACTCAGGCAGAAGTTCATGACAAGTGGAGGCGGCGAATCAAGTATGACTTGCTTGTTCAGAAAATGGAGAAGGTTGGGCCACAAGAGGCAAGGAAGAAGTTGCTTCGTCGCTACACCAGTTTTGCAAAGCGAATGCACCAGATGAACGCAGACGAATTGTTGGAGACGTACCTTTCTTCACTTACAAGTTCACTTGATCCACACACTAGTTTCATGTCACCTGGAACGCTTGAGAATTTTGAAATTACCATGAGGCTGCAACTTGATGGTATCGGTGCTTCGCTGAAAGGCGAGGACGGGTATACCACGGTAGCCGAAATTGTTCCGGGAGGTGCTGCTGACAAAGATGGTCGACTGAAAAAGAAGGATCGTATTGTTGGTGTAGGGCAAGGTGCAGAAGGGGAGATGGTCGATGTTGTTGATATGAATTTAAACAACGTTGTGAAACTCATTCGAGGCAAGCGTGGGACGATCGTTCGTCTCAAGGTCATTCCAGTTGGTCAGACGGTGCCAACGGTTTATGACATTGTTCGAGCTAAAATTGAATTGAATGATAGTGCAGCGCGCGGTGAAATCATCGAGGAAGGCATGAAACCAGATGGCAGTCCTTATCGCATTGGGGTAATTAATTTGCCGAGTTTTTACATGGATATGGCGGCTGCACGGCAGGGGCAGGCAGACTACAAGAGTAGTACTCGTGACTGCCGGAAACTTCTGGAAGGGTTTCGTGAACAGGGAGTTGACTGTGTTGCTCTAGACCTGCGTAGTAATGGGGGTGGCTCTCTACCTGAGTCAATTTCTTTAACAGGACTTTTTATTGACACTGGCCCAGTGGTTCAGATCAAAGATGCAGACAAACGGGTTCAGCAGTATGACGATTTGGATCCTGGCGTAGTTTGGGATGGACCCCTTGTTGTACTTGTAAACAAATTTAGTGCGAGCGCGAGCGAGATTGTCGCTGGAGCGATTCAGGATTATCGCCGTGGCCTTGTTATTGGTGATGCGGCTACGCATGGGTAGGGAACTGTGCAGAGCCTGCTTGATTTGGGGCGCCAGCTTTTTCAGCGGTTACCCAATGCTCCCTCGCTTGGTGCGTTGAAGATAACAATGCAGCAGTTTTACCGTCCTGGTGGACGCAGTACGCAGATGGAGGGCGTAAAAAGTGATGTTGAATTGCCGAGCATAACGAATCATCTTCCTGTTGGAGAAGCGGATCTTGATCATGCAATTCCCTTCGACAGGATCGATTCAGCTGAGTTTACGTCAACCGACAAGGTGACTGATTCAATGGTTAAGATCTTACGGGAACGGTCGGCTGAGCGTGTCGCTGCTGATGAAGAATTTCTTGAGCTTGCAACAGATATTGCTCGTTATGAGGAAAGAAAAAATGAAAAAACAATTTCACTTTTGGAATCAGATTTTGTGAGAGAGTGGAATGAGGGGAAGGCCGCTGAAAAAGAAGAAGAGAAAAGGCAGGAGGAAAATGCGGGCCCACGGCGTCCGGTGGTTACACGCGACTTCTACTTTGATGAAGCTATGAGGGTAACCACTGATTATCTTGCGATCTTGTCTGGTGTGATGCCATCTGTTGCAAAGACTGAAAATGGTGCGCGACCTGAAAGTATTGACTAATTATCGTGAGCAGATACTTGATTCCACTCGGACATTCATGAAGATTTCTGAAGAAGTGTTCTCATAGCATCAATCGAATTTGGGTGTTTGGGTTGTTTCTTTGTGTCGCGCCAAACGTGATCTGAATTCACTCGTTTATTTCCACCGCGTAGGCGGGAATTAGTGGCCCACCTTGGACGTGGGCTATTTGTAAACTCTGCGAGAGACGAGTACCATTGTTCACGTCGTATTGGGGTTGTGTCTGAGACAATATAGAGGCTCTTTGGCGCAGGAAGTTCGCTGATGTCGCAGATTACCGAGGCTGCGTCATCGACATGAATCAGGTTAAGCCAGCTGTCGGGATCTGCAGCGATCGGCTTGTTTTCTTGAATATCGCTTAGGCGCGGCAGCCGGCCAGGTCCGTAGATGCCAGCGAGCCGAAGAACAACGCCCGGCCCCTTTGGATGGCTCCTGAGAGCGGTTTCCGCTTCAAGCAATACAACTCCTGCTTCTCGTGTAGGTGAGGCAGGAGTTGATTCATCCACCTCATTAGTCTCTTCGCCCCAAACACCGGTCGAACTGATGAATACGACACGCGGTTTGTTTGGGATTTGTTGAAGTGTGCGGAGGAGCCCGTTGACGTGAACATCGCGGTAGCTCGCATGTGCACTTCGATCAAACCCAACTGCCCATAGAACAGTGTCCACCTCTGGCAAGTCTCGAATGGCCTCTGGTAATCCATCAGCAGTAGTCACATCACCGATGATTGGATGGATGCCTCCTGCAGAAAGATTTTTGGCATTCGTTGAACTACGGGTAATAGCAAAAACGTTGGATCCAGACTGAAGCCAGCGGTCTGCAACCCTTTGGCCAAGATAGCCGCACCCAACAATTAAGCGAGATCGACTGTTTTGTTTGTTACTATTCATCCCGATTTTGTTGTTCTGCTGGGTACAAATTACTTTCTGTTGTGACCTGTTTCTCTAACCAATTGCTGAGTATGACTTGGGCTGCAACGGCATCATGCCGCTTTTTTTTTCGGCCCCGAGTAAGTCGCGCAGGCCTCAGTAGTCCAGACGCTTCCTGAGACGTGTGCCGCTCGTCTTGGAAAACGATTGGCCGCTTAGTCGTATCCGATAACCAGTTCGCAAACTTTTCCACTTCAGTAGACATTTCACTGTTTCTTCCATCGGAGTGGATAGGAAGTCCAACAACAAAGCCAACAATTTCTTCATGCTCAACGAGATTTAAAAAAAACTCGGCATCAGACTTTCGGTCTCCGGTTGTTGTGTGAATTAGGTGTGGGCTCGCAATCATTCTTTCGGTATCACAAATTGATATACCGATCCTGCGTCGACCATAGTCAACACCGGCGAGTCGGCCTGAGGGAAGTTTGGGAGAGTTCATTTTTCAGGAGGACTTGTAGGAGAAGATTGCTGAGTGAATCGCCCTTTCAAAAGGAAACGAAGTGTTTCCTCCTGCACATCCTTGTTGTACATCATGCGTGAGTGACGAACAGGTATGACCAGAAAACCGCCTGAACCATCAAGTTGTGTTTCTGATACGCGGACAATCGCATCATCGTCACCCTTGAGTAGCGGTGAATATCCTTCGTTGTCATTTTTCCCACCGGCTATGATCCCGAATTGAAATGGGGGTGTCTGAAGTTCACGACTAAGCCTGTCCCAATGCAGTACAAGTTCCCGAGCTGCACCAGATGCGAGGTTTCTAAGGAATGGATTACTTGCGGCCATTTGAGCCAGATCCGATCCTTGATTGGGTGGACCGAGCATTACCATACGATTGATACGATGAATAATTTTTGGTTGTG
>Ga0114925_10000409_pt1 | contig 18685 bp, 11 predicted proteins | sample SumtaG_2_FD_87287 | JGI IMG/M metagenome (GOLD analysis project Ga0114925, IMG submission 87287) | Deep subsurface microbial communities from Indian Ocean to uncover new lineages of life (NeLLi) - Sumatra_00607 metaG | ecosystem: Environmental > Aquatic > Marine > Oceanic > Sediment | place... | reverse complement strand
AGGGATTCACTAAGAATAACACGGTATCGCACATGGTTTGTTGGCTTGGTAATAATCCAGGATCCCTAAAGCTTCCTGAGATGAAATATATAATATATCTATAATTTTTACCTTTATAGGAGTACTCATTTGTATAAAATTTATGCATACTTTCTTGCTCTCGAAATTTAATATTGAGGGTATCAAAAAATAAGTGCTTTCCACTTCCAGTACTACCTAAAGCATAAAAAGTTAATACTTCCACAACTAATTCATGGATGAAAAGATATATAAAGTTATTGTGAAAGATATTTTTTCTAAATCCTTTGATCAATAAGGATTTTAACGAGTTTAAAAAGTAAGAAGGGATTTTCTTTCAAAAATTTCAGAAGGAATTTAAAAACCATTGAATTCTTCAGTAATTTAAAAACTAAATTTCTGGGAAAGTCCATATCTCCATATAAAGAGATTATTTGTTCTACATTACTACTTTTTATAATTTGAAAAAAAGTATCAAAATCATCCTCTGTAAATCTCTCAAATACACTTCTTATGAGATAATGAATCTTCAGTTGTTTTCCTATAGCAGTAGAACAAGGTATCTCATAATTACTCTTAATAAATTTCTTTGAAAAATTATTCTCCTTAAAACTCTTTAATATACAATTAGCAGCATATTTTGCCCCTGTAATGAGCATAACGATACCACCACCGGTCGTTGCTTTTACTTGGCAAGCTGAATCACCTAATAATAAAATATTATCGAAAGCAATCTTATTCATAGAACCATAAGGAATTATCCCCCCTTGTTGATCTAGTTTATCTTGTATATTTATTCCAAGCCTGTTAAGAAAGATTTTAAAGTTTTTTTGAACATTTTCAGCTGAAGCAAGACCAATTCTGTAGATATTATTCTTTCCTTCTGGCACAATCCAACCGAATAATTCTTTCCACCTTGGATCAAAAAACATCATAGCTTCATTTTTATTAAAAGAACCTTTAATTCGAATCTGAGTAGCTGTAATAATGTTATTTTCAACACCTAACAATTTAGCAACTGTAGATAGAGGTCCATCACATCCAATTAGTATTTTAGTTATTAATGATCTTTTAGAAGTTTCAATTAGGACAAATTTTTGGTGATTTTTTACAATATATTTGAAGCTTTTAAATTTTTCATCGAGATAATAATTAATTTTTTTATTATTTTTAGCTTTTTCATAGAACCAGCGATCTAAGGCGATTCTATCTATAATATAAGGCTGTTCATCGCCTGATAGTTTAATAAATTTTCCTGAAGGTGCTACAATCTTGGCAATCTTCACACGATTTAAAATAATATCATCTGGAACATCAATTAATTGTGTTAATTTCTGTGAAATAATACCGGCACATTGAAAGGGAAGTCCAATTTCTTTATGTTCTTCAATAACAGCAATTATTAGATTTGATTTCGATAATAAATAAGTTAAGTAATTTCCTGCGATACTTCCACCAATGATACAAACGTCCACATTTTCAATAATTTGTTCCATTAAGAAGAAGTATAAACATCAAGTAATTAGAACTTTTTGAATTAATATAAGCTAATCGTCGCGATATTTCAAATCCATCATCATCCCGTAAACAACCCCTAATATGATATTTTGTAATGCGAGGCCGTCTTCTCCACTTATATCGGTTTTCTTTATGAAATAAGGAATTAGCTTTTTGAAAACATGCTTAGTTTCTGGTTTCTCTTTATAATATTTAATAACTAAAGATCTAAATTCTTTCATAGAGCTCTCATGTTCTTCAACGAATTTGTGTACATTTTCTTTTCCATTAATTACGCCAAAATGTCCAAAACCAACTTTTATAGGGTCTAGTTTCTTCAATTTGTCGAGAGTTTCCATATAATTTTTATAATTAAAATACACTGGCATTGAGGTGGGCATCGAGAGTAGCTCTGTTGAGTGATATATAGTTCCTATAGCTTCACCTAAGTGAATAAAATCAATTTCACCATCCTTTATAAAAACAGAGCACTGGTGATCATAGGTATGACCGGGTGTTTTAATTACTGCTAGTTTAACTTCTGAACCTTTATCTGTAAACGTGTCAACAATATCAAAAGAATTCAGATCCTCGGTAAAATTCTCAGTAGGTTCTATTATTTTAAACGCTTTTTCGTTTATTGGTCTCATCTCACCAACAAAATCATCATAAGTTCTTCTTGCACGCCCTATATGATACTCAGAATCATTTAATAAATCCTTCGTTAGTGTATTTGTAAGTATTTTTACTTCGGGATTGTATTCTTTTATTTTTTCGTGGAGTTTCCACATACCTCCAGCATGATCGAAATGATGATGAGTAGGAATTAAATACTTGAAAGATGACAAGGGAATCTTATTTTTATTTGCATATCTCCAAATCCGTTTTACTTCTATGGAAGAACCACTATCAAGAACAACAGAAGTATTATCAAACTCTCCAATATAAGAAGATAAGATTCTTCTCATTCCAAACTCGTGAAGATCTATATGATGAATATAATCATTAATTTTCCCTGATCTTACTGTTATTAGCTCTTGAACCATAAAAAAAATAATCTAGAATCAAATATTAAATATTTTGTTTTAAAACTGAAGCAATAATAAGCATTTTCACTAATTTTTATTAAATTTATTTTAACTCTTTATATACTATAAATGAAAGGATTATATACATAATCAATCTAAATATAAATTGAAAGAACATTGAATCCTAGTATTAAAAATGATAGACGAGTTAATGATTATTGATAAAGCGGGAATACCACTATATTATCATAATTTTCTACGAAAGGGTTATATAGATGACAATTTTCATTTAATAGCAAGTTTCTTGGACCAAATATCAAGGTTTACTCGTGCTGCCTTTAAGGATTATCTTAATATGATTGAGTGGAAAGATAAAATATTCTTTTTTTATATCCATAAAAAAACTGAATTTCTTTTGATTCTTAAGTGTGATAATACTAAAATTGAAAATAAAGAAATTATAAAAAAATCCTTAGATATCATTGCCAATAACTTATTTAAAAGATTTTTACTTAAATTCAAGGAAGTTTTAGAGGATTTTAGAGGAGATGTATCTCAATTTAAGACTTTTTCAGAGGAAATTGATAAGATGTTTAAATTAAAATAAGAAATAATTTACAATCTGTTTATTCTTAACGATTGCATTTATAAAGACCTTTACCTTATATTAATTTATTAAAAGGATTAGAATCTATTATTGTATTGAATATTATACTATGAATTTTTATGAAAAACTTACTCGTTCTTTATTTCGTAAAGCTCCTCCTAAACAAATTAGTACTGTCACTGGATTTAAACGTGTTATAGTCGATTTGCTTATGGCTGGACATTTAGTCAGAATGAATTTTAAAGATATATGGAAGGATATACTTGGGATTAAAAAAAGTAATTACGACAGTTATCTCTCTAACTTTAGACATCTAAAATATATATATTTTAACGGAGGAATATTTTTAGACTGTTTTTCTCCTCGGTTTCCGAATCAAGCTTTCTTCAGAACTGGAAGTAATTCTGTTAAAATTTTTACCTCTGATCCTACCAATTGGAGGGATTTTACAATCGCACTTATCATTTCCATCACAAAAAAATGCGTTTACAGATGTGAGCACTGTTATGCAATACAAACATTAGGGAGTAAAGATGTTTTAAGTCTTGAAGATCTCCTAACAATTGCCGAAGGGTTTATGAAGATAGGAGGAGGTGTTATTGCATGGGAAGGTGGAGAGCCATTACTTAGATTTGATGACCTCTTAACACTCATTAGGAAAACGACACCTTATACTGATGCATGGATTGCGACCACCGCATATGGTTTAACCTATAAAAAAGCTATAGAGTTAAGAAGAGCTGGACTTACCGCAGCAATTATATCTCTTGATCATTGGATACCTGAAAAACATAACGAGTTTCGAGGAAATAAGAAAGCTTTTGATATGGCGGTCAACGGAGTTAAGATTTTTAGGGAAGTGGGTGTTCTGCCTAGTATTTGTATCTGTGCGACGAAGGAAGTTGTGGATTCAGATGGATTATGGGAATATATCGAACTGGCGAAAAAAATTGGAGTAGGTTTTGTTCAAATCCTAGATGCGACTCCAAGTGGTAATTATTTAGGTCAAGATGTTGCCCTAACCAATAAGCAGCTCCGTAAAATCCAAAAATTCCACATTGAAATCAATGTTAATCCTAAATATAAAGATTATCCAAGTGTTTCAGCACGCGCATTGCTTGAACATGATTCTCATTACGGATGCGCTGCCGGGAATGGACTCATTTATGTAGATAATGAAGGTAAGATGCAACCATGTGATTTACTTCAAATTGCTTTTGGAAATGTCATTGAAGAAGGGTTTGATAAGGTTTATAAGAGAATGAAGGAGTACTTCCCTCACTATCATGCGGGTCGATGCCCTGCCCAGAGTTTGGCTAAGCTCATCTCCAACGTATACAAAGAACATCAATCTTTACCCCTGCCACACGAAAAATGCGAGCACATTCTCGATATGATTAAAAAAAGAGGATTACCTCCGAAACTCCGGGGTTCAGGGGGAAGAGCCTTGACTTTAATCAAAGCTATGCTTGAGGATCCTCGGTCGCTTTAATTGAGGGGTACTTGGAGTTCTTGTCAAAAGAAGAAAAAGAAGCAATTAAAAAATAAAATAAGAAAAAAATTAGGGAAATTAGAGTTTTAGTTTCTTTCTCCAGAAATTTATTTTTTTTATTAACTGTGCCCTTTCTCCAGCCGGAATAAATTGAGGAGTCGCCTTTAAAGATTGAAGGCCTTTCTCTATCTGTTTTAAAACTCCAGAATAACCTCTAGATTCAATAATATCGTTTTTTAAATTATCTAATGCCGTAGCTACTTGTATACCGGTCATTGTATCAAGACTTTTAATAATTGAATCGAATTGACCCGATAAGGAATCATCACCTTGAGCGGCGGGTTGAGCTGTAGGTTTGACAGGTTTTGATAATAATTCCATTACAGAAGGCTTTTTCTCTTTTTCTGCTTGTGCAACTTTACTCGGGGATGGTAATGGTATCTGTGGAGTTGCTTTCTTTGGGGTTGGCTTTAGAACAGGTTTTTTAGCAGGTTTTTTAGCAGGTTTTTTAGCAGGTTTTTTAGCAGGTTTTTTAGCAGGTTGAGTTGGTCGAGGAGCAGTCCGTTTCCTCGAAAATGTTCCAATACCGGAGGGTTTAATCGTATGTAAAATCTCTTTATGAGCACCAACCCATGCATCTTCTAAGATGGGAACAAAGATCTTAATGTGTTCTTCTATTATACTCCCGATTCCAGCGATTTCTGTAATCGCTTTTCCAGCAATTTCTGTTTGCGAAACGACACATATTATAACTTCTTCATAATCTCTGTTTATACCCCAAAGATTTTGTAAATCTCTGTGTCTATATGTAACATTGTGCATCTGATCTAATTGCTCTAAGATCGCTTTATGTTCAGGATCACCAAGATAAATACTTGTTGCAATTCGGATGTTTATGTGTTTAGGGCGCGCTTTAATAGGTTTAAGGTCAATATCAGTAAGCAGAGGTGCTACAATCAATATTCGCATCTTGGCCTTAGCGATCTCATCAGTTATATGAGCTTGAGCTGCTTCGATAGATCTAATAAACCATATATCTTTCATTGTCAATGAAGAAACTTCTTTTGCTTTATCCCAGAACTCTCTTGTAGTGATTTCACTGATTTCTAATTTTTCCAAAATTTTACCCAATTCTCCATTTAGAGATTCAATAACTTTAGTCGAAAAGGTCTCTCTTAAACTTCCAAAAGATTTAAAAATGCTTTCGGTAATACCTCCAAGTTTTTCTTCTGCCATTATAACAGCTTTACTAAAATTTTTACTAACATCTGCAAATATATTTTTTATTTCCTCTCCTGTGTTAGCCGTAGAAGCTGTAATATCATCAACATTAGTGATAATCCTTTCTATGGTTTTCTTTAATTTTGCCAGAACTTGGTTGTTAAAACTCTTAACAGTATTTTTTAATCCTTCCGTAAAAATATTTTGAATTGTTTTTAATTGTCGATTAAGAAGTGCGGTTATATCTTTTAAACGCGCAGTAAAAACTTTTTCAATAACTTGATCTACAGTTTGTTGTATTACACCTAAACGTAATTTTTTTAAGTTTTGAGAGGTCTTTGTTTGAATATTGGCAAATTCCTTTCTTAATTCTTCAATTTGAGTTTTCATTATGTCAAAAATTTGCTTATTTATCCCTTGAAATCTCCCTTTAAGGTCCTTTATCTGATCAACTAAAAGTGCAGTAGTATCTCCTTCGAGATTAGCAATTACATTAGTAATTTCCCGGATTTGCCCTATTTGGGTAACTGTAGTATCAAAACTTTTTTTCTGATCATACATTTGTTTAAGCGCATCTTCTTTCAAACTCGCCATAAAATCGATGTAATCATTCAGTTTTTTCATCCCTTCAGTTTGAGATTCCAGATCAGAGAAACTTTCTTCCAATTGTTTAGGAGCTGTTGTTTTAATAGTAGAAATAAATTCATGAAACGAGACTAATTGGCTAACTAAAGCAGCATAAGGAGGTAATGCAGTATAATGTGGTTGAGCTCCAAGGATTTCTTTAAATAATCCTTTTTCAACAAACTTATTTGCAATTACTTGACATTCTTCCTTAGTTTTTTCGATTAAAATTGCCATTTCACCAAGAGATACGGCATCACGCCCAGTAGTCACGAAATATAACTCAATTTCTTCATCATTTAAATCTATTTCACTTAAAACTTGTTTTGTTATTTCTTCAGTATATTTTGCTGTTCTTTCGATAACATCCTCAATTTCAAAAGTATCAATTTCCAAATTTTTATTAATGAAAACTACAAGTTTATGGCTATTAGGCTCACCATGGATAGATTCTCTTTTAAATGGAAATTGTGTGATCTTCTGGTATTCATCCGCAGTAATTGAGAATTTAATCTCTTGTAAGCATAATTTACACGATATTGGAATTTCTAATTTGTCTTGGTTTTTAAATAAATACATTTTTAAATACCATCACTTCTCTGCAATTTATTTTTTTTATATCTTCTCTGAAAAAAATGTTCAGAGAACGATGTTAGAACTCCACTTTCTCTGGATATGTAACTTCAAGTAAATCATAGGCCTTTTTTGCAATTTCTTTTGTTATAAAATTTGTTGTAAATGCTTCCCGAATTTTAGGTAATATATATTCAGGAAAAATTATAAGTGGTTTAATATCAGTTAAAAGTACAAGCCAACTTCGATCTTTATCGTCTTTTACTTCAGTAACGACATCCAAATCTCTTAATGTTTCTATAATTTCTTCAGAATCTGCCCATTGGGATAAAATCTTAGGTATTTTATCTAATGGATAATAGTTAGTCCTAAGTAGATTGATAAAATCATAAATATCAGGATTTAAAAGAGTTGCCGCTAATTTGATTTGGTCTTTTTCATTTATTTGTAAAGGATCATAGTTTGAGAAGAATTCAATTACTTTATTGTAATAATTTGAATATAATTTGGTTTTTCCCTCTTTTTCTTTTAGACGATTTAATATAGTTACGTTAGGAACTCTTGACAAAATAATGTCTTTTGTTAAAAATAAATATTCTCCTTGATTTGTTATCCTACCAGTTCTTTTATCTCGTTCTCCCTTAATCCAGTCACGTCGAATTAAATTTAATTCTAAAAACGGTTCAATTAAAATATCAACATTAGGATTAGCTTTGATTGCTTCCAATTTTTTTTTCATTTCTCGCTTAGAAATAGGCACTTCTTTTAAAGTTTTTAATATTACTAATCTCTCATTACTATTGAAAATTAATGCCGCTTTCTGAAGTTTATCTAAACGAGAAAGACGCTCAACTTGAAATATTGCTAATTTTAATTCATCTAAAATTTGACTGTTTACATTTGTAATTAAAGTGAGTTGTCTAGTATTTTTAGCTCTTATCAATGTTTCAAACATTAAATCCAATTTTTTTGCCATGGATTTTATTATTTCCTCATAAATCTCGATTTCATCATCCAACTCGAATAAAGATATAGTTAAGAACTGAGAACCCTCAGCTTCTTGCTTAAAATAGGATATCACATGATATGAAGTTTCTTTTAAACGTCCTGAGTAGAAATTACTATACCCTCCTGCAGTGGTATAAACACCAGTTGTGTGCTGATAAAAGATTGCGAAGATATCATTCTGGACAATTAATTCCGAATAGTTATCCTTCGAATATTGTTTTTCCTCACGCTTTTTAAAAACCAATTGAATCGGCTTAAATTCTGGCTCAATTTCACCAGTCTCCTTTTGGTTTAAAATAAACTGATATGCTAATATTCCTTGAATCAAAATTTTCTCCCTTTAAAGTATTATAAAACTATTTATTTGAATTTTTCATATTACTAATTTATAATTTAATATATAGTATATTATCCATTTTAATTTTAATCTATTTTAATACAATAATTAGAGATGTGAAATTTTAATTATGATAAAAAAACCCAAAAAAAATAAAAAGATTTTTGTTCTTTCCATAATTCTGGGCATGTTTTTCGTGAATATCGTTTTGTCAAATTTAGCCCTCCATAAAAACCCATATTTAAATGATGATTATAATGATAATAACGATCTGTTTAATATAGACATCATTCAAAATGAAGATATAAAGAGTCAAGGAACTTACGAAGAGTTTTATACTAAAGAATGGCTCGAAAATCCAAACTTTACATCTGGTGTGGATCCATGGTATAACACGACATCTGGAGATAATACTGATGTTAACGCATCTTATAGCTCTGGTGCGGCAAATTATGAGGTTTTAGGAGACCAAAGAACGTTTTCTTTTGCCGAAAATCCACCTCAAGCATCGTCCTGGACTGTTACGCAAAATCCAAATTTTCCATTTTATCCAGATACCTATACGATAAATGCAAATGGCATGGAAGTCTCTCACTTTTGGAACGAAGGGGCAGATCAATCTGTTGCGGTAAATTGGGATCAAAACTTCACGATGCCAGTTAACATGTCGGATTATATTATTACATCCGCAAATATTAGTGCTCTTGTTAACGGATCTGTTACAACTCCATCTTTTCAACCTTATTCAGACGGTGTAGATACTGCTGCTGATTCAACAGACCAATTTGCAACAGGAGATTATGTCAGATTTTATATATTAGTTTCCGATTTACAAAAAAATAATGTATATGAAATTGATTATTATCAATCATCTGATTTAGGACAAGACTCTGGTCCTACGATTGCAACTTTAAGTGATACTTATATGATACCAGTTACAGAAGAAACGTTGAAATTTTATCTGACTTCCGCTTTAAACGCTGATGATTACAATTTTACATTGACATTAGGCATGAGAATTTGGTGTGAAGATAATTTTGCTCAAGATAGCGATGAATGGCTATCTTTAATCATAAATTCCGTAAATTTAACGTTTACTTACGAGAAAAAGATTGATCAACTTACGACTTTATCATGGAATCAAGTAGGAAATAAACTTAGTGGTGCAAATATAGATATTATGAATGCAACACTTAATTATAGATATAAAGTAGACCAATCTTGGCCAAGTACATCTCCTAACTCTGAATTTAGGATAATAATAAATGGTACTCAACATTCTGAGACTGTTAAATTAAGTTCTGCTACAGCATCTTATCAAGATGCTAAAACAAATGGTTTCGATGTAACTAGCTTAATTAAAAAAGATGTTAATATTTCCCTGTCAATTCTGCTATTTATTGCAGATGAATTTAAATTAGGATCAAAAATAACTCTCTCGATTGATAATGTATCCCTTTTAATTTCTTATAAAGAAACTAAGGACGAAGATTTAACAACTTTAGACTTATTCTTAAATACTGTAAATTCAACTTTAGATAAATTGATTGAAGTCCGGAAAGGTGAACTTGTGAACATTACTGTTAAATACAGAAATAGTACGAAAGGTTTCATAGACAATGCGAATGTAAATATAACAGGGGATGGAATTATAGGCACTGTGAGTTTAGAAGAACAAACGGCATTAGAACAGTATAATATTACTATAGACACAGTAGATTTAGAATATGGAAATAATTATTTAACTATAACTGCATCGAAATTTACCTATGAGACTCAAATCATATCTAATTTTAAAATTAAAGTTCTAGATATAGAGGCTAATATTACTAGTATAATTTTAAACGACGTTGATCATACGAGTGATAAAACACTGGAAATTTCCGCAGGTAAGTTATTAAACATCACGGTAGCTTATACAAATAATTCAGGAGGATTTATTGAAGGAGCTACAGTAGAGGTAACAGGTTCTCTAGTTAGTTTAGAACTAAATGAAAGTCTTTCTCTTCAACATTATAATATTACTTTAAATACAACAGATGATATCGGCATAGGAGTCTCATTCTTAACTATTTCTGCTCAAAAAGAAAATCATACTTCTGTGACAGAGCAATTAACAATAATTGTCTGGGAAGAAGAAGCTTCTCTCGATTTATACCTGAATGGTTTGAATAAAACAGATGAAAAATATATTCAATTAAATGTAAATAAGACTCTAAATATTACTGTATCGTTTAAAGATGACCTGAATCAGCACATTAGTAGTGCGCAGATTAATTTAACAGGTTCCGGAATCGATCAACAATTCAGTGAAATAACCAATAACTATACTACAAAGGTTAATACTTCAGACTTAAATCAAGGAGTAACCTTCTTAAATATTTATGCCTATAAAGACGGATATGACCCTCAAGCGATGAGAATTACTGTTGAAATCGTACAAGAACTAACAAAACTAAGACTTTTCCTTAATGGGACGGATAAAACCATCGATAAAACAGATGAGATAGATATAGGTCAAAAGTTAAACATTACAGTCACATATAATGTCAGTAGTTCGGGAGCATTTATCGGCGAAGCTATAGTAAAAATAATTGGAGGGTATTATGATGACACTAATCTTACCGAATATGGTGGTTTAGAACAATACTCCATAATTATTAATTCCACAGACTTAAACTGGGGTGTAAATTACATAACAATTTATGCCTATAAATCAAATTATGAGGGGCAGACAATTACATTTAAACTCTCAATAATAGATAAAGCGACAACCCTTGATTTATACTTAAATGGAACGAAGCGAGTTACTGAGGAAGAGAAATCAATATCAATTGCATGGAACGAAATATTAAATATAACGGCGGTTTTTGAGGAGGATCCCTCTGGAAACTTTATACCTGGTGCTACGGTACAATTAAAAGAAGGATTGACCATAATAGGCAGTCTTTTTAGACCTGGTCTGATAAACCATTATAATTATTCATTGAACACTACTGATCTAACCATTGGTCCTCACTTTTTAACAATCGAAGTAAATATAACGAATTATGAAGCTCAAACAGTTGTATTTAGGATCGATGTTTTAGACAGAGAAACGGAATTTGGTGATGTGTTATTAAACCAACAAAGCACCACCCTTTTAACACTCGCTTGGAACGAAACTGTAGAAATCGTAGTGCAATATAACGATACTGATACTCATGGATTAATTTATAATGCTACTGTAGAATTAAAAAATGGAACAAGCGTTTATGGGGAACTCCTCAAGCATCAGACTTTAGAACAATATAATTTAACAATCAATACCGCTAATTTAATAATAGGTAATAATTATTTCACCTTGGTTTGTAGTAAAGATAATTATACTACAATTTCTAAAGAAATTATTATTAGAGTAAATAGAAGGGAAACTTATATAGAAATCTTTCTTAATGGGGCAAATAAAACTTTAGTTCCGAGTTTGGTAATTGCTTTTGGTGAAGATTTAGAAATACTTATTAGCTATATTGATAAAGATACGGATTCTGTTATTAGTGACGCCACAGTTCAGCTTATGGGTGATTCTATTTCAGAAGTAATCTCTTGGAATATTTTATTAGGCAACTATTCAATTGATACAATTGATACGAAAACAGATTTAATTATTGGTCCCAACTTCTTATATGTAGAAATCAATAAAACTAATTTTGATCCTATTTCTAAAAGCATAAAAATTGAGGTCAGAACATTAGATTTAGAGGTAACTACAGAATCTGGGGATTCAACCATAAATGCAGAACCAGGAGATGATGTAACACTAACAATCTATATAAATAATTTGGACTTTGGCGGAAAAATTAAAGGTGCAGATGTATCTTACACATCTGATATTTCCAAAAAGGATATTAAAGAAGGCGATATTGAAGAAGTTAGTGATGGTGTATACGAGGTTGTCCTAAAGAATGTTCCTGAAGGAACTTTCTTAATTACTATCACGGTATTTGGAGACGAAGATGATGGTTATGAAACTATTCGTTACGAAATAAATCTAGTCGTAAAACGCCCACAGGAAGAAACACTATTGTTTCAAATCTTATTAGTAATCGCAGTATTAACTATCATTGGTTTAACCACTTATCTCATCCTCTACCAAAAGGTTTTAAAATATCCTAAACCTATAAGAAAAGTTCGCGGATATAGGAAATCCATAAAGAAGAAATCCCCTCCAAGTGTCGCCATTGAAAGCCGCGAAATTGCTTTCAGCGCAATGCAGGTGGTTTCTTTAGGGTCGATGGCTAAGTCATTAAAAAGCAAAGGAGCGGAAACTAAAGAAATACCCGATAAGTTAGCTAAGAAGAAGGCCGAAGCAATAGAGAAAAAACCACCAGCGAAGGCAGAGAAAAAATTACCTGATAAAGTAGAAGAAAAATTACCTGATACTAAACCAGAAGAAACTCCCGATAAAAAATAAGATAAGCGAATTTCATATTCTTTTTTTTCTAATTTTCCACTTTAAAAATTTTAAAATTCAATAGGTTTTATAAGTCAATTTCGTTAAAATTTAAATCCATTGAATGTACGATTAAAGATAAATCATTTTCATAATTATTTTTTAAAATATAGTTATTTAAAGCCACAAAGTTCTTCATACTAGGTGTTGCGATAAATACTCCACCTAAGTTTGTTTTTCCCGGGCGATCAGCAGTTTTAATATAATATATAAGTTCTCCTTGGGGGCTTTCAAGTTGTATTAGCCCAATTTTATTTGCTGCTAATTTTATTTTTGATGTATCAATTGGATCGATCTTTGATTCATCGTCAATAATCTCATCAATAAGATTATATATCAAATTAGAAGAATTTTTCATTTCCCATAATCTAGTTTCAATGCGGGCAAATACATCACCTTCATTAAAGGTGACGACATCCCAATTTGGAGAAATATTCTTATTGAGATATGATAAATATGGGTTTTCTTTGCGAACATCATAATTAATTCCCGTAGCTCGTAAACATGGACCTGTTACACCAGCATCTAATGCAAAATCTTTATCTAAAATACCTAATCCTTGACATTTCTCTTTTACATATCTTTTATATGAAAAATAATAAACAGAATTAAAAACAAGTGGAAGTAAATTCTCAGTTATTAACTGAATTACTGTTAAATTTTGGCCCTCAATATCTTGAGTATATCCAATAAAATTCAAATCATCCAAGAATCTGTTATTAAAATATTTCTTATATAATTTCTGGAGTTCTTTATGTCTATTAATTAAATAATAATACCTTCTACTAAAACCTAAAGAATAAAATAAATTAGCAAACCATATTAAATGACTTTCATACCTTTCAAATTCACATAATAAAGTTCGAATTAAATTAACACGTTCTTGTACTTCGATTCCAGCTAATTGTTCTATTGCCATTATATAGGCTAGGCTATGATGATAACTACTTGGATAACAAATTCTTTTAATTATGTTAAGATTTTCTTTGAAAATATTCTTATGTTGTAATAATGGAATTATTCCCCGATAAAGCCAACCGGTTTTTTCAACAACAGAAAGAATTTTTTCATTTTCAATTATAGTATTAAAGTAATGATTGTCATTATGAATCTTATTATAAATTCCTATTGGCAGTAAATTAAGATTCTTTTTAGGTGGATTAAGAGCAGTTGGAACCGCGAAGAGCACTTGTTCCATTTCTTTAGTATAAGGACTAAATTTTAGCCCATATCTTTTAATGAGTTCATCTTCTAAATATTTAGCTTGTGCAAAAACGACTTCTATAGAATCTATTTCAGCTTGTTTATCAACTTCAGTTAAAATGAACCAATATTTTTTTTCCTTCAAAAATTTGAAATAATATATATAAATAAGCTCAAATTTGGTTCCTAAGTCAATAATTAATAGATTTATAAAATTTGCGCCATTATCGCTCAAAAAAATAGCAATGTCTCTAATTCTTGATCTATTTACAAAAAACATCTCACCATAGCTTTCTTGACTCGATTTTCGTAGTTCTTTTTGAAAAGTTTCTTTAAAATCGTCAATTAGCTTTGACTGGATAGGAACGGTTAGCATGTCTTTAATACAACTTATTATGTTTTTCTATATTAATATTATTTTTTTCTATTTTATTAGTCTTCTTAATTGTATTTTGTGGATTAGTTTTCAAATAATTAACTATTGCTGAAATACGATACAATTTATTATTTAACACAATAAAAACAAAAATTATGCCTCCTATAATTTCTGTGGTTATTATTATTGGATTAGTAAACAAGGCATCAAGCCAAAATTCGATAGGATTATCTAATTCTATAAATTCATAAAATACAAAGGGATAAAAAATAGGAATATAGGGCATATCTAGTAATAAATGGAATAGGCAACCTATTAAAAATGGTAGAGCAATCGGTTTATTGCCTTTTGATACTAAAAAGAGAATAATAAAGCTGATTAACACAAATAAGAGTGTATGAGCGTATCCTCGTCCTGATCCTAATTCTAAAAATAGAAGTGCTTTATCTACTATATCAGGATATAGCGAACCAATAATTAGAGAGAATCTATTAACCCTAAATCTATTTTTAAAGTATGGAATTTCGAAAATTAGTAATGGTATGGCGAGATGAAAAAGTAAAAAAATGTTTATCCCCTCAAAATTAAAAAAATCTTGAGAAATCAATGAAATAGAAAGCTAAATACAATATAATTAAGAAGATTATAAATTCTCCAGAAAATTTAAGAGATCTCTTCAGTAAATAATTATAGGGCAAGGTTTTTTCTTGAAATAGATCCATCTGCTTAAATATTTCCGGTATATTTGTCGTGCCAAATCCTTGGGAGGTATTCGCATAGTTTAGATCTTTACAAGCATTTTTAAAAATATCAAGAACTTCTTTATAAGAAATTAGTGGATTAGCTTCTTTAATAAGCGCTATTATTCCAGCGCCTAAAGCTGCTGCAATACTAGTTCCTGACATTGTTATTTGAAGATCATTTGAAAACGGAATTGTTAATTTTGACCCAGGTAAACAAAAATCAGGCTTAATTTTTTCATCGAGAGTTGGACCTCTTCCGCTATAATAAGCAATTTCATCGTTTTTTGTAAGAGATCCTATAGTTATAACCTTTTCTGCAGCACTAGGACTCCCTATCGTGTAGTCCTCAGGTCCAAAGTTCCCCGCAGGGCAAATTATTAAAATATCTCTTTCAGCTAATAAATTACATGCTGTAGATAAAATGTCTTTTCCATCGGAAGGTGCTAATGCTGTAAGAGAAATTAGTAGTATATCCAAATTTTTTTCGTTTTTTATAATTATATCAAATATCTCAAGAATATCTGATATAAAATATTCCTCCTTTAAATTTGAAATATCAAAATCAACGATTTTCACATAAGGGGCAATTCCAATAATTCTATCATAATAATCCAAATACTGGTTTCCAATAATATTTGCCATTATAGTTCCATGGGTGATTAGTTTTTCTTTATTTTGCCGTTTCTTAGTTTTCCCTTTTTCTTGAAGTGTATATTTTTTCTCAATTATATCCCAAATTGAATCAATTTCCTGATTTATCCCATTATCGATTATTCCTATAGTTATATTTTTCCCTGTAAATGAAAATTGTGATTTTCTATACTTATTTAACTCAATATTCTTAATAACATCTAAAATTGAAAGATATAGTTTTTGATCTTCTTCAATTCTTTCAATTAATATATCATTTTTTAGATTTTGAATTTCCTTCTCAGTTAATAGTAAATTGACAGCTGATATTAAATCAAATTTTCTTTTAATTGTAAAATCTTTGTATTTACCAATAAATTCTTCTCTTTTGGAATTATTTTCGAAAGAAATAAGAACTCGATATTTTTCTTCCTTATCCGATATCTCTTCTTCACTAAATATATTAGAGATTAAAGTCTTAATCCTATCTTCAATTTTCTGTAGAAAAAGTGGATAAATTCTTTCAGATTTCATATTTATTTTAATTTAAAGAAATTAATCAAACTTGAATTCTTTTAAAACTTCCTCAACTGTACGGTTTTGGTGGACAATTCTGCAAATCCCTTTTACTATTTTTGTAGGATCTTCAGCCTGAAATACATTTCTTCCAAAAGCTACTCCTGAGCCTCCTGCTTGAACAGAATCATAAACCATTTGCAATAAATCTTCTGTGGTATCCATTTTTGGGCCTCCTGCTATAATTACAGGAATATGAACGCTATTAACGATGTACTTAAAAGAATCAATATCTCCCGTATAGTTGGTTTTTACAATGTCAGCACCTAATTCTGCGCCCACTCTTACAGCAATATTAACTACTTCAGGAGAATTTTCATTTGAGATTTTTCCTCCTCTTGGATACATCATTGCTAATATAGGCATACCCCATTCTCTGGATGCTTCGACTACTTTACGAGCATCTTGCAGCATTTCAGGTTCTTCATTAGCTCCAATATTAATGTGGATTGAAACGGCATCTGCACCCATTTTTAAAGCTCTTTCTACGGAACAGACTAAAACTTTACGATTCTTATATGGACTTAAATTAGTTGCGCCCGATAAATGAATAATTAAACCGATATCTTTCCCCGTTTTCCGATGACCCGCACCAACCATCCCAGAATGCATTAATACTGCGTTTGCTCCACCCATAGCAACTTTATCTATCATTTCTGCCATGTTCTCTAAACCCTTAATAGTTCCTACGGTTAAACCATGGTCCATTGGAATAATGATGGTTCTTTTACTTTGACGATCCATCATTCTTTCTAATCTAATATTTTTCCCTATGTTTGGCATAATTCCCACACTTTTGAATAAACGACTTAATAATTATATAAATTAATTAATGAAAATAATAGTTTTCAATTTTTACATATATTATAAAAACAATTTACCATGGCTTTTTAATTAAGGTTGGTCTAATATTCTTTGCCTTATGGGGTTGATCTAAATTATAATGTATTCCTCGACTTTCTTTTCTAGAAATAGCACTAACAATTATTATCTTCGCAACCGTTGCCAAGTTTCTTAATTCAACTAAATTCTTTTCTATTTTAAAATCCCAATAATATTGGTTTATCTCATCTAATAATAAATTTATTCTTTTTTTCGCTCTTTGAAGGCGCTTATCAGTTCTTACAATCCCTACGTAGTTCCACATGAATCTTCGTATCTCCTCCCAGTTCTGGGTGATTATAACGGCTTCAGTGGATGGAACCGCATGACCAGGCTCCCATTCCTCAAACTCGTAATTTTTTAAATCATTAACTTTACTTGCTATAGAGTTCGCACAGTTATGAGCACACACGATACCTTCTAATAAAGAATTACTTGCTAAACGATTCGCCCCATGTAATCCTGTACAAGAAGATTCACCAATAATAAAGAGATTTTTTACATCGGTAGCACCATCAATCTGAGTTACTACACCTCCACAGCAATAATGAGCCGCAGGTACGACGGGGATTGGTTCTTTTGTAATATCTATATTAAATTCTAGACAATTTTCATATATTCCTGGAAAATGCTGACGAATAAAATCAGGATCTTTATAGGAAGCTATATCTAACAACACATAGTCATCACCAGATTTTTTCAATTCAGCGTCAATAGCCCGCGATACAATATCCCTTGGAGCCAATTCCTTAAGTTTATGATATTTCTCCATAAATTTTTTTCCATTAATATCCTTTAAAATAGCTCCTTCTCCACGCATAGCTTCAGTAATTAAAAAAGATTTAGCATAAGGATGGTATAAGCAAGTAGGATGAAATTGATAAAATTCCATATTTGCTATTGTTGCTCCTGCACGATATGCCATAGCAATACCATCTCCTGAAGCAATATCTGGATTAGTAGTATAGAGATATATTTTTCCTGCACCTCCTGTAGCTAATATGGTTGCCTTAGCTGTAATGTTATGTATCTTTTGAGCCTCTTGTTCTAAAACATATGCTCCATAGCATTTCAAATTCTTAGCATAAAGATTAACGGCACACCATTTTTCTTTAATTTCAATATTGCTCAATTGTTTTACTTTTTCTATAAGTACATTTTCAATATTTTGCCCTGTCTGATCATTCACATGAAGTACTCGTCTTTCTGAATGACCTCCTTCTTTTCCTAAGTCATAATCGCCATTTTTACTTCTAGTAAATCCAACACCCCAATCTATGAGCTCTTTTATTCTTTCAGGAGCTGATGTGATTATTTGTCTTACAATACTTTCATCACATAATCCATCGCCAGCTATAAGTGTGTCTTGGATGTGTTT
>Ga0114925_10000407_pt1 | contig 18738 bp, 25 predicted proteins | sample SumtaG_2_FD_87287 | JGI IMG/M metagenome (GOLD analysis project Ga0114925, IMG submission 87287) | Deep subsurface microbial communities from Indian Ocean to uncover new lineages of life (NeLLi) - Sumatra_00607 metaG | ecosystem: Environmental > Aquatic > Marine > Oceanic > Sediment | place... | reverse complement strand
TTTGGTCGCCCCGTTGGAGATAGCGAATTCCGCCGAGCGGCCCCGATGGCTCGTCAACGGCTAGCGGGGATGCGAAGGCGATTGGCGCCCTATGGCCTCGTGGCGAGCGAGGTGCCTTGGCGGCAACACGCCTACGCCTTGCCGCGCGGAGCCTTGCCCGTTGGCTTGATGGATGCTGTGTATCAACAATCAGATTTGACATTTCTCTATTTCATCCAGGCCGGGGAGGATGGGCCGATCAAGATTGGCATTAGCGCCGACCTGCAAGCTCGCCTGTACCACTTGCAGACCAACAACGCATCTCCGCTGCATCTGCGAGGGCTGATCCCTCAATCAGCGAGCAGCCAAGAGGCGGCTATTCATAGACAGTTTGGGGCGGAGCGCGTCCGCGGCGAATGGTTTGAGCCCGCGTCCGGCCTAGTGGAGTGGATCGCCGAGAATGCCTATGCGCCACAATCTGATCGCTGGATCATCTCACGGAAAGCGAAGGCATGGAAGCCAATAGCGAGCAGCCAGAACCGTTCCGATGTCCCCTGTGCGGGGATGTTGTAGGCGCGTTGTATTTCATCATCATCAGCGGCCGAACTCGCCAGCGGATGTGCGCTGGCTGCGCCTTGGACCAGTGGATTCCCCCGGGGTACGAGAAGCGGGAAGCATACCGCATGGCTTGCCCCTCGTGTGGTGGGCGGCTGAAGAACATCGGGGTGCGCACAAAGCGAGCCAAGCGGGCCCGTGTGCATCGCTACGCCTGCCGCAAATGCGGGTTGCGGTCTGTGGCTGGCGATCTGCAACACCAGAACGCGACTAGGCGACCCCGCCTTGGGATCGGATTTCTCGACGAGAAGCGCCAGAGTGTCGGCGAAGTCGTCTTGAAGTGGGGGCATAGGCTCCGCTGGTGAAGGGGGGGGGCGCGCAAATCTGAACTTTCTGGAAAAATTTTATGGTCATGGATGGCAACGGCTTGTGATTGTCGGCGCGTTCCCGCAGGTTGTCATTTCGCCTCTTTACTTAACATTCCGACACCCCTTATGGAAGCCTATGTTTATTACCACGCCCCGAAGCTTGAGGGCCAGCCGGGAACCATACTTGGCCACCTCATCCCCTGAACGCGAGCAATTACGGGCCGCTGGCCTAACGCCGCGCGAAACTGTCTGTCTATCGCTCTATTACTTTGACGGGCTGACACAGGAGGCGATTGGGGAGCAATTAGGAATGACTAAGCCGGGCGCCTGTCAGCATATCCAGAACGGGCTTCGCAAACTCGCTGCGGCCGGGTTGGAGATGCGATCCCTCACCACAGAGCAGCCGAAGTTTGTCCGGTTACCCGACGATCTGGCTCCAGACGAGGTGCAAATCTGGTGGTGACCCTAGCGAGACCTCGGCCCTCAGCCCCGGGCGGGCAGGAGAAGCTGTAGTGGCTAACCGTTACCTCATCACTGTTGGCGGCACCTACGAGGGCGAAGCCTCGGACATCTGGCACTCGGAGAGCAACCAGGCCGAAGGCGACGAGGGCGGCTTCACCGAGGCAGCGGATGTTGCTAGGCTCGATGCCTTTTCGGGCACGCTCACGCTCGGTGCCGCGATGGCGTGTGTGGGGCTTAACGGAGTGGATTTTTCCGGTGCGATAGCGCTGGGGGCCAATGCGCTCGATGTGAATGGCGATCTCGCACTCTATGGCGCGACCATCACCGGCAGCGGAGGCATTAGCGTCTCTGGCAGTATTGCTTTTGGCCACGTTTCGGGAGACCTCTCGGGCTGGACGGGCGCCCTTACGCACGACGGCACAAGCGGCACTCCGACCCTGTTGACTAACGCGGTCGCCATCCCCGTGCTGATTGTCAACAACGACGGGGTGGACTCGTTCACGCTTTCTGACAACCTGACCGTGGGCGACCTGACGTTCACGGCCGGCGCCTTCACGACCACCGGCCGGACAGTCACGCTGATAGTGAGTGCCACCGCGCATGACATCGACTGGGATACCACCACTTACCCAATTGTCCACTTACTCATCCCCAACGGGGCGAAGGCGAACCTCGCGGGCGACACTCACATCAACGAGTTCACGGCCGGTACTGGCGCGGGTGGGGTATGCCTGACGACGGATGCGACGAAGAAGCTGTTTGTCAGGATCGAGGGGGACGACGCTTGGCATCAGCCGGCGGGTTCCGGCACGATCTCGCCGCGGAATCTGACCCTAGCAGTGAATGGCGACTGGGAGGTTGACCGCTTCGATGGGTCCGCCGTGGATAATGCGGTGTATGTAGAGCACTTCGGGGACGCCGTTGATCGCACCCTCACGATGACGGACGATTGGACGGCTGGAGCGAAGGCCTTGCATCTTCGTTCCGCGAGCAACGAGAAGAAGGTAACGCTGGACACGAATGGGCATGGCCTGACGGCCGGAGCGATCACGCTTGGGCACACCTCAGCAGTGGATCGCAGCGGCGTGCTGGACTTGGCCACGGGTTCACACAGCCTCGCGTCGGTCGTTTCGGGCAACGCTGCGAGCCTGCACAATGCCCTCGACTTCGCCGCCTGCGCGCTGGCCCTGAGCGGCACGCTCAACGGTGACAACATCGCGTGCTCGAACACGGGCGCGACTATCACGGGCGGGGTGGTTCAGAACGTCGATGTCACTGACACCGTGCCTGTGCTGCGCATCTTGCCGGGCGCTGACGGGACCAACATCGGGGTCATTTGCCCTTCGTGGCGCAGGCGCATTCGCAAGGCGCAGATGGCTGCTTGAGTCGGAGCGTTCCCGCGCACGTAGCCGACCGCCTCACACCAAAGCGCGAGGGGGAGCAGCATGGCCAACGAACTCACCATAACGGACATTTCGACTTACATCAGCCAGTACAAGAGCCAGGGCTCAATCGTCAAGAGCGTCACTGGCATTGCAGCGAATGGCACGAGTACGGAGGCTGCCGCAGCGCCGGGGGCAAGCACGCGGATCGTGCTCCAGAAGCTTGTGGTGGACATCGACACTGCCGGCGAGACGCTGCTGATTGAGGACGGCGACGGCACCGACCTGCTTACGCTCCGCTTCCCGGTCGCGGATACGTACGTGTTCAACAACCTCAACCTCGAAGTGACTGTCAATAAGTCGCTGAAGCTCGACAAGGGCACGGTGGCCGCGCTGCGGGGCTTCATCGTGTACCGGCCCATCAAGGCGGGCGATGCCGTCGCGGGGGCATAATGGGCGCGGCAATCCCTGAACCCATGGCGCTGTTCCTCCTGCTGCTGGGCGCGATGGTGGCTATCGCTGTGGTGTACGTGAGGGGCGCGCGGAAGCGCTAGCGGAAATAGCGAAGAAATGGCTGTCAAGCGAGGAAAAGGCGGGAAGCTGGAAAAGGGCTCGGTCCTGAACCCTAGGGGGCGCCCGCAGGGTAGCCGCGATGTCGCTGACGAATGGCTTGAGGCCTATCACAGGCTTGGCGGGACTGAGGGCCTAGTCAAATGGGCGAAGAAGAACCCCACTGAGTTCTACCGTGGCGCGACCAAGCTGTTTCCCAAGGATATCCGGATGGAGGCCACTGTCGGCCTGGACTGGGAGGGCATTGTCGCGGCGTGGAACAGGGGCAAGGCGAAATGACCATAACCGCCCAGTGCCAGGTTTGCCGGGGTAGCGGTCGGTATTACCCGTGCAGTTCGCCGTTTAGCATCGCATGCCGCCACTGTAACGGCATGGGCCGGGTCGAGGTCGCCCGTGTGCGACAGGGCGGGTGTTTTAGGCACATGAGCGATGGCACGACCTACTTGGTGACGGAACCGTGGTGAATCAAGGCCCAGCGTAGGCTCAACTGGCAAGGGCGGGCAGCCCCATACGGGTCCACCCTGCAGAGCCGCCCCGCGCAGCGGAACTACCCGAGTCCAAAGGATCGTGACACGGCCGATCACGGGCCGCGCGTAGAGGGGATGGTTGCGGGTTCAAATCCCGTCGCTGGGCTTAGGATAACAAGGAGGCTGTGATGCGAGAGTTCACCATGCTTCACGCTGTAGCCTTTGGCTTTCTGGGCGGCATGCTGGCAGAAGGCCTGTGGATGCTCGTCGCGCATCTGAGGCGGGCTGGGAGCCGTCGCCAGCGTGGTTAGCCTCAAGAAGCCCCCATTCTCACGCTTCGCGGCCAACGCTTGGCGCATCTACTCCAAGGAAGGGCCGCTAGTACCCTACATCCTCAACCCCGCACAGCGGGCGATTGAGGCCATTGCACAGAAGCAGCGGCGGGCGAAGAGGCCCATCCGGATTCGCGTTCTCAAGTACAGACAGGCGGGCATATCGCTCTACTGCTCCACGCGCTGGGGCCTGTGGCCGTGCATCACACAAGAGGGCACAGGGGCGCTCTCGATCGCCGACAAGAACAAGCTTGTCGGCCAGTGGGTGAGGCGGCTGCGGTTCCTGCTCGACCAGCTCCCAGCGAGGCCCAGCATGGGTGCCGAGAGCGCTGAGGAACTGTGGTTCGACAAGCTGGGGTCCAGGTACGCCATTGCCACCGCGAGCGGCAAGACGCCTGGCATGGGCGACACGCTGCGGTACGTCCACTGCTCCGAACTAGCGTCCTGGGACGACCCCGAGGCGGTGCTGCACGACCTGATCCCCGCGGTGCCGGCGATACCCGACTCTGCCATCATCCAGGAGAGTACGGGCCGATCGGTGGGCGACTGGTGGTATCAGCGGTATCACGAGGCCAAGCGGGGGGCTGAGGGCTACAAGAGCATATTCCTGCCCTGGTTCATTCAGCCCGAATACAGGGCGGACCCCAGCGGGATAACGGATCTCACGCCCTATGAGCAGCGCCTGGTGAAGGTGGGCGTTGACAGGTCGCAACTGGCCTGGCGGCGCTGGATGCTCATAGACGAGTTCCACGGAGACGAGGATGCCTTCGCCAACCAGTTCCCTGCAGACGAGGACGAAGCGTTTCTGGCAGGCGGCATCAACGTATTTCCCCGAGATCAGGTTGAGAAGGCCCGTGAGACCGTCAGGGCGCCCACTTGGCGAGGTTCCATCTTGCCAAAGGATAATCCCGCCGAGTTTCAGTTGGTGGGAACCGATGGAGGCGACCTGCTGATATGGGAGCACCCGGACGAGCGTTACCACTACGTCATTGGGGCCGACTGCATGTGGGGCGAGAAGGACAAGGCCGACTATGACACAGCGTTTGTCGAATGCCTCGAAACGCGGAGGGTCGTTGCTAAACTTAAGGGGCGGTTCCCCCTGCCATTGTGGGGGCGTCTCCTGTCCAGCTTGGGATACCACTATGGGAGTGCGGTACTTGCTCCCGAACGAAACGCGCAGGCGGCCGATGCCCTTATGCCCCTCCTCCTCGGATTGGTGGCTCATTGGCGATACCCCAACGTCTGGGTCCGCACTGATGACATCTCGCTCAAGGGCCACAGGCCCCAGGATTACGGCTGGTACACCGGGCCGGCGAGCAAGGGTGAGCTGATTCAGTACGCCCAGACCGCCACGCTGGAAGGCTCATTCGACTGGGCTGACGAGACCACCGTTGACCAGATGGCCTCATACATCAGGGACGACCAGGGCAAGCTCACGGCCCCCGAGGGGGCTTTCGACGACGACCTCATGGCGCGGATGATAACGGCCTACGTGGCCCACGTCCAGCGGCCCCGGACTGACTTGTATGTTGAGCCTGTGAGGCCTGTTTACGAGTCGAGAACGCTTGGCGAGCGTCTGAGGGACGACCTGGACGACGCTGACCGGGCGATGGTTGGGGGGCAAGGAGATGCACCATGACACCAGCCCCATTAGCGGCCCGTTGTGGCCAACAGTACAAGGGCGGCGCGGAGTTCGACGTGCGGCTGTGCGCCAACTGCGTGCACGCGCGGGTGACCGACGATGCCGCGGGCATAGTCTGCGATTCTCGCCAAGCGGCGGGCCTAGCGCCAGTGCCCGTGCGGGGCTGGGATTATTGCGGGCAATTCCAGTTGCCGGACGCGCCTAACGGCCTTAGCCCTCAAATCGAACTTGCTCATGGTGGCGGCTACTTGGGGGCCTTCCCGCCGTTGCCAGCTAAGTACAAGCTGTAATGCGGGGGAACAAGGAGACTCCGATGGATAACAGGCCCAATTTCCGCATGGTCGAGGTAGCCTGCTGTGGTGCGTGTCGGCATGTACGTTACACCCACGAGGATGAGGTTCTGTGTGTGCATGGCCTTCCGCCAGCCGAGGCGGAGATGACTGGTGCTTATCGCCCCGGGAGCCGGGCCGCGACGGTGGACCGCTTCGGGCTGTGCGATGCCTACGCCCCTGATGGGCAGGCCGTTGCGGCTGAGCAAGTCTTTGTCTTGGCCGAGGAGATCAGTGCCCAGAAGCTCGACGCCCTGACGGAGCTTGTCGGGGCGATGGCTGAGGCAATAGCGGGCGTCTCGCCTGCGGGGCGATATGGCCTTGGCGCCCTGCTAGCCCGTCGGCGCGGCCAATGTGAGGCTTGCCTGGGTAGCGGCGGTGGCCCCAGTGGCCAATCTATGGATGGCCGATGGGGAACTGCGCCCTGCCCAGCCTGCAACGGCACGGGCAAGGCGAAGCCCGAGGAGGCGGCTCCCGATGGCTGAAATCATCAACTGCCCCGATTGCATGGGCAAAGGTTGCCCCGGCTGCAATGACACGCGCGAGATGCTGTGCTTCGGTCTGGACGACATGCAGCGTGCGGCCAATGTGTTGGCCACGATACGAGAGGCCCAGACGGCTAACCTCGGGCAAGCCCCGCGATGGTGGATACTCCCCGTCCAGCGAGGCGATTCCGAGCGGATGCAGGCTCAGGCCCGCCTCATTGCCGAACACCCCCATCTCTGCATGGTTGATGCTGGTGGCGCGGGCAGCATTGCGGGCGATCCTGGCCTGCCCGGGTCAACGAACGTGGTGGCAGTCGCTGTCGGCCCTGACTGGTCGGGCATCAAGGAGGCCCCGGATGCGTAGGCTCTGGACGAGGCTCTGCGACTGGTGGCACGGCAGGGGCTACTGCTGGATTCAGACGCGGCAGGATGTGCCGGAGGCCGATAGTGCGGCCGAAGTCCTCGGGCTACCTGATGGCGAATACAAGCGCCTTGAGTTTGAGGATGGGAGCGTGTGGATAGTGCCTGCCTCGGCGAGCGAGGAGTTTTTGGGCTGGATGAGGGGCAAAGATGCCTGAAGCCGGACAAGCAGCCTTGCGCGGCAACGCGCCGCACCTCTACAAAGAGAAGAGCCTCAAGCTCGATACCGAGCAGGCTGAGGTCAAGATGTGGCGCGCGCGCATCGAGCGCCAGCAGAAGATTCTCCAGATCGGCGCCCGGGTGGACAAGGCCATCGAGGGCGACAAGTACCTCGACGGCACCAAGGAGGCCAAGAGCCAGAGGATATACCTACGCTACCTGCTGCCCCTGATAGAGGACGTACACCGCAAGACGCTGCCCGCGATACCCACGCCGCGGGTGGAGGCCAGGGGCGAGCGCGGGGAACTGTTCGAGGACCAGGGCCGGCAACTCCTCGATGTCCGGTTCAATGCCCCGTATTCGAGCGTCAAAGTGGTCTGCCAGCAGCTCCTCTGGGATGAGAGCCGCTTCGGCGTGGCCTTCGCCAAGACCGTCTGGCGGACGGACGATGAGGAGGCGGAGGTCGAGAGCCCCCGCGACCCGGAGCAGTTGGCCCCGGAAATCGAGCGCGGCCAGGCCGAGAATGCGGACCCCGACAGCGCCGGCATAGCGGAGGGTGATGTCGATATCGTCCACGCCGAGCTTCACTTCCAGGCGATGGAGGAGATGGAGGACGGGCCGGAGCGTGAGGCTTTGGCAGCCCACCTGGAAGCCCACATTGCCCGGCTGACCGTCATCCGGCGCGAGAGGCCCGATCTCGCCCGCGTCCCGGTGGAGCGGTTCGTGTACGATACCGACGTTCCCTGGCCTGAGCGACGGTGGGAAGCGGAGCTAAAGAGCGAGCGCATCGGGACGCTCATCGACGCCGGGTATCGCAACGTCAACCCCGCCAATCTGCCGTTCGAGGCCAAGCCCGCCGAGGGCGAGGACACGGCTTACGAGGACCGCACCGCCTCGATATGGGAGATTCACGACCGCAAGAACGAGCGCTGGTTGATTATCCCCGCCCAGGGGCCCAAGGACGGATTCTTCCTGCACAGGGCCGTATGGCCTTATGCCGGTCTCGACATCTACCAGCCGCTTACGATGCGGCCTTGGAGCGCTGACAGCATACACGGCGCGGCCACAATCCAGGTGGCGATCCCCATTCTTGAGCGGCTGGCACAACTTGATTTCAACATTGAGCGGCACATCGAGACGCACGCGAAGTACCAGCTTGGCGGCCCCAAGTCGGCGGGCGAGCCGGCCATCAAGGCTGGACTGAACAACCCCGACCGCAGATTCGTCTTCGAGGGCTCGCCTGAGAGCTGGGCGCTGATGAAGGAGATCAAGCCCCCGCCGCTGCCCCCATCCCTCATGCAGGAATGGGAGCGGCTGACGGGTGAGCTTCGTCGGGCTGTGGGCGCCGACGCCCAAGACACCGCAGCTCCGCACCCGCACGCGATCACCGCCAAGGAGTCAGGGGAACGTGCTCAGTCGCGCCAGGACCGCAAGACGACCCGGCAGGAGACGATGGGCGAGTTCCTGGGCTGGATCGGCAAGAACTACCTGGCACTTTACAAGCGCTTCGCTTCGCAGAACGTCCTTGTCAGGGTGCTGGGGCCGATGGGCGTGGCGTACAAGGAGATCAACCCCGCCGACGTGCCGGAGGACATCGACGTTTTCCTGGACGTGAAGGGCGAGAGCGAGGACGCCAAGGCCGAAAGGCTTCAATCCGTCCACATGGCCAATGAGTTCATCATGCAGGGCACGTACCCGGTGGACATGCAGAAGTGGGGCGAGTACCTGCTCCGCGCCTACGGGATTCTGCGACCTGAGCAGTTCCGCTTGGACATTCCCCAGCCCATGCCTGGCGAGGAGCAGGAGGTTCCCGGCACTCCTGGCGTGGCCGGTGCCGAGGAAGGCCGGCAGGGCGGACAAGGCAGAACGGCCGAAGAGGGCCGCACGTTGCAATTTCCCCAGCAGACACAGGTAGCGTAAGGAGACGCTGATGTCACATGTGGACACGGCTTGCCCGATTGCAACCCCTAGCGGGAGCGTCCAGTACCCATTGAACGCCATTGGCCCCGAGATGGCGACGCGCATAGCCTGCAAGCTTTGCGAGGACGGCTGGGTATCCGACGAGCGGCACTACGACGGGGACATGATAGCGGACTTGGCCGCAGTCATTCAGCGAGCCGCCAACCTGCCAGCGTAAGGAGACACCGATGACAAGTGTACCAATCCAACTGCCGCAAGCCCCGGAGGCAAAGAAGCAGACTCTTTCGCCTGGCTTCCTCAAGAAGGGCATGCGGCTTGCACAGTTCAAGCCCGGCCAGGTGTGGATGATAAAGCATCCCCGGCGCGTCGTCAGCATCGTGGAGGAGAACACCGTTGAACTCCGTGATGCCGATGGCGTGATGCGCGTTTACCCCTGCCTGGTCTGCGTGGCGCGTATCCCGACCGCCGAGATACCCGGCCATGTCAGCGCTCACGACGTTGCGGCCAACAAGCTCATCCTCGCCGGCGTGCAGACGCAGGACGCGACTGACGGCCACGATTCCGGCCCCAACCAGTCGTGGAAGGAGATATGGGCCGAGCGCCAGTATCCCGGCGTGGTGATGAGCAAGGGCTTCCCTGCCCCTCGGGTAGAGGACGGGGAGAAGGCCCCGCGATACCCCTTTGCCACGGTAGTCCATGTGCAGGGGCGCAGCGAGAAGCGGGAGAACACGAGTCCCATCCAGGGTAGCCGGCCGGCGGGGGACCTGTTGAGCCCCGACATCGTATCTCCGGCCGTATTCGGAGAGCAGGAAGATGCCAGCGAAGAGCCAAGCACAGCGGCGGAAGATATTCGCCACGAAGGGGGCGAAGTGGGCGCGGAAGCACCACTTCGACAATCCGGGGAAGCTGCCGAAGCGAGCGCCCAAGAAGCGGAAGCCCTGCCGGTGAAGTACATGGCGCTCATGAAGCTCGCCAAGGAGCGCGGCGTGGACATCTCCGACATCAAGGGCAAGGGTGCCGTCGCCCGGATTCAGGAGCGGCTGAGCGCGTGAGCGAGCAATGCCCGAATTGTGGCGGCGAAATCAAGCGGAAACCGGAAGGCATCTTGCACAAGGGCCCAGACGATACTTGGATTCCGATGTCTGCGGGTGGCTGGCAATCCTGCGTAGAAAAACAACTGGTGGCGATGGTTCAGCGTGCGAAAAGGGCAGAGGCCCAAGTCGCCCAGCAGCAGCCCGTCCTTGACATTGTAAAAACCTACTCCTGTCAATGCGACGGCGGCATCCCGACGCCGGGCGGATTCGTGAAATGTGTTGGTTGCCTAGCCCGCATGGCCGCCGAGGCGGCGAACCCATGACCTACGCCTACCGATGCCCGGTTGCTGGCCTTGAGTTCGCTGAGGGGCCGGGGCGCATGCGTTGCCCCGTCTGCGGCAAGACGCACCTCGCCTATGAGGCGGGCGCGCCTGAGCCCGAACTCGGCTGCCCCAACATGCGCAACGACCACCTGAGGCCTCACTTTGACTTCAGCGCGGGAGCGAAGTTCAAGTCCAAGAGCGAGCGCGAAGCCTACTGCAAGCGCAACGGGCTGGTCGTGCGAAGCTACGACGAGCATCTGCGGAACACGCCGCACAACCACAGCAAGCCACGCGCCATGAGCTACCGCGGGCAGCGGAGCCGCCGCTCATCGGCCGAGAAGCGCGGAACCATAGACGGACACGCAGTGCTGTAGCAAGGAGACACTCATGTCGGAACTGTGGCAAACATGGATGGGGGCCATCGGCCCAATCAGCATCAATGTAGAACCGGCGCGCGAGCACGATATGCAGAAGACGCTGGTGGTTTCGGCCAGCATCGAACATCTCGGGCATCGCCATGTAGCGATTGTGTGGCATCCCGAACCCGACGTGGGCGGCCAGCCGGCCAAGACTATCGCGGCCATGATTGCCAAGGCCAGTACAGAACTGCTCACGCGCGCGCCCAAGATAGCCACATGGCACTGCGAGAAATGCGGCCAGGGATATCACCTCAGCAATCGCGGCTACATGACCGCCTGCGAGGCCGAGAAGCTGCCCGACGACCGCACGATCAAGCACTACTGTGGCCCGCTAGGAGACACTGATGGCTGAGGAAATCGCAACGGAGACAACCGAACAGGAAACAATCCCCAACGCCCCCGACGGCGAAGCTGGCCGGGGCGAGGCCGCGCCCGAGGCGGCGGAAGGGGAGCAGGAAACAGCAGAAACTCAGGCGACCGACGCGATGCGGGCATTATGGGATGAAGCACTGCCCGATCTCGCCGGAGCCTTTGATGAGATGTCGCCGGAAGCGCGGGAACGTCTCCTACTAAAGCGACAGGCCGCACAACCCCAGAACAAGCCCACGACGGAGGAAGCGCCTACCGGGCCTTCCTCGACTGCTGAGGCCGAGGCTGAGGCGCCGCCCGTCGCGGAGATTCCCGCCATCGACGCGAAAGAGCAGCAGGCCGCCATCGAGAAGGCATTTGAGGACCAGGACGGACCCGCCCTGGCCGCAGTGCTCGAACGGCAGCGGCAATACGTCGATGGAGTGGCGCATCTGGCGTACCAGGTCGGCCTTGACAACGGAAAGGCGATCACCGACCTGTCCAAGGGGCAGAAGGCGCTGCGCATCCCCGGCGAAGTCCGGGACGCGCTGCCGACTGTCCAGGGCGCGGATAAGGCGGACCTTGCTGCTGCCGCGGAGTTGTTGGCCAGCGGCGAGGTCAAGACGCCCGAACTCGCGCTCAAGGTCGCGGCGTTCAATCGCCAATCCGAAATCGAGACGGCCAAGGGGGCAAAGCCTACCGCAGACCAGGAGGCTACGCGGAAGGCCAAGGCCCTGGCGGCATCGCGCGCAGGGGCGCCATCGTCCCGCACGGGCGCGGTGACGCAGCAGCGCATCCCCGTGACCCAGCAGGCCCTTGAGGACATGCTGCAAGCGGATGCGGACAAGGCAGAGAAGAAGAAGTAGCCTCCGCTCACACCTGGGGGCAATTCGTTTCCAGGGGATAACTTAGGGGGGCCAGCGAATGGCCACAGCAGAATCCAACACTCTCGTAGGGGTTATCAGTTCCCTGCGCACGAGTTACCAGACTCTCACGAGCGAGGACCTATACTCGAAAGCTGTACAGTGGGCGTGTTTCAACTCCACGCCCTGGATGAAGGCGCTCGGTGTCGAGGCGTTCGGCATCGAGGGCATGAAAAGCGTCGATGCCTTCGGCACGGCGGAGACGAGCGGGCGAATGATCCGCTACGACGACGGCGTGTACGGCATCAGGGGGAACGTCTTCGCAACGGCCGGCACTCCGTTCTTCGTCGGCCGGCTGGGCAACATCAACCCCGAGCTGATCGAAGGCGGGGACGAGTGGGCCTATTCGTGGCACAGGCTCATCGAGGCCCAGTTCATTCCCGATGTCGATGCCCAGGACAACACGAAGGGCCTGGTGAAGATCAAGGCCCAGAAGATGGACGGCATGAAGCAGAAGTACGTTGAGCAGATCAGCTATGCCATCCTGGGCAATTCGAGCGGACCGGACCACAACACGATGGGCCCGACCGCCGTGAACACCGACCTGCCGTACCTGATTTCCGTTACGCAGGACACCAGCGTCGGCGCCATCGACCCGACCAGTAACAGCTACTGGCAGAATGGGAAGAAGGCAATCACGAGCATCGGCGGTGGCGGCGAGATGGACAGGCCCATCATCCTCCGCCGGTCGCTGCTGGACATGAAGAACGACCAGGCGAAGCATGCCGAGGCCAGCGACGGCGACTACCTCTGGCTGTGTACGCAGGGCGCTTGGCAGATCTACGACCGCCTGATGTACGCCGACCAGATCCAGGGTGGTCGCGGCGGGGCGTTCGTCCAGAACGCTAAGTACGACGCCGCAGGCATCAGCCACTTCAGCTTCGACCGCAACCCCATGATCTGGGATGCGGCCGTGACGGTGCCCTACGGCGCCACTGCCTCGACCGAGGCGTTCTACGGGATTCACATTCCCAGCTACTTCGTTTCGATTCGTCGGGAAGAGAACTTCCTGGCGACTCCCTGGGAAGAGCCCCGAGAGCACGACCGGCAGCGCATGCTGGTCGCCCAGATACGCACGCGGTTCACTCCGGGCGTCAACAGGCGCCGGCCGCACTGCGTTGGCTACAACGTTCCCGCCTGCTCCGACTAATCGGTAGGCGGTTTACTGGGGATGCTTGGGTGCAAGACCCCAAGAACCTTGCGATTGTCACCTGCGATGTGTGCGAGCGTCGGATCAATCCGAAGGCCCGCCATATCAGGTTGCAGCTTCATACGCTTTGGAGCGGCGCCGTCGGCCTGGGTATTCATATCTGCGCCGGCTGTGCTGTGGGGAAATTGGGGATACTTGCGGATGCGATGAAACACCCGGCATCCGTTACACGGGAGAAGTAAAGGAGATTTCCGAAAGGGGGAAATCTGATGGCTTTCAGTGTTTCAGCAACCCATTTGCTCGACACGGCCCTGCTTCAGGGCCTCGATGCGTCGAGCCTTACCGCCAAGCACGAGCTTGGCACAAGGGTGCGGGGGAAGGACGGCAGGGAGTATGTTTACTGCCAGGTACCCAGCACCAACGTCGTCTGCTACGCCGGCTACCCGGCCTACTGGCTGAGTGGCAGCACCTACTACGTCGATGAGGACATTTCCGACTGTGAGGAAACTGACGGTACGGACGGTCCGATCGGCAAGTCGTTTGCCGGCGTGTTCTGCTGCGCGATTGCCGCATCTCATGCCGTCGCAAAGGACGGTTGCTTCGTCTGGATTCAGACGAAGGGCTACGTGCCGGACGCGTCGCTCTCGACGAGCGTGGTCGCTCAGGAGTCCCTGATCGGCGCTGCCAACGCCTACCTGGACACCTACTCGACTGCGTTGCAGGCCAGCTCGCACATCATCGCCCACGCCCTGGAGGATGACGTGGCCGGCTTCGGCGACATCATGCTGCTTGGCAGTTAGCAGCTCAGAAAGCGGACCTGGGGGGCAAGGGGGGATGCCCCCCAGGCCGAAACCTTTGACGCAAGGAGATGCGCATGGAAGGCGAGCCGACGCCCAATTCGGAGGCGCTGTGGACGTACAAGGTGACGATGGAAGATGTGTTGCGCACCTACCCCCCGCGCGACGAACTCACCGAGTACGAACCGAAGCACAAGGGGCCTGTCCTGGCGCTAGGTCGGGCGGTCTATGAGACACAGCCCCAGGAAGCAACTGACAACCTACTGAGATTGACGCAGACCCTGGCGCGGAACTTCGCGCCGGGGAACCTCTTGCTGCTCCCGACTTACGAGCGCCTGCCGTATCCGTATGCGGTGTATTGGCCGCTGGCCTGCGCGTTCCAGTGGGAGGAGAAGCACCAGCGGCGGTTCGACTGGTTCATGTGGATGGATGACGACGTCCTGGTGACGAAGAATGACGTGCTGGCACTCATCAACGCCGCACAAGAGCATGGTACACCGTTCATCTCGGCCGTGCCCTATGACCGCTTCCCACCTCACTGTCCGTCTGTGACGGAGCTTGATGGGAATGGGGTTCCGTGGAAGTGGGTCAAGGCGCCCAAGACCGGCACCTATCCGTGCTTCACGGTGGGCTTGTGCCTGGCGCTCTTCCACCGGAACGTGTTCGAGATGGTGCCCGAGCCGTGGTTCGGTGCCATGCCGCCCTCCAGGGCCTTCAGTGGCGTCCACCCCGACTGGTGGTGGTCTTACCAGATGCACAGCGTCGGCATGAACCCCTACGTCTGCTGCGATTCCACGCCGGTCCACCTGGGCAGGAAGATACAGGTTGGTCGGCCCCTTTCGGAGCGCTGGCTGGATTCGCGTGAGGACTGGACGGAGTATCCCGAACTCCATCCCGACAAGCGGGTGGAGAGTTCGGCGACGGGGGCGATCATCTCGCCGCCGAAGCGCGACTACGACAAGCGGCCGGAGAAATGGGAGATGCCGAAACGTGGCCCCAAGACATGAGATTGTCGCGCTGGCCGTGCCGATTTACGAGTCGGTCAAGGCCAAGCCCTTCCGGGCGATACTCCGCATGGTGCAGAGCATTGCCCAGGCCGGCACGGAACTCTGGTTGCTGGAGCCCGAGGTGGAGCGCCTGACTTACCCATTCTGCGTGACGGTCATGCTGGACGCGCTGTACGCCCGGGAGAAGGCGGAGGGGCGGGCCGACTGGCTGCTGTGGCTGGAGGACGACATCGTTCCTCCAGCGGATTTGTACCAGAAGCTACGCGCTGCTGCGGACCCGGCGGACAAGCCGTACATGACGGCGCTCGCCCATTGTCGCGCCAAGCCGTTCTGGCCGGGCGCGGCCATGCACCACTGGCACGCCCAGGAAGCCTTGATGGAGGTTGCCCAGTGGCCGGAGGCGCCAGCAGAGGGCGTCCACGCCGTTGACCAGGCGGGCATGTGCGCGGCGCTGATTCACCGGAGCCTATTGGGCAGGGTGCGCGACCCGCAGTTCACGGTGATTCACACCCAAAGCGTGGGGATGGGGCCGGACGCCTACTGGTCGATGCGCCTCAGGCAGATCGGGGTGCAGCCTTACGTCTGCTGCGATGTCGAGGTGGGGCACCTAGCACCTCCCCCAGTCATCAATCGGGCACTGTCCATCGCCTACAACGAGGGCCTGCGCAATGCCAAGTGATAGGCGCATCGTGTACGGGCTGGGCAGCGGTGGGTGTGGCACGCGGTCATTAGCCTTCCTGCTGAGTGCGCAGCCCGATACGCAGGTGACGCACGAGGGCCTGCCACATCTGCCGTGGCTGGCGAACTCCGCCCTGCTAGACCGCCAGCTCGCTATGGTCTTGGAGAGGCGCGGCGGCACTGTGGGCGACGCGGCGTTCTACACGCTCCCCTATGTGCCGATGATATGGAAGCGCCAGCCGGAGGTGCGATTCATTTGCCTCCGCCGCGAGCGCGTGCCCTGCATTGAAAGCCTCATCGCCAAGATGGACCGGGGGCAGTTCAACGTCTATCAGCACCACGACGGGCGCAGACGGCGGGCACATCCGGCGGTGGCGAAGCAGTTCCCCAAGTACGACTATGCCCCCTCGATGCAGCACGCGATAGCGCGCTACTACGACGACTACTACCACCAAGCGGAGTGGTTCGCGCAGGAGCGCCCGGATCGGTTTCGCATCTTCGATCTGGAGGACCTGAACACTGACGACGGAGTGAGGGCAATACTGGACTTCGGGGGGTTCCCAAGGAGCGAACAGAATGTCATCGCCGGCATCCGAGAAAACAAAGCGCCAGAGCCAAGCCCTGATCCTGACCTGCGAGCGTGACCGGGAGTGGCTGGAGGCCGTGAAGGTGGGCCTCGACCGCTTCTGGCCGGGCTTGCCGTACCAGGTCGTTCTCGACACCGACAGGGAGACTGAGAGCAAGTTGCCCGACGACGTACGCGCGATGGTGCGGCGGATCCCGTACATGCAGCGCATCTTCGATTTCCCGCTGCTGACCGACGCCGACACGCTCTACATCCTCGACTCAGACATCCTCATCTTCGACCACCCGGTTGACTTCGGGCCCGCCACCTATCAAGGGGTCCCTGGCGCATACGACGACGCGGGGGCGTGCCTCATCTGGCGGGAGTTGGGGGTTGACTTGCCCCGCACCGAGCCCCGCATGTGCTGCGGGATGTTTTCGGCCCCACGCAGCATGTGGCTGGACCACCGCGACCTTGCCATCGAGTACGCCCGGTTCTGCCTCAAATTTGGATACGACAAGAAGAAGTACGCGGGCGTGACGTGCGAGCAGGGGTGCATCGCCGGCCTCTGGCGCATCAGCAACGAGGACAACCCGCTTCCGTTTGAGCGCTATCCGATAGAGCGGTTCACTTCGCATCCGGCGATGGTGCATGTGGGCGGGCTGAAGAACGATCCGCGCGCGCGCGAATGGCCCAAGAGGTACAGGGAGCTATGCGAATCCTCGTCACTGGAGCCAGCGGCTTTATTGGCCGGCACGTCGTAAAGCAACTCGCCGACCGTGGCCACAAGCCGTTGATGTTCGACCGCACTGGGCAAGTCCCTGGCGCGCGGCATCCGCTGTTCCTGGGCGATGTGCGGGACAGGAACGCCGTCGAGCAGGCGGCGTATTCGTCCGAGGGTGTGATTCACCTGGCGGGCATCCTGGGCACTCAGGAGACCGTGCAGAACCCCTTCCCGGCAGTCGAGACGAATATCCTGGGCAGCCTGAACGTGTTCGAGGCTTGCGCTCAGCACAAGAGGCAGGGCGTCTGCATCACGGTCGGCAACCACTGGATGAACAACCCGTACAGCATCTCCAAGAGTGCGGTCGAGCGCTTCGCCCTGATGTACAACAAGGAGCGCGGTGCGAAGATAGCAGTTGTCCGGGGGCTGAACGCCTACGGGCCTGGCCAGAAGGCCAAGCCGGTGCGGAAGATCATCCCGAACTTCATCCTGCCCGCGCTCAAGGGCGAGCCGCTGGTCATCTACGGCGATGGCGAGCAGCGGATGGACATGATCTACGTCCAGAACGTCGCCCACATCCTCATCGAAGCGCTGCTCCGGCCGCACGGGCAATACTCGACTGTCTTCGAGGCTGGCACGGGGGTAGCGCTGACGGTGAACGAGATCGCCCGCATGGTCATCCAGCTATGCGAGTCCAAGTCCGGCATCGAACACGTTCGCATGCGCCCGGGCGAGGAGCCGGGGAGCACGGTGGTCGCAGACCGGAAAACGCTGTTGCCGTTGGGGGTGAAGTGCCTGACGCCCTTGGACGCGGGCCTGCGCCCCACAATCGCCTACTACCGGAGCCATGAAGCCTGATCGCCCACTTCCGCTCATCTACGGTCGCGGTTCGCAGGGCCTAGTGGTCCTCGACGCGATGCGGGCGGCGAACCCCGATGTCGAAGTGCGATGGCTCGACCAGAGTACGGGCCATTACCCCGACAGGCGCGACTACTTCATCGCCGCGATCGGCGACAACCGCGCACGGCAGAGGCTTCGCGGGCAGATGACCGTCATTCACCCAACGGCCACCATCTCGCCGAGCGCCGAGATCGGCAGGGGCAGCTTCATCGCCGCCAGGGCGTTTATCGGCCCGAAGGCGAAGGTGGGGCGGGGCGCCATCATCAACACCGGGGCCATCATCGAGCACGAGTGCGCGGTTGGCGACTACGCCCATGTGGCGAGCGGCGCGGTTCTCTCTGGGAGGGCGCAGGTGGGCGACGGCGCCCTGGTGGGCGCTGGCGCGGTTATCCGCTTGGGCCAGAGGGTCGGCGCGTGGGCCACGGTCGGGTGTGGCGCTGTGGTCGTCAAGGATGTACCGGCTGGTGAGAAGTGGGCGGGCAATCCCGCCCGCAAAATGGGGGAATAGGCCGGGCCGGGCGTTGTGTGTCTCCTTGCGCACGACGCTCGCGCCCGCGCCTTGCGGTCTGAGGTAACTCATGGCAAAATCGTTATTCCTTGACGCAGCCCTGACCATCGCCACGGCCGAGGCGGCGGTCGCCCGCGCGGTGAACTGGAGCGTTGCGGACGCGACCCAACTGGCCAAAATAGACGAGGCCATTACCGCTGTCGGTCTGGCCGTGTGTTCCTGGGAGGGGCGGGCCTGGTGGTGGCAGCGTGACACGATGCACTTCTATACCGCGAAGCTGACCATCGAGACC
>Ga0114925_10000406_pt1 | contig 18751 bp, 10 predicted proteins | sample SumtaG_2_FD_87287 | JGI IMG/M metagenome (GOLD analysis project Ga0114925, IMG submission 87287) | Deep subsurface microbial communities from Indian Ocean to uncover new lineages of life (NeLLi) - Sumatra_00607 metaG | ecosystem: Environmental > Aquatic > Marine > Oceanic > Sediment | place... | reverse complement strand
CAAAGTAAATTCCCCCGGTTGCTGCGGTAAGTTTCGAGAGACTGAACGGACCAAAACCGGAGTCGATTGCTTCGTTTTGAAACTTTCCTGAACGAATCTTCAACACTTCTGGGTACAACGTTTCTGGCCCCTGCTCCACCACCGCCCATTGCTCACTCTGGTCGTAATTGGGGTCTGGCTCGACAAACTTCATCTTCACCCGACGCTGGCCGAATGGTGATGGCACGCCAACAACATAAACAGGGATCCCCAACTGTTGGCAATATGATGTTGCTTGATCGGCCTTCTCTTCATCATTTCCTACTTCATCCGTGAATACGACAATTAAGACGTTTTGCCTAGGAGTAGCGCGACGGAATCGCCACCCTTCTTGAGCAGCACTGCCAATGGCGGTGAACGTATTTTCAATCCCAGACTCATCAATCTTGATTGAGCGGATCGCATCAACAACTTGCTGGCAATCGGATGTCGGTTCCTCGGTCATGGGATTAACACCTTTTCCATAACCAACAACCATGTTGAGGAGTTGCTTGCTCTTAGCACCGCCATGCGACACACCTAATTCATCGAATACTCTCTCAAGGCGAGAAGCAATTTCTTCTCGCTGTGCAGCAAGGCTCACCGACTGATCAAAAAGCCAAAATACGACAGTCTTACGACTTCGTTGTTCGAGATAACCATTGATCTCAGCAGCGAGTCGATCCACTGCTCCAGAAGCTCCCGTCGTACCAACACCACTAACCGCCCCCTTAATAACAATCGCCTCGTTGAGTGTTTTCGCTGTAGGCATCAGATCCAGAGGCTGCACAAAAAGATCGACTTCCTGATCTGTTACCGTCTCAACTGATGTCATGACAACGTCCGATATTTCTGGAGCGACGGCCTCTGCCATTTCAGCACCATGATCACTATCTGCACCAACCTGTTCTGTACGTTCGTCAGTAACAACGACATCCAAGGCCTCAACAACAACAGGATTTTCAAATGGATCCTGAGTAAGAATAAGTCGCTCAAGTTGTGGCAGGGGGGGATCAAGTGCTACAAACGCCAATGCAAGCAATACGGACACATGCAAAACGAGGCTAACAGCCCATGCAGGCGCAGCTGAGCCACCCGATGCCGGCAACTCCTGTCCTGGCTCAGTAGATGGGTCATCTTGAAGATCATCAACCATAAAACACCTTGTCAGAAAACATTTCAAAAAAAGTAGACTTTTTTGAGAAGAAGCACCGCTTTACTGGATACAATAGTTTATCGTATTGAGGTTTTTCTTCCGACAGATTTTTTGCTGCTATGACTCCAATTTCTGCAAGATACAGCTTTCTCTCGGTCAAATGGCTGTTTTTTGTTGCCGTCGCAAACATCACAGTTGGCATATTTCTATGTTTTAACTCGGTCACTTTGGCAGAAGATGAACTTCTGCCCCCTGAGCAATTATCTCTCAACACCTCCGACGGCATATCCCTTGCGGTGTGGTACTACCCGGTCCCAAAAGACCTTACACCAAAGGCGACTGTTTTAGTGATTCATGACATGGGAGGCTCACATGAGTCTGTGGAACCTCTCTCGATTGGTTTACAGTCCTCTGGCTATGCCGTTCTGGCTCCAGATCTTCGTGGACATGGTGAAAGTCCGATTACACGAAATGGTAAAACTGTCACCACTAAGACACTTCGAAAACCTGATGTACTTGCAATTGCTGCATCAACGGGGGGCCGTATTCGGCACCAAGCTCGAGCTCGTGGTGATCTTGAAACAATTTTTCAATGGATCGACAACCGAGATGACATTGATGGCCTTGATAAAACTCGCCTCTGTGTTGTTGGTTGTGGTGATGGAGCAACAATTGGCACGCTGTGGACAGTTGCTGATGCTTCTTGGCCAGCGATAACGAGTGGAACTCAAGGAGGTTATGTAAAAGCGATCGCCCTTATTAGTCCGTCACTGACTGCGAAATCAGGAGTGACCATGCTTCCAGCGTTGAAAACAAACCTTTTTCGAGGGTCACTTCCAATTCTGCTACTTTCAGGAAGCGGTGACCGAGATGCTCGTCGACTGACTGACCAACTCATACAAATCCGTCCAAAACAATGGATGATTCGAGGCCCTGGCAGTAAGAAAGATCAAGCAGAGGAGGTTGAGTCGGCATCTGACGCGTCTGTCATCTGCATGCAACTTAACACGTCAGTGGCTGCTGATGAATTAGCCGGTGATGCTTCTGCAAAAGTACCCTCACTCGTTGCTACATTTTTCGACATGGCACTCAAACGGTGATATCGACAACCTCTCACCGTAACTCTTTTCAGCAGCAAAATGATCAACCATCGTGCGATCGTTCAAGCCATGGTGACGGATTCTTATTTGACTCTTTTTGAATTGTCTCAACAGGCCGTCGTTTCATTCCTGGACTTGGCTCGATCAGCGATAATGCGCCTGACGGTGAAGCAGCCTGAATTGTCCATGGGGGAGGAATTCTGAGGGACAGTCCAATTTCAAGAATATCCGGCTGCTGAATACGGTCACGGTTAGCTGCGAGTATTGCAGATGCAGCATGCGGGTGCCCATATATCTGTATTGAGATTGATGTGAGGTCATCACCATCCCGCACAACATACATGTGAGGTACCGAGTGTACTTGCATATCTGACTCATAACTTGCTTGCATCGACGGCCGAACTGTCCAGCCAGGAGCTAGTGGTGGTGGGCCATTGGCATCCAGAAGTGGAGGAGGCGGCAGAGCAAGAGTCGAACGGTATGACGCATCAAGATTTGGTGCCGCATTGGAATAAACCTTTGGCCGCGCTGGCATCTCTGCTGGAGGTGAGAGCGGTAGGGCAGGAGGCGTTACTGAAATAACAGGGGCATCCTGAGTTTGAAAATATTGATGCGTAGACGGCCCCTCTAGCACCTTTGTCTTTGAGTCCTGAATGACATGATTAATAACTGTCGATGATTCACATGGCAGGCTGCTTCTTTCAAGACCTTGTTTCTCAAACACCTCCCTTTCCTTGACTGATCCAACGAGTGGAGCAAGCACAGCAACTCCACCAACAAGAGCTGTCATACCACCTACGAATCGTATTGCTTGGACTACGCGTGACACAGTTTCATAATCTCCTTTATGAAACTATGACACCATCTGACTCCGACCGCCCAGCAACATTAATAAGGAACTGTTTTTTCTTTCCCCCCAGCTTGATCATTCGCACAAGCACGAATAATCGATACGATCAGGAAGTATAGAAAAACTGATTACAGCACCTCTTGCCATTACAATTCGGACCTTAGGACACCGTTTGCGGGGTCGTTTTCCGAACCACAGACGTAGCCTCTCCAGCCCGAGACTGAAGCCAAAGAACGATTGGAGCAGCAATGAAAATGGTACTGTATGTACCAGCCACGATACCGATGAGGATGGTAAATGCAAAAGCATGAATGCCCTGACCGCCAACACTATAGAGAATCAAGGCAGCCAACAGGGCAGTACCGGATGTGAGAATCGTACGACTTAATGTCTGATTCACAGCCCGGTCTACCATCTCGGACGTAACAAACGAACTTTTACCACGAATTTCACGAAGGCGGTCAAATATCACAATCGTATCATTGATTGAAAAACCCACGATTGTCAGCAGCGCCGCAACAACATCAAGGCTGATTTTGAAATCATCAACCAAGGCCCAGCCGAGAAATGGTGAGACCGAAGTACTCAGTGCCAAACAACCAATCGCAACTAAAACGTCATGTGCAAGTGCGACGACAGCCGCCAAGCCGAATGCCACATTTTGAAAGCGCACCCAGACATAAAGCACAATCATGACGAGGCTTGTCAGCAATGCGTACAAAGCAGTTATCTTGGTATTGCCTGCTACTTTTCCTCCAATTTCATTTGCTGAAAGATAAATTGGAGTATCGCGCAGTTTCTTGGCAACCCTCTCGAGCACGCTCCGAGTTGCCTCTTCTTCTAACGACGTTGCCAGTGTCCAAGTGCGATACGGCTTTGTGCGGCTCGTCATGCCATCCGCAGTCACTTCAAATGGGGCATCAGCAAATCCCTCTGAACGCATAGCCATTTCTATCTCTTCTTTCAGGGCTGGCATGGTGATCTTCTGGGGAAAATCAAGCACAGCTTCTGTGGACAGACTGACAGGTGTTACAAGGGGACTGGTGTCACCAGGATCATCTTGACTTTTCTCATCTGCTGGAGAGGACTTAACATCTTTTGACTTTGAAGTGATATCACGAAAACCCATGTCATACGTAGCAAGCCGCCCTGGAAATGCTGCCTTCAATGTCTCTTCCACTTCATTGCCGTCCTGTGGCGACTCATCTCGCAAAGATGTATCAATCTTATAACGGGTATCAGGAGGCGCATCACTACTGGTCACTGCGCTCACTGCCACATCCGGAAGCCCTGAAACAGCCTGTCGTACTCCTGCGATATCCAGTGGTTGATCAGGCTTAAACGCAACCTGAACACTCGTGCCACCGGTAAAATCAATATCAAAAAGCCCCTGGCCTCGCTGCCAAGCAGCAGCCAAACCCAACGCAACGAATAAGACAGAACCAACGATTGCTGGCTGCATCCAGCGAACAAACCTAAGATCCGTACGGCCAAACATTCTGGCCATCGATAACTTCGTGAGCCATCGATTTCTCTCAGCAAGATCGAACACAACCCGAGAACAAAACACTGCTGTAAATATATTTAGTGAAAGGCCAAGGATAAGCGTTACAGCAAATCCTTTGAGTTGATCTGTGCCGATGGTAAACAAAACAATGCCCGTGATGAGCGTTGTGAGATTGGAATCCACAATTGTAGAAAAGGCTCGCTGAAAGCCATTTCGGATTGCCATTCTCACCGAGGCGCCACGATCCAGTTCCTCTCGCATTCGCTCATAAATCAAAACATTTGCATCAACAGCCATTCCCACTGAAAGCACCAAACCAGCGAGTCCAGCAAGTGTGAAGGCAGCCTTAATCGAAATCATCAGTGCCAAAACAAGTACGATGTTCAGCAGCACCGCAAGGTCTGCAACAATACCGGAAAATCGGTAGTACATGAGCATAAATGTGAGAACAACGATTGTGGCAAGAAGTATGGCTCTCGCACCTGAACGAATCGTGTCAGCCCCCAATTGCGGACTAATTTTCTGCTCGCTGATTGGCTCGCTATAGAGTGCCGCAGGAAGACTTCCGGCATTCAGAACACCAACAAGAAATTCCACGTCTTCTTGCTTGAAACTTCCCGTAATCTGTCCATCGCTAGAAATAGTACTCCTAATTGTTGGGGCAGAAAGCAACGTGTCATCCAGAACAATTCCAAGGCGGCTCGTGAGCTGATTGGCTGGGTCAGGAAGATTCTGGCCGGTCAGTGTCCCAAACAGGGCTGAACCAGCCGAGTTAAATGAAAAATTCACACACGGCTGTAAATTCTGGTCGTAACTCGCCGTCGCACGTGTGAGAAATCCACCTGTAACGTTAAAACGATCAAGTACAACTAACACCTCTATTCTTCCGTCAGATGTCGTTCGTGTAACAAGCCCTTGATCTCCTGAACCCATTTTGGCTGAGTCAAGCTCAACCCATTGACCCATTGGTCTTTTTCCGTCCGTAATTATTGTTCCCGGCGAGTTGGTAGCCAAGGTAATCAACTGCTTGTGGCGCGGGTCATTATTATTGGCTGTGATCCGAAACTCGAGAACACCCGCACTAGATACGACCCGTTTGATAAGATCAATTTCTGCTTGATCGACATCCGGAACAATCACTTCAAGCTGATCAAGGCCATAGCGGCGCACCGTTACTTCTTTTTGTCCACCTGGGTTAACACGACGACTCACGGCAGCGACCAATTTATCCATGTCGACTGGCTGGACATTCTCACCGTCTTCTTTCTCTAACTCCTCGCGCTTTGAAGCATCTACCTCATAGACAAGAATGACGCCGCCCTTCAGGTCAATCCCCAAGCGAGGAGGCCAACCCAACCATGTCACAAGCCCTCCAGCTGTTGCCGCAACAAGGACGACTGCCAGCCGACCCCAAAGATCTGAGGCTTTCATTCTTTTCGTCAGCCACCATGCAACAACTGTTGGAACGACAACTGAAGCAAGAACCAATCCCCACATAGCCCAACCTTCACGATACCACGCTAGCGATTGCTCTGGGATACTTGCTGCCCCCTGTGCAATAAGGCTTTTCGCAAAAAAATGAATACTCATAAGGCTCGTCATCATACTTGAAATCATTGCAATCGTTTCTTGAAAAGTTTAGTCGTCGGAATCCCCATCTTCGGTAGCAGCCAAAACCTTGGTTACACTCGAGAGCGTGACAACCATCTTAACGTTTGCTGCCTCATCAACCTTGAGCGTCACACGATTATTTTCACGGTCAACATTTGAAACAATTCCATAGATGCCAGCGGACGTGACGACTCTGTCGTTTTTTTTGAGTGCTGCCAATAGTTCTCGCTGCTGTCGCTGACGCTCGCGCTCAGGGCGATAGAGCAGCAGCCACGCCACCATCACAATGAGGATCATTGGCAGATAGGTCAACAGCGTCTGCAGGCCGCCTGGAGGGGCTTTTGGGGCGTCTTGCGCAAAGACGGAAAACGGAAGCAGTAAAAAGAATGAATAAAGGAAATCGTTCATTATGTGTTACCAAAAGAAATATATTGCGAAACCGGAATGTAGTGGTCGGCACGTTGGACCGGCAAGACCGTCTATCTGAAGACCGGGTTCAAGAGCGTTTGCTACCGCGGGAAGGATTATCCTCATATCGAGCCAGAAGATCCAAACGCACGCCTTGGAAAGTACCTTCTATGATTGCCGAGCGAAGCCGTCCTACGAGTCGCTGGTAGAAAGTGAGGTTATGAATCGACGTCAAGATTGGCCCAAGCATTTCGTTCGCAAGAAAAAGGTGCCGCAAATAGCTGACACTATGACGACAGGCAACGCACGGACACCCTTCTTCGAGTGGCTTTTTCTCTCTGGCATATTGAGCATTTTTGATTCGAACCAAACCTTCGAATGTATACGCAAGTCCAGTACGGCCACATCGTGTTGGCAGCACACAATCAAACATATCGATCCCTGCGGCAACCGCCTCAATAATATCTCTCGGTTGTCCCACACCCATAAGATAACGAGGGCGATTGATTGGCAAGTGCGGCAGTGTGCCACGGAGCGTCATATCCATGGCCTCTGCTCCTTCCCCCACTGACAGTCCACCGACGGCATACCCATGAAACCCCATCTGCCCAAGCTGCTCAGCACTTTCCCTCCTGAGCCCCAAATCAAGCCCTCCCTGAACAATAGCAAATAAGACCTGATCTGGTCTGTCATGAGCATCTTGGCAGCGTTGAGCCCATTGCAGTGAGCGACGCATAGCATCTGCAACGATATCACGATCATTTGGCAGAGGAACAACATGATCAAGTTGCATAACAATATCAGCACCCAATCTCTGCTGAATTTCCATAGAGGCCTCAGGAGTGAGTGCCACTGCGGCACCATCAACATGCGAACGAAAAAATGCTCCTTCATCCGTGACATGTACTTGTTGAGCAAGGGAAAAAACCTGGAATCCTCCTGAGTCTGTGAGCGTTGGCCCTCCCCACCCCATAAATTTTGCTAATCCTCCTCCTTCTGAAACAATCGCTTCACCTGGTCTCAGGTGCAGGTGATACGTATTGCCAAGCACCATCTTTGCACCAGTCTCACGCACACGATCAACCTCAACGCCCTTGACTGCGGCCATCGTTCCTACGGGCATAAACAATGGCGTGGGCACTGTTCCATGAGGGGTTGCAAGCATGCCAGCCCTGGCATCGCCGTTTGTTGCATCGAGTTGGAAGGCAAACCCTGGCTTCATGTCACCAAGTGTATCAGTGCCCCACTCATATGGATGGAAAAAGCAGTCTAGAAAATGCCCATGGCTTCCAATGAGTAACGCACAATTAAGCCAGCAACCACAACACTGACCATGCTCATCAATTTGATAAGAATATTGAGACTCGGACCGCTCGTATCCTTAAACGGATCGCCAACCGTGTCCCCAACAACAGCGGCCTTGTGGGCATCTGTCCCCTTCCCTCCATGGACGCCACTTTCGATGTGTTTTTTTGCATTGTCCCATGCACCACCTGCATTGGCCATAAACACAGCAACGCAAAAACCACTTGTCAGACCACCAACCAAAAGACCCATGACTCCACCGACACCCAGCAACAGACCGGAAACGATTGGCACAAGAAGCGCCAACAATGATGGCACAACCATTTCCCTTTGAGCAGCTTTCGTGCTGATTTCAACAGGAGCGGCATAGTCGGGTTCTTGGGTCCCTTCCATGATCTCTGGCTTCTCTCGGAACTGTCGTCGTACTTCCTCCACCATTCCTTTTGCTGCACGACCAACAGCTTTCATCGTCAGTGCACAGAACACAAATGTCGCCATTGCACCAATGAACATTCCGACGAGAACCTTTGGATTCATGAGCGTTACGTCATAAAACTGCATGAAGTCAGCCATTGTTGCCTTCTTGACTTCAACAATCTGATGCTCTTCAGAGAGGGCCTCCACTTGCTCAGATGAGACATTGGAGAGCTTCGTCCCATTTGCGAATTCCTTGTAATCTGGAATTGCTCGGGCATTGAGCAACAACCAGGCCGTATTTTCTGATGGCGTTGTTCCAGCCTGAACGAGAACGTTTCCAGAGACCTTTATCAGATCCCCCTGCCCTAAGGCTGAGCCATCAGCCGTCTCCGTCACCGCGACGCCCCATCGCTCAAAGCCTATCCGAACCTCTTCAACATAGGCCGCAAGCAGAGCCAACGCAGTCAATGCAGCCGAGCCAATGGCAAAACCTTTCCCTGTTGCGGCCGTCGTGTTTCCAAGCGCATCGAGGGCATCCGTGCGCTCACGAACGATTTCCGGAAGACCTGCCATCTGAGCATTGCCACCAGCATTGTCTGCAATTGGACCATAGGCATCGGTTGCCAGTGTGATCCCAAGCGTCGACAGCATGCCAACAGCAGCAATACCGACACCGTACAGACCCAAAGCGAATGCATTTGGATCATCGAAGCTAAATTTATTTGCAAAGCCAAAGGACAGGAGCGTGGCAGCACCAACAACCAACACTGGCACCCATGTGGAGAGCATCCCTTCAGCAACACCGCCAATAATAATTGTTGCAGGCCCCGTCATTGCCTGATCAGCAAGGTCTTTCGTTGGAGCATACTCGTTACTTGTAGAGTATTCAGTCCATTTACCAATAAGCCAGCCCGCACTCAGACCCACGATGACAGAAATAGCCACGCCGATATAGTCAAAGCCCAGCATAAGAAATGTTAAAACAAAAGCGACGCCAACAACCGCGATCGTTGACATGTTAATTCCTTTGGCAAGAGCAGCCAAAAGAGCTTTTTGAGATGAATCTTCTTTTGTACGAACCTGCCAGATACCCCAAATTGAGAGCAATATACCAAGAGCGGCTAACGCCATAGGCAGAAAGAGGGCCGCTATTTGCATCCGAGGGTTCCCAATAAATGCAGCAACGCCTAAAGCAGCAGTGGCGAGAATACTTCCACAATAACTTTCATACAGATCCGCCCCCATACCAGCAACGTCTCCAACATTGTCTCCAACATTGTCAGCAATGGTAGCTGGATTTCGAGCATCATCCTCTGGAATATTCTGCTCAACTTTACCAACAAGATCAGCACCAACATCCGCTGCCTTTGTAAAGATACCACCACCGACACGAGCAAAGAGTGCCTGCGAACTTGCTCCCATACCAAAACAAAGCATCGTCACCGTAATTTCTTCGAGCGAAAGTGCGTCACCAAAGACCGGCACAACCCAATAGAGAATGAAGAACCAGATCATGATGTCTAGCAAGCCAAGCCCCACAACTGTCAGCCCCATGACAGCACCAGAACGAAAAGCTACTTGCAACCCTTCATTTAAACTTCTCTCCGCCCCTGCAGCGGTGCGATTACTCGCAAGCGTTGCGGTTTTCATTCCAAACCACCCAGCGAGACCAGAAAAAAGTCCACCAGAAATAAAAGCAAACGGCACCCAAGCACTTTGGACATTCAGACCAAAGGCCATTACTGCCAGCAAAATGAAAATAACAACAAAGAACGCTGCGACCACCTTGTATTGTTGGCTGAGATATGCATCGGCGCCGGTCCGCACAAACCCTGCAATCTTTACCATTTCTTGGGATCCGGCAGGCTGAGCCTCCATCCACTTGAAGAATTGCCAGGCCTGATACAGAGCAAGCACCGCGCCTGACAAACCAACAATCCACCAAAAGCCATACGGACCAAAGAGCCACACTCGTTCAGAACCCCCATCTTCAGCCATGGCCATAGCTGTAGAAGGAAAACAGAAAAAAACTGAAGCCACGATAATCGCTACAAAGTGAGACAACTGTTTCACGGTGAACATAACTCCAAAAAGGTGAGCGGAAGGACCGATGTGCGTTAGGAATGAAAATCAACGATGCCTGAGATAGCGAACTGTACCCGTCGTTAAAAAAACCGTCAAACCTTTGATTTTTCTTGCTTTGAACAAATGCCTTTCTTCGAGCATTTTACATGCCTGTTTTCGTGCAACGGCCATCCTCGGAAGCTCCAAAGACCGGCTGCTTTCCGATGCAATGATAGGTAAATCCCCGACGTTTTAATTCTTTCGGTTCGTAGAGATTTCGACCATCAATGATCACGCGAGCCTTCATGTGCTGTGCCATCGCGTCAAAGTCAGGACGCCGAAAATCGCCCCATTCAGTGACTACTACCAGACAGTCTGCATCTTTCAACGCATCCATTCCAGATGAGGCGTAGCTCAGCCGATCGCCGTATTTGCTGCGGACGTTCTCCATAGCTTCGGGGTCAAACACTGCAACATGGGCACCTTTGCTCAGAAGAAAATCAATCAGTTCTATCGCTGGGGCGTCCCGAATATCATCGGTTCTCGGCTTAAACGCCAAACCCCATATTGCTACACGGCGCCCTTTGATATCGCCAGCAAAATGCTTCTCGACTTTCAGCCCAAGAATGGCTTTCTGCTTTTGGTTTGTTTCATGGACAGCTGAAAGAATCAGACTCGAAGATTGATTTTCCTTCGCAAGTGAAGCAAGCGCTTGGACATCTTTTGGAAAACAACTCCCGCCGTAACCAGCCCCAGGAAAAAGAAATGCAAATCCGATACGACTATCATGACCAATGCCACGGCGAACATCATCGACATCTGCCTCAATGCGTTCACACAAGTTAGCCACTTCATTGATAAAAGAAATCTTTGTAGACAGCATGGCATTGGCTACATATTTCGTCATCTCAGAACTCTCTGGAGACATGACCAGAAATGGATTTTCTGTTCTCAAAAACGGACGGTACAGACTGCGAAGAACCTCTCCATCAGCCTCTGTGCGGACACCCACAACCACACGATCCGGCTTCTGAAAATCATCAATCGCTGCCCCCTCCTTCAGAAACTCTGGGTTACTGGCAACACGACAGTCACGCCCTGTTCTTTCCTTAAGTCGTCGCTCAATACCCGCACATGTACCCACAGGAACGGTGCTCTTCGTGACAACAATCGCATGTTCCGGTAGACAAGCAGCAATCGAATCGACAACCTTCCACAGGGCAGAAAGATCAGCAGATCCGTCATTGCTGGCTGGGGTGCCGACAGCGATAAAGATAATCTCCGCTTGCTGTATCGCTTCAGTCGCATTGGTTGTAAACCGCAGTCGCCCAGCAGCAGTATTTCGTTGAACCATTTCCTCTAAACCGGGCTCGTAAATGGGTATTTCGCTTTGATTCAGTGCGGAAACCTTCTTCGCATCAATATCAAGACAGATAACGGTGTTCCCACTGTCCGCAAGGCAGGTGCCTGTTACGAGCCCTACGTAACCTGTACCAACGACTGCGACTTGCATGGCGAGCTCCTGCAAACAATAACTTCCAAAAAATAAATGAAGTCAGAGGAATAGCAACATATTCATTCTCTACGTATCAGCTTCTTCTAATCGCTATTACAGAGCGTCACCTTGAAAGTGCCTAGCAATCACTCCGCAGGGGCTTCCGAAGATGAATCAGCGTCCTCCTGCTCACTCGGGGGCACGGTCACCATCGCAGCAAGCGCATCACTGTCGTCAAGCCGCATGATACGAACCCCTTGGGTATTGCGGCCCATTGGACGAATTTCTTGCACATTGACCCTTTGGATCTTTCCTCTCGCGGTCATCATGAGCACCTGATCATCATTTCGAACAGCAACAATGGAAACAACATGACCATTCCGAGATGTCGTTTTGATATCGCGGATTCCTTTACCTCCACGTTTTTGTGTTCGGTATCGCATCCCGGTAGACCCCTCACTATCTCCTTCCCCAACCGTATCGGTAGCCTCGCCATCAGATGACGTTCCTCCGCCTTCTACGGAATCTGACGCAAGCGGTGTTCCTGCTCCAAAGGGTGTTCGTTTCCCATATCCATGCTCACAAACTGTGAGTAATGTTGCATCTGGATCCGCTACCACCATTCCAACGAGTTGGTCACCAACACTAAGCTTAATCCCACGCACACCACTTGTATCTCGCCCCATCGGACGAGCGTCTGACTCAGGAAAGCGAATGGCCATACCTTTGGATGTTGCCAAAACGAGTTCATCACCTGGCTTCGTAACGACTGCATCTACCAACTCATCACCCTCTTTGAGCTTCACTGCAATGAGACCCTTTGTTCGCCTACGACGATACTGTTCTAAAGCAGTTTTTTTCACCATGCCACTGCGTGTTGCAAGAAGCAAAAACTGGTTTGGATCTTCAAAGCCCGAAACAGCCCGACAATCGGCGACCTTTTCCCCCTTCTCAAACTCCAATAGATTCACGAGTGCTCGCCCCTTTGCATCACGGGCCAATTCGGGGAGCTCGAAAACTCGCATCGAAAAAACTTTCCCAAGTGTCGTAAACACGAGTAGCCAGTCATGCGTGCTTGCTACAAAAAGATGCTCAATTGGATCTTCGCTATCGGCGCTTGCGCCCTTCAGCCCTTTCCCTCCCCGTCGCTGAGCTCGGTACACATCTGCTGCTGTTCGCTTCACATATCCAGCACGGCTAATTGTCACGACCATCGTGGCTTCCGTGATCAATTCTGCCATATCTCGAATATCGGCAACTTCGCCACTGATTTCTGTACGACGTTCATTCGCATGACGATTTTCAAGAGATAACAAATCTTCACGGATGAGTGCCTTAATGTTCGACTCACTCGAAAGAATTCGACGAAACTCAGAGATCTTCTCCAGCAACCCGTGGTGCTCACCACTTAGTTTTTCCTGCTCTAGATTAACGAGTTGCCCAAGCGTGAGACGAAGGATGGCATCTGCCTGCACTGGGGTAAGACCGTACGTTTCAGATTCACCTTTTTCCTCAACGACAACTGCAAACCCTTCTTTGCCGAGTGCACGCTCTAAAAGAGCTGCAGGAGTCTGCAGTGCTACCAACTGCTCTTTTGCCTCTTGTTGCGACTTCGAGCTCCGAATAATCCGTATCACTTCATCGATGTTTGCAAGGGCAACCAGCAAGCCCTCAAGCGTATGCTTTCGGTTTCTTGCCTTCGCCAACAGAAATTGCGTACGGCGGCGAATGACTGTAGTCCGATGACGAAGAAACTCTTCCAGCATATTCTTGAAGGAAAGAACTCGCGGCTTCCCATCTACAAGCGCCAGAAATATGAGTGAAAAAGACGTCTGGAGTGACGAGTAACGATACAACTGATTGAGCACGACATCGGGGTCAGCGTCGCGCTTGAGCTCTAAAATAAGCCGCACAGGGTCCTTGAGATCACTCTCATTACGAATTGCAGAAATCCCCTTAATGCGACCGTCATTGACGAGATCAGCAATTTTTTCCTCAATCGCATCCCGAGTTTGTTGATACGGAATTTCCGTGACAACAATACGATTCCGATTTTTACCAAACTCTTCAGTATGAGCCCTCGCTCGTAGCGTGATTGTACTTCGACCTGTCAAGTAGCCACGCAACAGCGATTCCCGCCCCATGACAATACCACCCGTTGGAAAATCCGGTCCTGGCACGATCTCAAGCAATTCCGCCATGGAAAGACTTGGATTATCAATGAGGGCGACCAGCGCACGACAAACCTCTCCAAGATTATGTGGAGGGATACTTGTAGCCATACCAACGGCGATGCCGCCAGCTCCGTTCACCACCAAATTCGGAAAACGACTAGGTAAGACGACAGGCTCCGTGTTCCTCTCATCATAGGTTGGCACGTAATCGACTGTATCGAGCTCAAGATCATCGAGCATTTGAGACGCAATCGACGAAAGACGTGCTTCCGTATATCGCATTGCAGCTGCAGGAAGGCCTGCGATTGACCCAAAGTTTCCTTGCTTATCAACAAGCACGTGACGCATGTTCCATGATTGAGCCATGCGCACGAGCGTAGGATAGATGACACTTTCACCATGTGGATGATAATTGCCACTCGTGTCACCAGATATCTTTGCACACTTCACCCGAGATGATCCAGGTGAAAGGTTTAGATCATTCATTGCAACAAGAATCCGTCGCTGCGATGGCTTCAGTCCGTCACGCACATCAGGCAACGCCCGGCTGACAATTACGCTCATCGCGTACGTGAGGTAACTGTCTTTCAATTCCTGTTCAATTGGTAATTCAACAAGCCGACCACCGGCATTATCTCGCATGCCATTTGTGTCAGACTGTCCATCTTCAGAAGGACCGTCATCTGCATTATTACCACCACCCACCGAGTCAATATCATCTGCCAAAGGGCACTCTCCCACCTCAAGGAAATCGATCTACAGGGAGTTCGAAAAACTTGAACATACCTGCGCCACGCGGTCGGTCAACCGGCTGCAAACCACTTCGAGATAAGGGTTTCCGGGGGATCCGTACGGCTTGACCAGATCTCCCCTAAATCCTACCCTCCCCCACCGCATTTACGGTCTTGTTTTCCCCTCATTTGCACCACACTTTTCATGCAAAAAAAACACTTTCACGGCATGATTATAGCCGGAACTGCCGCATTCGTGCTCCTTTTAAAGCTTGGAGCCACGCCACTTTGGGACGACGATGAGCCAAAAAATGCAGCCTGTTCTGTCGCAATGCTGGAGTCTAATGACTGGGTTGTACCAACGTTTGATGGTCGCCTCCGCGTTGAAAAACCTCCCTTTGTAAATTGGCTTCATCTCGCCGGAATGTCCATCTTTGGGCCAACGGAGACCGGCGTTCGACTTGGCTCTGCTGTACTGACGATTGGCACCTGTCTCCTGACATGGCACATCGGGGTCCAGTTTTTTTCCCAAACCATCGGATTTGTCGCTGGATTAGTCATGGCAACCTGTATCTGGACGGGTGTTGGAGGGAGGGCCTCTACGCCTGATGCCCCGCTTGTTTTTTTCACAACCCTGACATTTTTTCTCTTTTTTAAAGAGAGTCTGGGCAAAAGATCGCAACAAAAAGGCGATTACATACGTTTTTCAAAATGTGGTGCCATGGCTATTGGAACCGTTTGCGGTCTGGCTGTGCTTACAAAAGGACCCATCGGCTTTGTCATTCCGTCTATGGCAATGCTTGTATTTGCACTTATTCGAGCATGGTCTGTCCCAAAATCATCCTTGCTCCACGTGCTCACACAACTAAAGCCCTTCACTATTTTGGCGTCGATGCTTGTTGTGGCATTACCTTGGTATGTGTGGGTAACAATACGCACTAATGGTGAGTGGTTGAAAGAATTCTTACTTGTCCACAATGTGGGTCGATTTGTACAGCCTATGGAAGGTCATTCGGGTTCTATTCTGTATTATCCCACAATCATTGCCATCGGTTTGTTCCCATGGTCACTTGTTCTTATCGCAATGGTTATTCACTGGGTTGCTTTAATCAGACTCCGTACACACAGGTATCATCCTGCAATTCAGCTGATCTCATGTTGGGTAGGCACATGGATCATTTTTCTATCACTGGCAGGTACAAAACTGCCTGGATATATCTGGCCTGCGTACCCTGCACTCGCTCTCGTGACAGGGTGTTTTTTCGATGCATGGAAAAGAGGCAAACTTTTCTGGCTATCCTCTTGGAAACGTGATCTACACAGGTTGCATGACCTTATCATGCAAACAGGATTTGCCGTTGTTTTCTTTACAGGGCTTGCTTTATCGATAGCACTTCCCATTGCCTCCCTTTACTGGTGTCCAGGAACAGAATGGATTGGGATCATTGGATTAGTACCCATTTTGGGGGCCGTATTTGGCTGGAGGCTTACCCTCTTAAGGCAAAGGCAACGTGTTATCACCACCACGGCGTTCATCGGAGGTTTCTTGAGTCTCTTGTTGTCCGTTATTGTTGCTCCTCAAATTGGCCATATCGCAACTCCAAAAGCGCTTCTCCATTCAATGGAAAAAGGCAACTTGTCTCATACATCAATGGCTAGTTTCCGGAACACGCCCCCAAGTCTTGTGTTCTACTCAGGTGGTCCAGTGACCAAACTGCAAACGCAGTTCGATGTTAAGCGTCACCTCACATCACGAAAAGATGCCTCTCTTATCGTCGACCGACGAAAATTTCATCTTCTCAGTCGTTCCATACCAAAGAGCCATGGCATTATCTCCGAGGCCAATACCGTTTCATCACGACATCTCATTCTCATCGGCCCCGTTGATGAGGACGAGATAGCACCACGTGATCATATTCACGATTCAGCTATTACTTGGCTAACGCAGTTTCAATAGCTTCCACGAGATCTGAATCGTCTGGTCGAACCCGAGTCATAAAGCGACCCGTAATCTGACCGTCTTTCCCAATAAGAAACTTTTCAAAGTTCCAGCCAACCTCACCACTTGGATCTGCTGTTTCTGTAAGTGTTTTATAAAGTTGAACTTTCTCGGGTCCTTTGACAACAACTTTCGAAAACATTGGGAAGGTCACGCTGTAATTTGTTGAACAAAACTCTTTGATTTGAGCGTCACTGCCTGGCTCTTGCCTTCCAAAATCATTGGCTGGAAAACCGAGAATGGTAAATCCTTGGTCTTTGTATTTCTCATACAAACTTTGAAGACCTTCATACTGCGGAGTTGCTCCGCACTTGCTTGCAACATTGACGACAAGAACAACCTTCCCCTCGTAGGTAGCTAAGTCAATTTCAGACCCATCAATCGATTTCATGGTTCCTGACAACGGAATGTCTGCACGGCCAAAGCCGGTAACAACAAAGGAAAATACCAGCACTGCAAAACATGCAAACAAAATGGTTTTTGTCATCGAAAAGCCTTCTTTCAACTCAAAATTTTCTATGTGGAAAAATTCAACGAAACAAAAAGCAACGAAAAGTATTATAGGGCTGCAGGCCCTGCGTCTAGGATATCCTTCCCAGCATCCTTTGCGTAGGACTCAAAATTCTTACGAAACCTTCCAGCAAGATTCCTTGCTGCCTGCTCCCACTCAAGTGGATCTTCCCAGGCCTGAGCCGGCACCAGAATCCCTTTATCGACTCCAGGAACGCTACAAACGGCGTGCAGGCCAAATATTGCATCCTGAAGCAAAGGAGCCTTTAGGAGCACTCCAGAGTGAATTCCGTTGATGATTTTCCTCGTTATGGAGAGGTCAATGCGCTTCCCCTGACCATACCCTCCTCCAGTCCAGCCCGTATTTACAAGCCAAGCCTGCGACCGATGTCGGTCAAGTTTTTCAGCAAGCAATCGTGCATAAATAGCAGGATGCCGAACTAGGAACGCTGCACTAAAGCAAGGCGAGAACGCAAGGTGAGGTTCACGCACGCCCATCTCTGTCCCAGCAACACGGGCTGTATAGCCCGATAGAAAATGATACATCGCCTGCTCCCGAGTGAGCCGACTGACCGGTGGGAGTGCACCGGAAGCATCACAGGTGAGAAAAATCACATTTTGGGGATGACCTGCAACACACGGCACTTTGGCGTTGTCGATATAGTCTATGGGATAAGCGGCACGTGTGTTCTCGGTAACGAGACTAGACTCAAAATCAACCTGTCGCGTGGCTTGTTCATAGACCACATTTTCTAGCACCGTTCCAAATCGTATGGCCTGATATATTTCTGGTTCTTCCAACGATGAAAGGTGGATGCACTTGGCGTAGCATCCTCCTTCAATGTTGAAAACTCCATCGTCTCCCCAGCCATGCTCATCGTCACCAATCAGCCGACGAGCAGGGTCAGTTGAAAGCGTTGTTTTTCCTGTTCCAGATAAACCAAAAAATAAAGCAACGTCGTTACTGCTCTTTCCCTCATTAGCAGCACAATGCATTGAGAGAATCCCTTGAGCAGGGAGCAACCAATGCATCATTGTGAATACGCCTTTTTTCATCTCACCTGCGTATTCGGTTCCCAAGATTACCTGCTCCCGACGTTCTAACGACAAATCAATACTTGTTCTGCTTGTCATCTGAGCAGTGAACGGATTCGCCGGAAATTGACCTGCGTTGTAAATAACATGATCAGGTGCACCAAATCCTTCCAACTCGTCAAGCGTTGGATGAATGAGGAGGTTCTGCATGAAGAGCGCATGATAGGCACGAGCACAAAAAACTCTTATCTTCAGTCGGCTCGCTGGCTCCCAGCCGGCAAATCCATCGCACACATATATCTGGTCACGAGTGTTGAGGTAATCGATGGCTCTTTGTCGATTTCGAAGAAATGTTTGTTCATCAATAGGAT
>Ga0114925_10000405_pt1 | contig 18787 bp, 11 predicted proteins | sample SumtaG_2_FD_87287 | JGI IMG/M metagenome (GOLD analysis project Ga0114925, IMG submission 87287) | Deep subsurface microbial communities from Indian Ocean to uncover new lineages of life (NeLLi) - Sumatra_00607 metaG | ecosystem: Environmental > Aquatic > Marine > Oceanic > Sediment | place... | reverse complement strand
TCAAATTTTTTTATTAGTCAAGACGAAATTTCTGAAAAAAACCAGAAATCTTCGATTACAATGATTTTTATAAGATTACAGCGATGAATATTTTTCAAAGCTCTCATTAACTTAAAAATGCGGGATGAATCTGGCAACTACATTTTTTGGTTGCGATACTTTAAATTTACGGAGTAAGGATGTAACCAGAAAAAGTGAGAACGGAATTACCACCAACTTTAACTCTCAAAATCTGGTCGTGTGTAGATTCAATATGAACATAGACTCTTGCACTTTTATGTTGCAGGTCTCCTTGTTCAATAACCATCCTTACAAAATTATCAATCGTTTTGACAAGTTGATGTCTGATAAAATAGCAGCCCAGACTTCCAGCGGCAGCACCTGATAATGGCTCCTCATTTATTCCTAAAGCAGGAGCAAAATGCCTCATAAACGCGATATCTGCTGTGTCAAAAACCTCACGGGAAAAAGTTACTACGCCCTGTATTCCTAAGCGGGTACAGAAACTGTCCATCAAGGAAAAATTTGGATTTATATTTCTGATGTCGTTTAATGATTTTAAAGGTACAATAAGATCGAAAAATCCAGTTGATATTACTTCTAAAGGCAAACCTGAACTCAATATTTCATTTACTGTAAGACCTAAAAATCTTGCCACGTGGAGAGGGTTTATATCGATATCCATAAAGTTAGGCTTTGACAATGACATCGTTACCCTAGTTACTTTATTCTCCTGAGTTCTAAGCTTAACTGTTTGAATACCTACTTTTGTCCTTTGTCTAATTTTTGTCTCTGGTTCTTTAAAAGATAAAATATCCTCGCCACTCAGTGCATAATATGCTGCTACTGCAGCATGGCCAGAAAAGTTTATTTCACTGGTGCCATTATAAAATTTTAAAGCAATATCTGCTTCATTGGTATTATCAGCAAGGACAAAGGCAACATCAGCTCCAGGATCAAGGGTCGAAGCAAGCCTTTTCATTTCAGCATCAGACAGTTCATGTGCTCCTAATATTACCCAGACCGAATTACCCGCGTACGGAATAGAAGTAAAAGCACTCATACGTTTTATTTTTAACCATTTCGCCACAAAAAATAATATATATTTATACTGTAATGTCAAGAGGTTTTTTTATTGATTATTGATAATTTGAAATTTTCTTAATAATGTAATTTTTTAATAATTCATTATGTTCAAGTTTTATAAACGACTTTAAGATAAATTTTCCCTCAAATCCCTCATAGATTAAAAGGCGGATTGGTGCTTCTTTATCATCAAGATATTTTAATATTTTTTTCTTTTCACTCCTATCTATGTCAAATTGTAATAAAGTTTTAAAGATAAAATAATCTTTTAATGAATTCTCACCAATTTTTTCCATCAAGGGACTGACCGTTTTTTCGCCGATATTTAATAAACCCGCGACCGCAGCATATCGAACCCCATAAAATTCATCATCAAGTCCACAAATCAAATATAATATCTCATGTTCTGTTGCCAGTCGACTCAATGCATAATATGCAGATTTCCTTACAATCGAGATGGAATCATCAACGCCTTGAATAATATAAGGCAATGCGTTTTTGGATTCTGATTTTCCCAAAGCAGTATATGCACCTGATCTAATCTGCCACTGTTCATCCTTGATAAAACGAGCAACCGGCTCAACAATTTCATCACTGCTAATTTCACCAAGCACCCATAATGATTGCTTAAGATGGCGAGATTCCTCATCTTTACCGCGGTAATCAATTTTTTTTACAATACCATTTATTGCCGGTGTGCCGATTTTCTTGAAAATGTCCTTCATTCTGTGCCGTTCTATTGCCGATTTGGTATCAAACTTTGAAACGAGAAAATCTATTGCGGTATCAGCATAGAGTGTATCCTGTCCTAACTCAACAAGTATTTCAAATGCCGAATCCTTTTCAGTTTGAAATTGCACAAGCAATGTTGTTGCCTTATTATAAAGATCCTCAAAATCAATATCCTGATTTATTATAAACAACAATAAAATCATACTACGCCATCTATGTTAATCTGTGCCCGCCTCAGGCGGATTATCTGTGTAATCTGTGTTACTCCCAATCGATCCCAATGCCACATTCCCCTTTTTTCCACAATGTCTTGTCTGTACCTGAACGAAAGAAATCCTCACCCTTTATATCCAGTAGTACTCCAATACTACCATATTCTCTCCGAGAATCTCCATATCCCTGGGTATTGTGTGTCTTTTTCACTGAGTAGGTGTCATTACCTGATTCATCAATTAAAATACCAACACCATTAGCATTACCAGCTCCCTGGCTGAGATCATATGCCACATAGGAATCATCACCTTTGATATCGTATAACAAACCAAGGGAAAGATCATGTCCGCATCCCTGAGAAACACCCTTTGCAACATAATTATCATTTCCCTGTTTATCCACTAATACTCCAATGGCAATATGAGTTCCGGCTCCCTGTACATATTGATATGCAACATAGTTATCATTACCTTTGTCATCAACAATTGCACCGATGCCATACCAATAGCTTGAACCCTGTGCAAAAATATCGCCGAGATAATAATCATTACCGCTTTGCTCAAGGATAATCCCGATACCTGCAGAAAGATCAGGCCTGAATCCAGCAGTAAAACCCTGTGATAGTGAAAGATAGTGATCAAGATATCTTATTTCATCAGTATATTTTTCCAATATTAAATACATATCATTTCCATCTCTATCGCCAAGAATACCAACACCATAGGTTGAGGCAAACCCCTGGGCACGTAATGCACCCTCATAAACGTCGTTTCCTGCTTCGTCCTTTATAATACCAATACCAAAACCACCAGCACCTTCAGTAAATGTATCACCAAAATATCTATCATTACCTTCCCTGTCTATCAAAATACCAACCCCAAAAATGCCACAGCCAATCGAGTAATTTTTTGCCGAATATGTGTCGTCGCCTTTTCCATCAATTAAAATTGAAACACCAAAATTACCGCAGGCAATAGAATAATTATCGCCTTCATATAAATCATCGCCAGATATATCTATAAGGAGATGGATTTTTCCCCTCTGCACGTCAAATTGATACACATCATCACCACCCAAGTCAATAATCACTGCAAAATCCTTTTTATATACATTTTTGCCGGTATCACCAACAACGATTTCGCCAAAATCACACTGTTCGTAGTATAAAATAGCACCTTGCACACCATTGATTTGTTGTGTTCTTTTTTTCACCTTTTTAAACCACGCCTCATGATATTGATTTGCCACAAGCAATCTTGAGCAGGCAGTGAACAGTCTGCTGTAATCGACCTTTTTGCCATTTTCTTTTAAAAACATTACTAAAGAATCACCTCTTTTTTCGTTTTCTTTATCCTCTTCAATTGAGCTGGTCAATTCCGGTGAAAATAAAGTGAGCTCTTCAAATATTTTACCTAAACCTTGTGGTGTTTCATTAAATGCTTGCGTTATTAGTTTATGGCTTTCCTGAAGAGCCTTTTTAAAACCATCTTCTTTTTCTTCCACTCTCAAATCGTACAAATCCACCAGATTTCTAAACATCTCCTGTTCTGATGAATTCCAAAATACATCCTGTACTGAAATGACAAAATCTATTGATTCCAACGGGTTATTTAATAAATAATCAACAATTGAAAAACGGTATGGATCACATATTGTATAATCACTTCTAAATACAATATCTTTTGTAGTAAGACCAATATATGATAAACTTGAATCAAGATACGCTAACCAGGAATGCGCAAATAAGAAGAATGCGATAATCATTAATGTATTATAATAATTCCCTAAAGAAAATCAAGCTTGACCTATTTTACAATGTTCTTATACTTCTTGAAGGCAGATTATGAACAGAAATCAATTACCAAAAAAGTGATTTTTACCGACTGAAATATCCCCACCTTCCTCCCCCTCAAGGGAGAGGATTACGGAGGGGGTATAAAGGACGCGATTCTCTTACCATTCTGGGCCAATAACTAAATAATATTTCCAGTCATCTGTAAATTCTTGGAAATTATAAGTACGGGCAACATTGAATTGCCATATCATGTACAGAAAATTAACTCTTAATCCTGCACCAATACCCATTTTGAGATCCTCTAAGTGAAAACCTCCATCACTTTCATAAACCTTGAAGGAATCTGAATATACACCTCCAAAATCACTAAAGAGAACACCGCGAATATTTCTAAATTCTATAGGTAACGGAAAAGAAATTCTTAAACGATCTATAAATGGAAACCGGTATTCAAGATTAAGAAACCCCAATTCTGAACCACTAAATTCATAAGAATCATAACCGCGAAGAGTGTATGAACCACCTATAGACCACTGGTCAGGATCCCTACCCCAGCTGCCTGCCAACACCAATCTTGCAGCAAAACTCGCCCTTGGAGATAACGCGAAGTATCTCCTGTAATCTAATACACAAGTCTTTGTATCAAAATCACTAAATAGAGTAACATGCCCTCTAAGTCTTACCCTACGCCCACTATGAGGACCAATACTCCCCCATCTAATATTATCAAAAACAAAAGCCAGATTCGGGTAAAAAATATTATAATTATTATCCAGAGTAACAGTAGAATAGTAACGCGGGAAATAATCTACCCATCTTGTTTCATATAATTTGTATGCATATGCTCCTAGTTCCACCCTGAAAAACCGATCAAATGGATACTGAATATTACAACCAACTCCTAAATATCGCTGCGTGATTAAATCATAATATGAACGAAAGTAGCTCACGTATTGATATAATACAAATCCATAATCTGTTCTCTTCTTCATATACCAGTAATTAAGGAATATATCAGAATCTATTAAATTACCGTAAAAATTCGCACTGAGTTGAAATAGGTGATTACCTAAAATATCACTTACTCCAATCTGGCCAAGTCCTGAAAATCCTAATGCTGAATAATAAGCACCAGTTGCATTAAAATAATCAAATGTAAATTTTGGCTTGTACTTTTTGATTCTTTCTTTATCCAGTTCCACCTCTTCATAAGCAAATCCACCAAGTTCCTCTTTAGGTATTTCACCATCATCCATTTTTGTCAATGGGTTCTTAACCACACAAACATCGTATCCATAATCATTATAATATGAAAATGCGATCTTATTCCCATTAGCTGAAATTGAGGGATAATATATGCCTGTGAGAATATCAGTTTTTTTAACAATCATCGCACTGTCGTTTGAATACCAATAAAGGTTATATGCAGTATCATAGTCAGCAACAAAAAACAAACCTCCTTCAGGATTAAAGAATGTTGATGCTACATAACTCGTACGCGGAATCAATCGTTCAATATTACCTCCTCCATACAGAAATACTGCATAATTCCCATAATAGTATTCTTCACTGGAATCAGGACGGTCAGACACAAATGCAATCAAACCATCTAAAGAAAAACATGGGTATTTATCAATATAAATATCATCAGTAATATTTTCAATAATCCCGGATTCAATATCCAGAATATAAATATCCGAGTAACCATCTTTTATGCCTGAAAAAATAATCTTATTACCATTAGGAGAGAATTTCGGTGCGTAAATTCCATCCAGGTCAAATTTAAGCCTTTTGTAAACCTCGCCATTCTGTGCATCCGTAATCACCAGAGCATCTGCCCCTTTTGATTTTACCGCAAAGGTTACATATTTATCATCAGGTGACCAGGAAAGACCTCCGCGGTAATGATGTAGACCTTCATATCCTGAAGAATATGCAGCCTTTACCAGTTTTTTGAGTACCTGACCATCAATACTCGATATTATTATCAATTCGGCAACGCCTGATCGGTCACTAATAAATGCAATCTTATCACCTTTACATGAAATAGCGGTAGATGTATTATAAAGGGAATTTGTTTTTTTATGATCGTATACTATACGCGCAAATTTATCAAAATTATCCTGCAAGTCAATTTTAGGCCAGTATTTCATTTGAAAGTACCTGGTGAACTGATCATCAAAATCATCAATAGTTACACCAAAAAGAGTAAGAAAGGTTGCTTCAAGACTTTTTTTCGCTTTTACAAGATGTATAAACTCACCAATCTTTTGCTGACCATATTTATCTGCAATATACTTGTAAAACGCCTGGCCTTCTTTATATATTACAAAACCGCCATATCTTTCCAGGACAGAAAGGGGAATCATGTTATTATTCATTACCAAATCTCTCATAAAGATATCGGTATTCAAATCCCATCCTAAGGACATATATTCACAATGGCCTTCCATAACCCAGAGCGGGACTGAATAAAATACATCACCAGAAAACAAAGCCCCCATCCTTGATGAAAAGAATATCGCGAATTGAAAGACATGTGTAAGCTCATGAACGAGAACATGCCGAAATTCTTCATAATCACCAGTATAAGGAACAACCATACGGTTTTTGAGAATCTCAGTAAAACCACCCACTGCCTCTTCAATCAGTTGCAATGTAATATTAGTTTGAGAAAAATCATTAGGAGAATTATAAATAATTACTGGTATGGTAAAATCAATCTCGACGCCAAGATCCTCACTTAGCATTTCATAACCATCCTCAAGGACTTGCTCAGCAAAAGCAGCAATGCCTTCGCCGCCTTGAGAAAAGTATATATTAAAATGCTCGGTTTTGAGAACATGAAAGTGAAAATCCTTATATTGAATCTTGTTCTGGCCAAAATATTGAGTGAAAATTATCAAACTAAAAATTGCTATATTCATCATAAATAATTATATCTATCTCGGTCAGGGTGTCAATATAAATGACAGCGAGGTTTATTTTGTTGACTCATCTCAACAAATCTATATACTAACACCATGCACGTCTTTATCAGCGATGCACATATACGAACCGATGCAAGTTATAGAGCTAGAAGGTTAATTAAGTTTCTGCGTGATATTAGACCAAGGATGACCAACCTTTATATTTTGGGTGATCTGTTCGAATTTTGGTTTGAATATAACATAGCTTTTCCAAAAGATTACTTTAAGACACTTGCCGCATTATACAACCTTATTCAAGATGGTAAAGCTATCCATTATATTATGGGAAACCACGAGGTCATGATTGGAAGCTTTTTAAAAAATTTTGGGTTTATTGTACATCCTGGACATGCTATTCTTGATATCGATGGTAAAACTGTTTTTCTAGCACACGGTAATAAAATTGACAAAAGACTCTGGACAAGCTTATGGGAAAGTCTTTTAACATCAAAATTGAATCATGCACTTTACAGTCTTATTCACCCGGATATCGGTGTTTTCCTTGCCCAGGGGATTGCCTATCTTTCAAGAAAACAACGCCGCAGTCCCAATTTGGCTAATATGCTCGAGAATTATGCGCAATCGAAATTGAATGAAGTTGATGTAGTAGTCCTTGCCCATTCACATATTCCCGTTTTTAAAAAATATCCAAATAACAAGTATTACATAAATACTGGAGATTGGATCGAACATTTTTCCTACGGAGTGATTGATAAAGACAAGGTATCGTTACAATATTATAGATAAATAATCAAGAAACAAGTTCCAAACTCCAAGAACCAAATTCCAAGTATGAAATAATTAAGAAATTTAAATATTTGAATTTAGATATTGTTTAGGATTTAGGATTTTGTGCTTAGGATTTTTTTTACTCGGTACCAGAATGATGTTATTGATTTAATCTTTTTTATATTTTTTATAGCTGCTTCCCTGCCCACCTGTACTAATTCCTCAATTGGAGAAAAATCTGCCCAATGGAATTTGCTTATATCAGGGGTTAAAACTAAATCGGCAAGAGCAAGAATCTTCTGGTCAAGATAATACCTCACAAAAGACTGGGCACGTTGATTTATTCGAAAACCTGTATCTGGCTCATCACTGAATTCAGGTCGGTTGCCAAGATAAGAAGCCAAGACTATTTTAGCACCAAGATTCTTTACTATCTCTACGGGTGTGTTATCTATCACGCCGCCGTCAACAAGAGTTTTTTCACCCTTAATAAAAGGAGGAAATATACCTGGAATTGCACAACTTGCCCAGACTGCCTCTTTAATTGGTCCTTTTGTAAATATAATTTCCTCACCCGACTTAATATCTAAGGCATTACAGGTGAAAGGAATCTTTAAATCGCTAAAGGTTTTATTATTAAACAGGTCATTAAATAATTTCTTAGCTGCCTCAGTTTTAATGTGGGATTTTTTGAAAAACAACCTGCCAAAGTAGAATTTCTCAAATACCTCTTTCTTAAATCTCTCAAAGATATTATCGTCATCATCAGCATAAAATTCATCCAATCCAAAATTCTTAAATTCTTCTGATTTAATCATTTGTTTTGCTTTTTGTTTCAGGTGCTTTGTTGAACCATTCAAACAGTATATAGCACCGATTAGTGAACCAATCGATGTACCGGCAACAAATTTTGGCTTTATGTCATTCTCTTCAAGGACTTCAAGAATCCCAATATGGGCTAAACCTTTGGCTCCACCACCACCCAGAGCAATTCCAAAACTCATAGCTTTCCACCTCTTTTATTGCTAATATAATTCACATGACTATATTTTTCAAATTTATCATTGAAATTTTGGCATTGATTTGACATTTGGATTTTGTAATTTGGCTTTCTTGTCCCCTGATCCCCTGACCTCCTAATCCCCTGACCTATCGTGCTCTCCTGACCTCTCCATAGTTTGCGCAATAACAATTCGATCTCTACCAAGATATTTGCCTTTGTATACTGCCCTATCAGCTTTTTCAATCAATTCAACTCTTGTCTTTGCATCTGTAGGATAATGGGCAACACCAATGCTCACGGTAATTTTTATCTTCGCCTGGTTGAACTTTATCTCCGATTTTAAAAGGTGATCTTTAAGTGAAGACGCAATCCTAAGGCCCTTTTTAAGAGTGTGTTTAGGAAGAATTATAGCAAATTCCTCACCACCATACCGGCAGGCAATTCCGGTTTTCTGTATGAGCTTGCCCAGAAACTCCAATACTCTATCACCAGCCTGGTGTCCATACGTATCATTGATTTTCTTAAAATGATCAATATCAAAAAATAGTAATACGAGTTCTTTGCCTTTACTAATTTCCTCTTCAAGGGATTTCTGAAAATATACGTGATTGTACAGTCCGGTAAGACCATCTTTTATACTCAATTCTTTCACTCGATTGTGTAAATTTGCTCGCTGCCAGGCAAATGATAATTGTGAAGCCAATATATTCAGTACTCTTGCACTGTCTTCATTAAATTTTTTTGTTTGATGATCCTCAAACCAGATAACGCCGAGCAGTTCATCATCCTGTTGTATGGGAACACCAACAAAAGAAAGATTTTTAGTCTTTACACCTTTTTTAAATACTACAAAATTACCTTTACTAAGATCTTCTTTTATAATAAACTTCTTGTGCCGTGCAATAGAACCCACCAGACCATCATCCAGGGAGAATTTTCTGTGTTCTTTAATATTGGTCGATTCCAGGACTTCGCCAATATTATTCAATTCATCGACTGCGGCAATACTAACGTCATTACATTCCATTACAGTTCTGAACGACTGTACGGCATCTGATAAGATTTTCTGCAATTCCAATTCTGTATGTAATTCCTCAACGTGATCCGCGATAAATCTAAGATATTTAGCCTCGTCGCTCTTCTGTTCATATAGTCTGAGCATGGCTATAAGAAAACCTGCAGATTTGGCTGCCTCAACGAATTTTTCTTTATCTGTATCACTAAATTGCCCTGCTTTTTTATCGATTATGAGTACTCCTTCAATTTTGTTGGCAAGGAGTACAGGCGCAATCATTACTGAAGCAATCTTAATTTCACCTTTGTAATACCCGAGTTCCTCGGGATTTTGCACGAATTCCTTTATTAATACTGGCTTGCCTGAAGATATAATCTGCCGGTAAATACCTGATTTAAGATCAACAACAGTCTCAGGATTGAATAATTCTGAATGTGAAAAACCCTGAATAAGGGTAAGATAATTATTATAACAGGAAAAGATAGCTGTTGTATACCCATTAAACATATTGTGTATTAACTTCACATAGAAGAGGAGCGGTCTTTCAATACCCGGATGTTTATCTATATCACTTACAGATGTAATTATTGTCTTGATTTCAAAATCTGCTGGACTAAAGAATTTATCACGCGATTCATATTTTATAAGAGACTTCTTAAGAAATGCCTCGTTCTCCATATGCTTTTCAATAATAACGCCAAATATTACAATCGCTGCAGCAAAAATAGCAAGAGGCAGAATTAAAATATTGTGATTAAATACAGAAGACATAACCTCGGCACCGAACAAACAAAGAGCAATAATCCAGTAGTTTTCAGATTTCTCCTTGTAACCAATAATAGGCAAGATCACCGGATAAGCAAGAAACAAAGGTGAACTGATGCCTCCTGTCAATTGAACAGATATGTTGATAATAATACCAGCAATAATAGTATTGAAAAATGCAATTTTTTTCTTATATGTGTAATATGCATAGTAGAGCACAATGATCACTGTAAAGGTATATAAGAAATGTACAGGTAATGCCCTCTTTAAAAATCCAAAACCGCTAATAACACCATAGATAATTGATAAAATATAAAAAATCTTTATTCCCATTCTATTGTTGATGGTGGTTTAGAGGTTATATCGTAAACAACACGATTAATACCCCTTACTTCATTAGTTATTCTCCTGGACACTCTGCTGAGAAAATCCTGGGGAAGCCTTACCCAATCTGCGGTCATGCCATCTTCACTACAAACCGCCCTAATAGCGCATACCGAATCATAAGTTCGCTTATCACCCATTACCCCGACACTTCCTAAGGGCAAAAGTACTGCAAATATCTGCCAGATATCTTTGTACTTTTTTATGTCGCGAGCCTCTTGTAATAAAATTTTATCTGCCTGTCTTAAGAGTGTCAACCTTTTTTCTGTTACCGGGCCTACAATTCTTACAGCAAGACCAGGTCCGGGAAATGGTTTTCGTTCTATAAATGAAGACGGCAACTTAAGCACCCGTGCTATTTTTCTCACCTCATCCTTAAACAATAATCTTAATGGTTCGATAATCTTCAATCTCATTCTTTTGGGCAGACCACCGACATTATGATGACTCTTTATAATTGCAGATGGACCAACACCTTCACCTGATTCAATAACATCAGGATATAATGTACCTTGAACAAGATATTTTACATTCCTAATCTTTTTAGCCTCAGATTCAAATATCTTTATAAATTCATGACCAATGATCTTCCGTTTCCTCTCTGGATTCTTCACGTTCAATAACCTTGAGAGAAATCTCTTTTTGGCATTGACTACCCTAAGATTGATGCGGGGACTTATAATACTACGAACCTCTTCTTTTTCATCCATTCTCAACAGACCGTTATCCACGAAAACACCAATAAGATTATCCCCTATTGCTTTGGTGGTTAGCGCCGCAGCTACTGTTGAATCTATACCGCCACTGACAGCACACATCACCTTATCATTTCCAACGATTTTTCTTATTCTCCTGACCTCATCTTGCACAAATCTGTTCATGGTCCAGGTTCTTTTAACCTTACATGTATTGTTTAGAAAATTATTTATTATCTTAAGACCAAATTGTGTATGGTGAACCTCAGGATGAAATTGCAGACCATATACAGATCCCAGTTGAAATGCAGCAATAGGTGTTGTCTCGGTCCATGCAATAATCCTTGCACCACGAGGGAGTTTCACGACCGAATCGCCGTGACTCATCCAAACATTAAATCTTTTTGGACATTTTGAAAAGATGGAGCTTGTCCTCACAGATATACACGCATGACCATACTCCCTTTTTTTACTATATCTCACCTTGCCACCAAGTATCTCTGCAGCGAGATGTAAACCATAGCATATGCCCAAAACAGGTACATTGAGATTAAAAAAATGTTTAAAGGATTTTGCTCGGGTATGATAAACACTACCCGGACCTCCAGAAAGAATCAGACCTTCAAGATGTTTTTTATCAATATCATTAATATCTGTGTAACAACTGAAGATTTCAGAATATACATGACATTCCCTTACCCGACGTGCAATTAACTGGGTGTATTGAGAACCAAAATCAATTACCGCAATCATTGTAACACAGAGGGCACAGAATAAACGCAGAGTACACAAAGACTTTTGGAATTTGTCCGTCTATGGAATGTTTGGCACATCAGGTGACTCTTTTTAACGCTGCAACAGCTAAATTCGCCAACATTTTATCTTTTGAAAGCGTGAAGCCTTTAAGAAGTATTTTGGTGTTATCAGCATCTAATTTATATAATGTAGTAACCCCTAACTCCTTTAAGCTCTGCGCTATGGAATCATCTCTTAATTCTAACGACTGTAAAAATTCTGCAATAGATTCGGCGGCTTTTGTAATCTTCTTTTCGGCGATGATCTTCAAAAGTTCAATGTGTATGGCATCACCTTTCTTTTTGAACAAAGGAAGCAGCTCCTGTACTGTTTCAACACTGATTTTCTTTCTTAATCCCCTTAGTGCCTCAGCTTTCACCTCTACAGACGAATCATTTAAGGCTTTTATAAGTCCTTTTTCATACTCTAATTTCGTGAATGCCTTTACTAATTCAAGCCTGACCCGATCTTCTTTATCTTCTAATAAGGGAACCATATGATCAATTACACTTTTGTCACCGATTTCACCTAAAATTAAAATAATATTCCTTCTCAAATACCATTCAGAGATGCCAAGATTATCAACTAATGCCTTGATACCATATTCTCCAATATTTTTTATAATATCAATAAGTTTCATTCTCAGAGAATAATCTTCTGCTTCTTTTAGTGTTAAAAGCGCCTCAGTTACTGCATCATTACCGAATTTTACGATTGCGGCCCGAACATCAGGATAGATATCGCTTTCCCGTAAAAATGAAAAGAGCATTGGCAAAACCACTGGATTACCAGTTTCACTAAAAAATTTAGTGATTTGCTTTTTATATGGTGCTGAAAGTCCTTCTCTACCCAAGATTTTTCTAAAAGGTTCTATAATGGATAGACAGAGCTTGTCTTGATTATGAGTTTTGTTTGTTTGATAAAGTCTAATTAAATCATCAATTAAATTAAAAATGACTTCATTAACGGATTCCTGAGCAATTGCTAAAGATATTCTCGAAACAATTTCCTTTACCAGTTCATAATTTTTTTGTCCAGTAAAACGATCAGCAAGGGTAATTAATGACCTCAGCCCTTCTTCTCTAATCTGGGTGTTCTGTGAATCAAGCATATTATAATATGGTCTAATCGATATACGCAGATCATCTTTGGAAATGGTCGATGACATCTTTTCGCTCAAAAGTAACCCAATCCGGGCAAGGTATTCATAAAGATCAGGAATTTTTTCTTTTAATGTCGGCATTATATTTGAAAATTTATTTTTACCAAGCACATTGAGAACATTCTTAACCTCACCCTTTTTTTGATGTTCTGTCATGGTAACAATTAATTTCACCAGAGTTTCGTCGCTAAGGTTTGAAAATAATTTTAGAACAAATGGTCTTAACTCAATTCCCTGCAATATTTCAATCCGGTGTTCACTCGGTAGATTTTCTAATATTTTTGCCACTGATTCACTATAAGGTTGCCAGGCATCTTCTGGAATCTCTTCAATATCCTTTGTCACCGTTTCAATCTTATTTTTCATATCAAGCATTGAAATACCTTTTCCCACCAAATCCTCAAGCTTTTTAATGCTTTCAAGAATTCCAGTATAGCCATTTTCTGGCTCTATCTTTGTTGTAACTGTAGTCCCTGTCTGGACACCAAATTTTATAGCATTTATTTTTACCTTCTCGGTCCCTTTGGACCTCAACATTGCAGCAGCATCACCATACTGTTTTACCTTTAATTTGGGCGTGCTGAGCACTTCATAAAGGTTCTTTACATCCTCCACATGCATACCGATATTAAACGTGAGACTATTTATTTCATTTTTTCTTAAGGTTTCAAGCAAAGATAAAACTGCTGGATTTTTAACCACATCAATCCTCAAATCCTGGAATATTATTGTCTTTTCAAAAAAATACATTGAAAATTCAGGTAGCTCAGTAAGAAATTGAGCTATCTTCACCATTGTGTTATTTACAAACTTTTCCATAACCGGATGTCCTGGAGGGTAGGATTTTGCTGCTTTAAAACCAACGGCCATCTCTTTTGCAAACTCCATTACCTGCGTTTGTTCCACACTTTATTTTAAACATAATTTTTGTTTTGTCAACGATGGATGCACTGCCTCTTGATTAAATTAAAAAATAAAGTATAATACATCTACTTAAATTATAAAGGAGAATTGTATGTTGAAAACATTAATTAAAAGAAAAAAAATAAAAGTTGGCATAATTGGACTTGGCTATGTCGGACTCCCTTTGGCAGTAGAAATCGCAGACAAAGGTGCTGAAGTCATTGGATTTGATATCAATAAAAAAAGAGTGGCACAAGTAAATAACGGCATTTCCACTATAAATGATGTTGAATCATCTGTGTTACGAAAACTTACCAAAAACAAGAAAATAAAAGCAACAACTGATTTAAAACAATTAAAAGCATGTGATATTATCCTTATCTGTGTTCCAACACCTGTTGATGAAAACAAAGAACCTGATCTAAAACCGGTCATTAACAGCACCAGGGAAATTGCAAAAACATTGAGAAAAGGACAGCTTGTTATCTTAAAAAGCACGACTTATCCTGAAACAACGGAAAAAGTGATATTACCGATATTGAGTGAAACCGGGCTTAAAGTAGGTCAAGATTTTTACCTTGCTTTCTGTCCGGAAAGGATTGACCCAGGTAACAAAAGATTTGGTGTTGTCAATACTCCCACTGTTATTGGCGGAGTTACAAAAAAATGTACAGAATTAGCAACATTATTCTACAGCCAGTTTGTTAGTGAAGTATATCCTGTATCATCACCAAGAACAGCCGAGATGACAAAAATACTCGAGAATACTTTCAGAAATGTAAATATTGCATTGGTAAATGAATTTGCCCAACTTTGCGAAAGAATGGGCGGTATTGATATATGGGAGGTTATTGAGGCGGCAAAAAGTAAACCTTTTGGCTATATGCCGTTCTACCCGGGACCGGGTGTTGGCGGGCACTGTATACCAATAGATCCTTATTATCTATCGTGGAAAGCAAGAGAGTATGATTTTCATACTGTGTTCATTGAACTATCAGCCCGAATTAATGAAGACATGCCCTATTTTGTTGTAAGCAAAATTATTAATGCATTGAGTAAATCAGGTGTCTGCCCGAGTAAGGCAAAGGTTCTTCTCCTCGGCATGGCATTTAAAAAAGATATTTCTGATCTGAGAGATTCACCAGCAATAAAGGTGTATAAAATAATCAAACCCAGGGTTAGATTAGTAAAATATAATGACCTTCATGTTCCAGAAATGTTGATCGACAACACAAAAATCCAATCAGTGCGATTAACTTCAAAAGAACTTAAAAAATATGATGCTGCCGTAATACTCACTGACCATTCTGCTTATAACTATAACTTTATTATAAAAAATTCTCAATTGATTATTGATACAAGAAATGCCATAAAAAAGAAGAATAAAAAAGTAATTAAGCTCGGGGTAGGGTAATATTTACAAAAAATCCCGGCCGCGACCCGCAGGTCGCGACCGGGAGGGGAAATGTTACTATAATTTAGACAATTTAGTTCGTTCTTAGTTTATTATAATCAAAAAAAACACAACGTCAAGAGATAAATCATTAAAATCCTCTTTTTTTGCCTTATTTCAATGAAATTTCGGCACTTTTTACCAGAATCTCGATGTTTATTTATCAATAAATAAATTCTGCTGGGTCAATTTGGTCTTTTTCAATCTCCTAACACTGAAGACCTCACCTTGTTCAAAATTCGTTAAAACCTGCTTTGCTCTTTTGACAACCGATTTAGGAAGGCCAGCGAGCCTTGCCACCTGAATACCATAGGACTGGTCACTCGGACCAGAGCTGACCTTGCGCAAAAATATTATTTCGTCACCCCATTCTTTAACAAGAAAATTATAATTCTTAACTCCCTTCAGGAAATCATCAATCCTGGTTAGTTCATGAAAATGTGTGGCAAAAAGAGTTCTTGGCTTTTTGTTGTTATGCAGATATTCAACAACAGCCCATGCCAGAGCAAGTCCATCATAGGTCGATGTCCCTCTGCCCACTTCATCCAGAATTACAAGGCTTTTTTCACTTACATTATTCAAGATATTTGCAGTCTCCATCATCTCGGCAAGGAATGTACTTACACCCCTTGATATATCGTCACTCGCACCAATTCGAGTAAAGATTTTATCGACAATGCCAATCTTTGCCTCTTTTGCCGGTACAAAACTGCCAATCTGTGCCATGATTGTTATCAGGGCGACCTGACGCAAATAGGTCGACTTTCCTGCCATATTAGGACCTGTAATAATCAAAATCTGATTAGCATCTCTATCCACAATGACATCATTCGGTATATAAGACCCCTTTTCCAGTATTTTTTCAACCACAGGATGACGGCCTTCAGTAATAATTATTTTGTTACCATTATTAACGATAGGTTTTGAATAATTATTGATTACTGCATTTTGAGCAAAACCCTGAATAAGATCCAGCATAGATATTGCTCTTGTTGTTTCAAGAATTGAATCTGCACTCTTTGCGATTTCCTCTCTTATTGCAATATAGAGCTCATATTCAAGGGTTTTTATTTTCTCTTCTGCTCCAAGAATTTTTTGCTCAAACTCCTTTAGTTCAGGTGTATAAAACCTTTCTTTATTCGAAAGAGTTTGTTTTCTGATATAGCTCTCTGGAACAAGATGAAGATTCGGCTTTGTTACCTCAATATAGTATCCAAAAACAGAGTTATACGCTATTTTCAAAGAAGAAATTCCTGTTTTTTCTTTTTCACGCTGTTCTAATTGCAATAACCAATTCTTCCCACCTAATGCAATCTCTCGTAATTCATCAAGTTCTTTGGAATAATCTTTTCTTATTATACCACCTTGATCCATTATTGAGGGCGGGTTCTGCACAATTGCTTTATCAATTATCTGCACGATTTCATTGAAATTTCCAATATTATTACAAATGTTGCAAACAACATCACTCTCACATTCTTCGATCAAATCCTTTACCTTTGGATATAATTCTAAGGATTCTTTCAAAGCCCTCATTTCCCTGGGTAATATTTTTTGGCATGCAAGCCGTACCGTGATCCGTTCAACATCGCGAATCGATTTCAGAACTTCTCTTAATTCCTGTCTCAGAAACTCCTTATTCTTCAACTCATTTACACCATCCAACCTCTCTTCAATTAGATTAATATGAATAAGTGGTTCAAGCAATTCGCGACGCACTCGTCTCTTTCCAAACGGTGTCAGACAGTTATCCACTACCCAGAGAAGAGTTCCGGTATCCCCACCTCGTATATTTTCAAATATTTCCATATTTTTTCGCGTAGCAAAATCCAAATACAATGCATTTTTTGCTTCGAATAAGGTGATTTTGTTGATGTGAGACAATGAAGTCTTTTGGGTTTCAAACAGATAATAGAGAAGTGCTCCGGCTGCGCCTATTGCAAGTTTCCTGCCTTCAATACCAAAGCCGTCAAGAGCAACTACTTTGAAATGGTCAACAATTTTTTTATACGCAATTTCATGAATAAAATGATAACCATCAAGTTTTGTCAATGGAAGGTCTATTTTGAAATCTATTCCCTCAGGTACAATAATTTCTTTTGCCTCTTTTCTTAAAAGTATCTCCTGAAGTTGCTCTGCATCAATCTCACCACAGGAAAATTCACCACTCGTTACATCGCAAAAAGCAACACCAACATTATTCTCGTCAGGCAGACAGGCGGCTAAAAAAAGTGATTTTTTCTCATCGAGTAGTGAAGGCCTCAAAATCGTTCCCGGAGTAATAATTTCAACCACATCTCGTGCAACTAATTTTTTACCTTTACTTGCTGGCTCAAGTTGTTCACATATGGCAATTTTTAAACCATGTTTTACTAATTTTGCAATATAATTTTCGCTCGCCTTTATTGGAATCCCGGCAAGGGGAACTTTTACACCCTTTTGTAATGTCTTTGATGTAAGTGTAATACCCAGGCATGAACTGGCAAGTTTTGCATCATCAAAATAGAATTCATAAAAATCCCCAACACGGAAAAGGAGCAAGGCACTCTTATGTTTATTTTTTATTTTTTGATACTGTTCAAGAAGAGGAGTAAGCTGCATAATTACATACGGAGGGTCGCTTACGCTCGCAGGATCGTCCGCCTGAGGTGGACTTGCAGGATCGCTGCGCTCGCAGGAAACGCAGGATCATCCCGCACTTTTAATGAAAGTGCGGGATTCGCCCAAAAAAAATTACCAAACAAATCCTGTAGGAATGATACTGCTTGCATAGGTTTTTATCAGATAACAAATTTCATTCATAATAAATAATTTCCTTTTTTTGTCGTTTGAGACTTGGTTTTTGGAATTTGTAGCTTCCCGATGCAATCGGGTTCAGTATCCTTTAACGACATTCCCTTTTATTCCCAGTGAATCGAGCTTAAGGGAAAATGCCTTGGCTTGTTCTATAATAGAAAACCTACCAACCCATACCCGGTAATAAATATTACCTTTGACCAATGCATCAACAACCTGTGTGTCAAACCCCATTTTCGTCATCTCTTCAGCATACTTCTCGGCATTGCTTTTATTTCGATAAGATCCTACC
>Ga0114925_10000404_pt1 | contig 18797 bp, 18 predicted proteins | sample SumtaG_2_FD_87287 | JGI IMG/M metagenome (GOLD analysis project Ga0114925, IMG submission 87287) | Deep subsurface microbial communities from Indian Ocean to uncover new lineages of life (NeLLi) - Sumatra_00607 metaG | ecosystem: Environmental > Aquatic > Marine > Oceanic > Sediment | place... | reverse complement strand
ATTTTTCCCAATCTCTACGTCAGGCTCAAATTATAATCCTCGAAATACTCAATGTATTCCTGTGGTTATAATTTTCGCCTTCCTTGATCTTGGAAAAAATTCCTAGTTTTCGTTCAGACACTAGGTAAAATGATTTTAATATAAAATGCCTTATTCAATCTGACTTTGACGTTCCCCAACCACAAAAGGAGGCGTACATGATGAAGGTCCTTGTAAGTGATCCCCTGTCAGATGTGGGTGTCGAGATATTTAAGGAGACGCCGGGCATTGACGTCGATGTCAACATCGGTCTAAGCCCAGAGGAATTGAAAGGGATTATCGACCGGTATGACGGTTTAGTGATTCGCAGCGCCACCAAGGTAACGGAAGACATCATTGCGGCAGCCCAAAACCTTAGAGTTATTGGCCGCGCAGGAATAGGCCTGGACAACGTGGACATCCCTGCTGCGAGTCAGCGCGGCATTGTGGTGATGAATACGCCTGAGGGTAATACCATAACAACAGCAGAACACACGATGGCCATGATTATGTCCCTGTCAAGGAACATCCCCCAGGCCACCAGCTCTCTAAAAGAGGGAAAATGGGAGAAGAAAAAGCTGAAGGGGCGTGAGCTTTTCAACAAGACCCTTGGCCTGATCGGAGCAGGCCACATCGGTCGAATTGTCGCAGATAGGGCCAAAGGAATGAAAATGAAGGTCATTGCATATGATCCTTACATAAAACCAGAGACTGTTGAAAAGTTGGATCTCGAACCGGTTTCCCTTGATGAATTGCTCCAGCGGGCTGACTATATCACAATCCACACGCCCAAGACTGATGAAACGACCAACATGATTAACCGGGAAACCATTGCGAAAATGAAAAAGGGGGCCATGTTGATCAACTGTGCCCGTGGTGGGATCGTAAAGGAAGATGATCTTTACGAAGCCCTGCATTCAGGACATGTCGCAGGCGCTGCCTTCGACGTTTTCAGTACTGAGCCGCCAGGGAAAATAAAGCTGATGGACCTCCCCAATTTTATCTGCACACCCCACCTTGGTGCTTCTACCTCTGAGGCCCAGGATAATGTGGCAAAGGATGTGGCTGAACAGATTGTGGCTTACCTCCTCCATGGCACAGTCAAAAACGCCTTGAATGTTCCCAGTATAAGCGCTGAACTGATGAGTACACTGAGACCTTATGCCACGCTGCTGGAAAGGATGGGATCGCTTCAAAGCCAGCTTGCAGACAGTGCCATTGTGGAGACTCAAATTCATTATTCAGGCACCGTAACCGAATACGATTTAGCGCCTTTGACTACGGCTATGCTTAAAGGGATGTTGACACCAATCCTCAAACACAACGTAAATTTTGTCAATGCTCCCTATGTTGCTGCTGATAGAGGGATAAAGGTGGTTGAGTCCAAGAGTAGAACTTCTGAAAATTTTGCCAGCCTCATCAAACTTACGGTCAGGACTTTGGAGGGTGAAAACATCATATCCGGTACCATCTTTGGTAAAAAAATGCCCAGAATCCTGCGCATCAATAATTTTTACCTGGAGGCCATTCCTGAAGGTCACATGCTCCTCATCCACAATCAGGACAGTCCGGGTGTCATAGGGCAAATAGCGACTAAACTGGGCAAGCATAATATCAACATAAGCCGCATGCAGGTGGGAGAGCAAAAGAAAGAGAAGCGCAATGTTATTCTGTTGACAACCAGTTCGGAAGTTGGCGACGAAGTCCTTGAGGAACTTCGTGGCCTGAAAGATGTCTTTTCAGCAAAAAGAATAGAGTTGTAGAATTTCCGATAAAGAACTTAGGGGCTTCGCCCCAATTGGAATGTTGGAATCCCGCTAAAGCGGGACTGGAATAATGGGTTTTTGGGAATTGACGGAATGGGTTATTGGGAAAATCAAGTTGACAAACCCATAAGAGAAATGAGAAATTCCGATCTAATCCATTCGGTAGAAGACGAATTTACATCCCCGCTAAAGACGGGATCTACGACATTCCATTATTCCACCATTCCATTATTCCATGTGTGAGGCAAGACTACCAAGCCCCAGTAAATATCTATAATTTTCCCGCCTTGGCGGGATAGAATTTCCGAGACGTAAGGAGTGCACAATGGCAGAGGAAGAAAAGGGATTTGTGATAAAGGACAGGAGATCATTCGACGAAAAAGGGGAATTAAAGGACACAAAACTCGAAGAGGAAGCGAAAAAGGAGGTACCAGGGGATCAGGCTCCAGAAAAGGAGGCTGAGCATCCTCTGCTGCCAGAAGTTAGTTTTAACTCGCTGATTTTCAGCCTCAGTTCGACGGTGCTTTTTCATTTAGGTGAGATCGCGGATCCTCAGAGCGGCAAGAAGGCCAAAGATCTGCCTCTTGCAAAACATACCATCGATACAATTGCCATGCTAAAGGAAAAAACTGAGGGAAATTTGACAGAAGAAGAGAAAAAATTTATAGAGAATGTCCTGACTGATCTGAGATGGCGCTATGTCAACTCAACAAAGGAATAAATTCCCGCCCAAACGGCGCGATTTACCAGTGCGCAATAAAGCGCAAGACTTCAGGAGATGAGAATTGTATCATGGAAAATAACAAACACCATGGGGAAAAAATATATATCACTGGCTGGAATCTTTTTTGGCTGATAACCGGTTTTCTTGTCGCCACACTGTTCGGTTCGGTTTCAACGATAGAGGCCCAAACCAGCTCGGTGCTGCCGGCTGCCCCTGGATCCTTTTCCCAACTGGCGAAGAAAGCCAGCCCATCAGTGGTGAATATCAGTACAGTAAAAGTAATAAAGGGGGGAAGACGTGGCCCGGTGCCTTTTGGCGGGCCCCTTGGCCCCCATGACCCTTTTAAGGACTTTTTTGAACGATTCTTTGGAGACCAGATTCCCAGGGATTTTAGACAGCAAAGCCTCGGATCAGGTTTTGTCATCGACAAGGATGGCTTTATTTTGACCAATAACCACGTTGTCGAAAATACAGAAGAAATTAAGGTCAAGTTGGCAGACAAAAGAGAATATGATGCGAAAATCGTTGGTCGCGATACCAAGACCGACCTGGCCCTTATTCGTATTGAATCGGACCATCCGTTAGTCCCGCTAACCCTGGGCGATTCGGACAAGTTATATGTGGGGGACTGGGTGATTGCCATTGGAAATCCTTTTGGCCTGGAGGCTACAGTAACAGCCGGCATTGTGAGTGCCAAGTACAGGGATATTGGTGCTGGATCCTACGACAATTTCATCCAAACCGATGCCTCCATCAACCCGGGAAACAGTGGGGGGCCACTTCTCAACACCGCAGGAGAGGTGGTCGGGATCAATACAGCCATCCTGTCTCGGAGTGGGGGAAGCGTCGGGATCGGGTTTGCCATTCCCATAAATATGGCCAAAGACCTCCTGCCACAACTAAAGAAGGGGAAAGTGGTCAGGGGTTGGTTGGGTGTGATGATCCAGAAAATCACCCCTGATCTTAAGGAAAAATTGGGTCTCAAAGACGAAAAAGGAGCCTTAGTAGCAGATGTGACAGCAGGAGGGCCGGCAGAGGAGGCGGGCATCAAGCGGGGGGACGTGATTGTCTCCTTTGACGGGGAAGACATTAAGGAGATGCATGATCTTCCCTATATCGTGGCGTCCACACCTGTGGGGAAGAAAGTGACGTTGGAGCTCATTCGAAAAGGTAAAAAAAAGAGTCTTCAGGTGAAGACCGGGGAGCTCAAAGAAGAAGATGAATCCCCGGTGGTTAGCGAAGCCTCCCCCAATCTCGGCCTGATGGTGAAAGAGGTCACACCGGAGCTTGCAAGAAATTTCGGGCTATCGGAAACAATGGGTCTTGTTGTGGTTCAAGTTGAAAGCAATAGTCCCGCAGGCGAAGCAGGCATGAGACCGGGTGATATCATCCTTGAGGTGGACCAGATTTCCATGAAGGACCTGGCGCAGTTTAACCGAAAGATTGAGAAATACAAGGCGGGAGATACAATCCTTTTTCTGCTCAATCGGAGCGGCACTACCCTTTACTTAACAATAAAGGTATGGGAATAAATGCTGGGGTTGATGATTTGAAGATCAAGCAGTTCAGCCCTAATAGTCAATCGTCAATCAAAAATCGTCAATTCTTAGCGCCCGCCAAGCTGAACATCAGGTTAAAGGTGACAGGTCGTCGGGCAGACGGATACCATGAACTGGTTTCCATCATGGTGCCTGTCGGGTTATTTGACCATATCGAGTTAGAATTAATCCGCCTCAGGCGGATTATGCTTTCCTGCCAGGGCTTTTCAGTACCCAACAATAAGGAAAACCTGGTCTATCGGGCTGCTTCAGCCTTTTTTTCCAAGGCCGGTACCCCCCGGGGGATTTCCATAAAGCTTACCAAAAATATTCCGGTTTCAGCCGGCTTGGGCGGTGGAAGCAGCGATGCGGCTTTCATCTTGAAGGGCCTAAATGAGATGTGGTCCAATCCCCTCACACCGCAAGAGCTCGCCGATCTGGCTGTCTGTTTGGGAGCGGATGTGCCGTTCTTTTTGGTGAACAAACCGTGCATTGCCAGAGGGACAGGGGAAATCTTGGAGCCAGTAGAAAAATGGCCAAAATTCTGGTATGTTATTGTGATGCCAGCCCTTGAGGTTTCCACTGCATGGGTCTACGGGAATCTGAATTTAAAGTTGACAAAAGGGGAGTATCAATATATTGTAGATTGGTTGAGAAAAGGTCGTTTTGAGATCAGTCGTATCCTGGAAAATGATTTAGAGACGGTCACAGGTTTTCATTTCCCCATTATAGCTTGCATTAAAAAGTTTTTGTTGGATGAGGGAGCAGAAGGAGCTTTGATGTCAGGAAGCGGACCCAGCGTCTTCGGTATTTTTAAATCCAAAGATAATGCCCTCATAGCAAAAAAAAACCTGATTTCTAAAGATCTGGGGGAAATCTTTGTTGTGGAGGGACTGTAACTACTCAGGTTCAAAGTTCAATGGTTCACGGTTCAAGGTTAACTGATGAAAACTGCACGGTTTTAAGATATCGAGGGGTGGCACATTGTGCGTAACTGCTGCCGTTCATAGGTTCATCAACTATGTCAAGCAATATAAAAAATGCGACCCCGCCGCAGGCGAAACAACCCTGAACTGTGAACCTGACAACCTGAATAGTTACGAATGTTCTTCAAATAGTCAATCGTCAATCGAAAATAGTCAATCAATACTGGGGTGTCGTCAAGCGGTAAGACACGGGCTTTTGGAGCCCGCATTCGGGGGTTCGAATCCTCCCACCCCAGCCATTTTTTTGAGCGAAATATGCCACTTGAACCAGAAATGAAACTATTTGGCGGAACGTCCAACCCAACCCTGACGGGAGAAGTATGTGATTACCTTGGTATAGTCCCAGGTAAGATCACTAATAAGACCTTCAGTGACGGAGAAACCTCTATTGAAATCGAAGAAAACGTCAGGGGCCGCGATGTCTTTATCCTGCAATCTACCTGTACGCCGGTTAACGACAATATAATGCAGCTTTTAATTATCATGGATGCCCTTAAAAGGGCTTCTGCCAAGCGAATCACAGCGGTGATTCCTTATTATGGTTATGGCCGGCAAGATCGTAAGGTTAAACCAAGGGTACCGATCAGCGCCAAACTCGTTGCTGATCTTATTACAGTCGCAGGGGCGAACAGGGTAGTATCCATAGACCTGCATGCGGGACAGATTCAGGGGTATTTTAACATACCGGTTGACAATATCTTTGCTGCGCCCATTTTATTAAATTTTATGCGAAGCAATATTCAAAACGACCTGGTTATTGTCTCGCCAGATGCCGGTGGTGTTGAAAGGGCCCGGGCCTTTGCCAAGCGCCTGAATGCGTCCCTGGCTATCATAGATAAAAGACGCGAAGCCCCCAACGTTGCGGAGGCAATGAACATAATTGGTGAAGTGCATGGAAAGACCGCCGTTATTCTCGACGATATGGTGGATACGGCAGGCACCTTGACCCAGGCCGCGGAGGCGCTCAAAAGCAGAGGAGCATCCAGTATCGACGCGTGCTGTACCCATCCGGTCCTGTCTGGCCCTGCTATCGAAAGAATTGAGGCCTCGCCCATTGACAGCCTAGTCGTGGCCAATACTATCCCCCTTAACGGCAAGGCAAAAAAGTGCAATAAAATTACCGTATTATCAGTGGCTGAGCTTGTGGGGGAAACCATCAAAAGAATCTATAACTCTAATTCAGTCAGCACATTGTTCGTTTAGATGATAATATGCCCAATTAAATGGGCGTTTTTTTTTGTGAAATATATAACTAAATGACGGAGGTTATTAATGGAACAGCCACTATTGGTTGCCCGGGTTAGAAAAACAAAAGGAAAAGGGGCAGCCAAAAAACTTAGAAAGATGGCTCAGGTTCCTGCCGTTTTCTATGGCCCGAAGACCGAATCTGTTATGTTGGCAGTGGATTACCCGGAGTTGGAACGTTTACTGAAGCAAGGCTCCAGTGACAACGTTATTCTCGATCTTCAGGTACAATCGGATCAGGGGAATGAAACACACAAAGCCATAATAAAAGATATTCTGGTGGATCCTGTCAAAGATATCTTTCTCCACGCAGATTTTTATGAAATATCCATGGACAAGGAGATTACAGTCGACGTCCCGATTCGCCTGGTAAACAGCCCGGTGGGAGTCACAGAAGGAGGCATTCTTCAGCACATCAGAAGAAAACTAAATATTTCGTGTCTTCCTGACAAAATGATTGATGCCCTGGAATTGGATGTATCCGGCCTTGCTATCGGAGACTCTGTACATGTCGAAGATATTGATCTGCCTGAAGGAATCGTATCATTAGAAGAAGGGCATCTGACAGTAGCCACTGTTGCTGCGCCAACGGTTGCTGAAGAGGCTGAAGAAGAAGTAATTGAGGAAGAACTGGCTGAAGGAGAAGTGGCCGAGTCAGAACAGGAAGCTGAGAGCACTGAAGAATCGTAGGCTTAGGGGGAGTTCATTCAAAAGAAGTGTACTTGATTGTAGGTCTCGGCAATCCCGGATCAGCATATAAAAGCACACGGCACAACACGGGTTTTCAGGTAATTGACTTTTGGAGCCGGAATCTGGGAGTTCGTCTGACAAGCCGCCGCTTTCAGTCAAGAAACATCCGGACGAAATTTCGAGGACGAGAAATTGTGCTCCTTAAGCCGGTTACATTCATGAACCAAAGCGGAAGGGCAGTCAGGGCCTGTGCAGACTTTTTCCATCTCCCCACTAATAGGATACTGGTCGTCCACGATGACCTTGACCTGCCGGTCGGAAGGATAAAAGTCGTCAGGAATGGCGGTCCAGGCGGTCATAAAGGGGTATCATCCATTATTGAGCATTTGGGGAGTACGGAATTCCCTCGAATAAAGATTGGAATAGGGAGACCCCGTCATGGAGAAAGCCCGGAGGATTATGTGCTCGCACCATTTTATGGGGATGAAAGTGAGATAATGCTGAGAGTGTTTAAGGTGGCAGTTCGTGCTTGCCGGTTGTTTATTTTTGAGGGAGTTGAATCGGCAATGAATAAAATAAATCACCAAAATTTTACAAACGAGGAGGAGAAAAACTAATGCAGGGAATAACCGTTGTCGCACCTTTTTTGGGGATTCTGAGCCTAATCATCGCCTGGCTGATCTATGGATATGTCAAAAAACAGCCCAATGGAACTCCATTGATGCAGGAACTGGAGGAAATGATCCATGATGGCGCGATGGCGTTCTTAAAAAAGGAATACTCTATACTGATTATCTTTATAGCCGTTGTGTTTATTGTGTTAGGGCTGCTTCTCGGTGAGTGGAAAACATCCGTTGCCTTTATAACGGGTGCTTTCTGTTCCATGTTAGCAGGCTTTTCTGGAATGAGCGCAGCAACCAAGGGTAATTCCCGTACAGCAGAGGCAGCAACCAAATTCGGCCAGGCAAAGGCCCTTAACGTATCATATTTTTCAGGCTCTGTCATGGGGCTGGCCGTTGCAGGTCTTGGCCTCATTGGCCTTGGATTCTGGTTCTGGGTTTACGGGGGCGACCCTGCGATGGCAAAGTACATCAACGGATTTGCCATGGGCGCAAGTTCTATTGCCCTGTTTGCCCGTGTGGGCGGCGGTATATTTACAAAGGCCGCTGACGTAGGGGCCGACCTTGTGGGCAAAGTTGAGGCAGGAATTCCCGAAGATGATCCAAGGAATCCCGGGGTTATTGCTGACAACGTGGGGGATAATGTTGGTGATATTGCAGGAATGGGGGCTGACATTTTTGAGTCCTTTGTGGGCTCTGTGATCGCAACTATTGCCATCGCGGCCACCCTAAGCATTACTCCGGAGTTTTTGGCCAAATTTCCTGTGCTGAAAGACATCGCGACTAAGGACATTAGGCTCATGTTTATGGCCACGCCGATCCTGGTTGTTATGGCCGGACTACTCAGCTCATTTGTAGGCGTCTTCTCTATTAAGATCTTCCAGAGCGGAAACCCGGCAGGGGCCTTGAGGTATACCACCTTTGTGGCTGCCGCTATTTTTGTGATTCTCACGGCTATCATAATAAGCTCCCTCGGCATGCCCTGGGGCGCCTTCTGGGCGATCCTTTCCGGACTTCTTTGTGGAATTGCCATCGGTTTGCTTGCTGAGTATTACACTTCAGGCCCCCCGGTCCGCCGTATTGCTGAGCAATCAAAGACCGGTTCGGCGACCCTTATTATTGCCGGCCTGGCTGTTGGTATGCAATCCACGTATCTCCCGATCCTCGGCATCTGCGTGGCAACTTTTGTAGGGTTTCAAACAGCCGGGATCTACGGCATAGGCCTTTCGGCAGTAGGCATGCTGGCAACGGTTGGAGCAACCATGACCGTGGACGCTTACGGACCCATTGCCGATAACGCAGGCGGCATCTCGGAGATGGCAGGCCTCGGCCCTGAGACCAGGAAGATCACAGATGGGCTTGACGCCCTCGGCAACACCACTGCAGCCATTGGTAAAGGGTTTGCCATAGGTTCTGCGGCCCTGACCGCACTGGCCCTGTTCGTGGCCTTTACCCAGGCGGCGGGTCTTGACATCATCGATATTAAGAACCCCATGGTCGTCATCGGCGTTTTTATCGGCGCCATGGTCCCCATGATCTGTGCCGCATTAACAATGACATCCGTTGGTAAGGCGGCCTTCAAGATCGTGGAGGAGATCCGTCGTCAGTTCCGGGAAATTCCAGGATTGTTGGAAGGAAAAGAAGGCGTTAAGCCGGACCCAAAGACCTGTGTTTCTATTGCAACCACCTCGGCCCTTAAGGAGATGGTGGCCCCTGGCCTGATTGCAATACTCACTCCTGTAGCGGTTGGATTTCTACTGGGCAAAGAAACTTTAGGAGGCATGCTATTAGGCGCCACGGTTATGGGAGCGTTTCTGGCCCTTTACATGGCAAATGCCGGCGGCGCCTGGGACAATGCGAAAAAATGGATAGAAAAAGGTAATTTAGGTGGAAAAGGTTCAGATAACCATAAGGCCGCTGTGGTGGGCGATACTGTTGGTGATCCATTTAAAGACACCTCCGGGCCAGCCATGAACATTCTCATCAAATTGATGGCAGTGGTTTCTCTGGTGATTGCGCCAATTCTGCCGACAGTGGGACTCTTTTTGGCAATGTAAAAGTTATCGATTGACTGTGGACAATTGAAAAACATCAATTGAAAACAGTTAATCGAAAATTACAAAACGACTATTTGTGGACGGAAACTATCCATGAACTCAGTGTATGGGGGTTTTAATGTTTAAGGTAGGTGACCTGGCTGTTTATCCTGCTCATGGTGTTGGGCTGATCGAAAGGATCGAGACCCAGGAGATCTCAGGTTGCCGGCAGGATTTCTATGTCATGCGGATCCTTGATAATGACATGATCATAATGATACCTACCAATAATGTGGAAAATGTTGGCTTAAGAGATATCATTGAGCATACAGAGGTCCCCAAGCTTTATTCAATCCTGAAAAAGAGAGATGTTCCCATTGACAATCAGACCTGGAATCGGCGTTATCGAGAGTACATGGACAAGATCAAGACCGGGTCAGTTTTTGAGGTGGCAGAGGTTTATAGAGACCTCTTAATCTTAAAGGTAGAGAAAGACCTGTCTTTTGGCGAAAGAAAGATGCTGGATACAGCCAGAAATCTCCTGGTCAAAGAAATATCTCTTGCCAAAAAAGTTGGTGAAGAACAAGTAGAAAAAGAACTGGATAAGATGTTCACATGAAATCACTCCGAGATTTTTTCGTTCCTTCCTTCGGCGGGGTGTCGCCAATTAATAAGGAAATTTCCCTTCGGTCAAGCTTTTTTCGTTAAGGTGGAGCATGAATCAAACATAATGTTCTCTTACGAGATTTCTGACAATGGTCAAAATCTTCGGTTAGACACCTATATATCTTCCCGTTCAATCGATCTTACCCGATCAAGGATACAAGCCCTTATAAAGAACGGGCATGTGAAAGTGAACAACTCCCTTTCAAAGTCAAGCTACAGACTGAAGGCAGGAGATCACATCCTGGTTTCAATACCACCTCCCCCCTCCCAGGTTTTGGAACCTGAGGCAGTGGAATTCAACATTGTCCATGAGGATAGCTCCCTGATTGTCGTGGATAAGCCAGCCGGGGTTGTTGTCCATCCAGGGCCCGGGCATGCTACCGGTACATTGGTACACGGTCTCATTCGACATTGCCGGGACCTTTCAGGGATAGGAGGTGTATTTAGACCGGGCATTGTCCATAGGCTGGACAAGGATACATCAGGGCTGATAGTAGCGGCAAAAAATGATCAGAGCCACGCCTTCCTGGCCAGGCAGTTCAAGGCCGGAATGGTTAAGAAGCAGTATGTAGCGATCGTACACGGTCAGGTAAAGGGGGATGAGGGAGAGATTGATCTTTCCATTGTGCGTCACCCGAAGAAGAGAAAACAGATGTCAGTTACACACTCCGGGGGAAGGCGCGCACTGACCTTATGGCAGAAAGCTGAAGTATTTCACAGTTACTTTTCGCTGCTGCTGATCTCCATAAAGACGGGGCGGACCCACCAGATCCGGGTGCATCTTTCCCACATTGGCCACCCCGTTGTGGGAGATTCGGTTTACGGGTACGGCCGGAACTGGTGGAAAAGGCATCCGCTCCACAAAAAGGGCGTGCTGCCTGCCATTGACAGACAAATGCTCCATGCAAAGAAATTAGGCTTTATCCACCCGGTTGAAGGTCGATATATGGAATTTGAAGCACCAATGCCGGACGATATGGACCGTGTCGTGCAGTCCCTGAAACAGTTGAATTTGTAATTTCAAGCGAACAAAGGACTTCAGCAATTCTAATTTTGGCCATTGAACAAAGAATGAGCTTGACGCCCCATGGCCACCCAAATAGGATTCATGTTCTATAAAAGTATCCTAAAGCCAAAATTAGAATTACTGAAAGGACTTGACATGAGAGGCAAAGATGAATATAGTATGACAATGTAAATTATTCCCCTGCCTTTTGGAGGATTCGGTATAGACCGGATATCTAAGAAGACTTCATAGCTAATCTGCTGAGTTACTATCTCTAATGCACATTGAAGGGTTTTAGGGTTGATTTTAGTGCCCGAGGGAGGGCATTGTGAATACTTTTCAGCTTTTCCCCATGTTGCGGCCCTGTTTTTCTCTCTATTAAAAATTAGCCCCAGCTTGCTCCGCAATTTGGCTCAATATGAAACTTGAATAATGGGTTTTTGGAAGAGGGGTCATTTATCCCCTCAGTCCATTATTATCCCACCATGGCGAGACGAGGAAAAACACCGAACCTCGAAAACCCCTTTTGATTTCAGTTTCCGACACATTATATTTAGATGGAGATAAAATATGGATCTTGTTGAACTTAAGAAGTTGAAGATAAGTGAACTAACGAATATGGCAAAGGAGTTTCATATTGAGGGTGCGTCGGGGATGCGCAGGCAAGATCTTATTTTTTCTCTGCTGCAAGCTCATTCTGAACGAAACGGCCTTATATATGGTCAAGGTGTCCTGGAGACCCTACCGGATGGGTTTGGGTTTCTCAGGGCTCCTGACGCCAATTACCTTCCAGGCCCTGATGATATATACATTTCTCCCTCACAGATACGACGCTTTAATTTGAGAACCGGTGACACCATTGCCGGGCAGATTCGTCCACCCAAAGACACGGAGAGATACTTTGCCCTTTTGAAAGTAGAAAAGGTCAACCATGAAGATCCGGAATTGGCCAGAGAAAAAATCCTCTTTGATAATCTTACACCCCTCTATCCCGATGAAAGGGTTAAGCTGGAAACCAAGTCAGACAATTACTCCTCAAGGATCCTGGACCTGATGACACCCCTTGGAAAGGGCCAGCGGGGTCTTATTGTGGCTCCTCCAAGGACCGGGAAGACAATGCTTCTCCAAAACATTGCCAACAGTGTGAGCGCCAATGATACAGATATCCATAAAATCGTTCTTCTTATCGACGAAAGGCCAGAGGAAGTAACTGACATGGAGCGATCCGTGGACGCGGAAGTCATCAGTTCCACCTTTGATGAACCACAACAACGCCATGTCCAGGTAGCTGAAATGGTTATTGAAAAGGCCAAGAGGCTGGTTGAGCATAAACTTGATGTCCTGATTCTCCTGGACAGCATTACCCGGTTGGCCCGGGCATATAACTCGGTTGTTCCGCCTAGCGGGAAAATCCTGTCCGGTGGTTTAGATTCTAATGCACTCCAAAAACCCAAGCGTTTCTTTGGCGCGGCAAGAAATATCGAGGAAGGGGGGAGTCTCACCATTATTGCCACGGCTCTCGTTGATACAGGGAGCAGGATGGACGAGGTTATTTTTGAAGAATTCAAAGGCACAGGAAACATGGAAATTCACCTGGATCGAAAGCTGACTGACAGAAGAGTCTTCCCATCCATAGATATCAATCGTTCCGGGACCAGAAAAGAAGAGCTTTTAATAGAAGGGGCAGACTTGAACCGTATTTGGATACTGAGGAAACTGCTTGCGCCTTTGACGCCAGTGGACAGCATGGAGTTTTTACTTGAAAAAATAAAAGCAACAAAGGATAATAAAGGATTCTTGGATTCAATGAGTGAATAAAAGGAGAAAAAATGAAAAAAGGAATTCATCCCGAATATCGTAAGGCGACCGTACACTGCGCCTGTGGCAGTGAATTTGAGACAGGTTCCACTGTCAAGGAGATAAATGTTGAGATTTGCTCAAAATGCCACCCTTTTTTTACGGGTAAACAAAAGCTGGTAGATTCAGCTGGCAGAGTTGAGCGATTCAAAAAGAAGTATGCCAAATTCAACAAGGAATCCTCTGCGAAAACCTGAGCCTCCCACAACCTGAGAGCGTTCATTTATAAGACCTCCTTTTCAGTCCATTCGATTAACACTCATACTCTTATCCTTAGCAAATCGGAAAGGAAGAAGATGTATTTGATAGAATTCCTTCAATCCCTGAATTAGACCCGTGTCCAATTTGAATGCAACTCCATGTTATTTTAAAGGTTTATAGCTATTTTCGACAATAACTTAGGGGCTTCGCCCCAATTGGAATGATGGAACAATGGAACAATGGAATAATGGGTTTTGGGGAATTGACGGAATGGGTTATTGGGAAAATCAAGTTGACAAACCATAAGAGAAATGAGAAATTCGGATCTAGTCCAATCGGTAGAAGACGAATTTACATCATTCCATTATTCCACTATTCCATTATTCCATGTGTGAGGCAAGATTACCAAGCCTCAGTAAATATCTATAATTTAAATAATCTGTAGAATTTCCGAGATGTTAAATTACGAGGTCTGTATGTTCGGAAAAGTCAAAGAAATTGAAGATCGTTATGGTGAGCTGGAGGGACAATTAAGCAGTCCCGATGTAATCCGGGATCGAAAAACCTATCAGAAATATGCCAAAGAACACAGCATGCTCACCCCGATAGTTACCACATACCGCAAATATGAATCTGTGCAGGAGGAAATTGAGAGCAATCGATCGTTGTTAGATGATCCGGATCCGGAGATGCGGAAATTGGCAAGGGAAGAGATTGACAGTCTCACATTAAACCTGGAAAAACTCGGAGAAAATCTCAAAGTCCTTCTTTTGCCCAAAGATCCAAACGACGAAAAAAACATTTTGCTGGAAATAAGGGCCGGAACGGGCGGTGAGGAGGCTGCACTTTTTGCAGGTGATCTCTTCAGGATGTATAGTCGATATGCGGAACTGAAGGGGTGGAAAATTGAAATTCTCAGCCAAAATGCTACCGGTATTGGGGGATTCAAAGAAATAATTGTACTCATTGAAGGTCAAATGGTCTACAGCAGACTAAAATATGAAAGCGGCGTTCATCGCGTCCAGAGAGTGCCGGAGACTGAGGCCCAGGGACGAATTCACACATCGGCTGTTACAGTGGCCATACTCCCGGAGGCGGAGGAGTTAGATGTGGACATCAATCCCGAGGATCTTCGCATTGACGTTTACCGTTCCTCCGGGCATGGTGGCCAGCATGTGAATACCACGGACTCCGCGGTCCGTATCACCCACCTGCCATCAGGAATCGTTGTTACCTGCCAGGACGAAAAATCACAGCACAAAAACAAGGCCAAGGCCATGAAAGTTCTCATGTCCCGTATGCTGGACAGGCAACAGGCAGAACAACAATCAAAGATTTCTGAGGAGCGCAGGAACATGGTGGGATCAGGAGACAGAAGTGAAAGAATCAGGACATATAATTTCCCCCAGGGGAGGGCTACTGATCACCGGATAGGGCTTACTTTATACAAATTGGAGGAAGTCCTTCGGGGGGAACTGGATATTATTGTCGGCCCCCTGACTACTTATTTCCAGACCGAAGCTCTAAAGAAAAACCCTGCAGGCTGATCACCGGGTGAATTGGCAATGCGTCACAAGTCCTGGATTGTAAGAGACCTTTTGCATGTTACTGCCGAGTACCTGGAAAAAAAAGGCATTGACAGCCCCCGCCTAACCGCTGAAATTCTTCTGGCGCACAAGCTCAATGTCGATCGCGTAACCCTTTATCTAAATTTCGACCAGCCTTTAACAGAAAATGAACTTACTGGCTACCGCACACTGATAAAAAGACGACTCCAGCGGGAACCCGTGCAGTATATCATCGGGATTCAGGAATTTTGGTCTCTGGAGTTCGTAGTAACTCCGCAGGTCCTTATTCCGAGGCATGAGACTGAATTGCTGGTCGAGCAGGCCATCGAACGGCTTAAGGCTTTTCCTGCAGTGGAGAATCATACGCCCAGGATATTGGACCTTGGTACCGGCTGTGGTGCCATTGCCATATCCCTGGCCAAAGAGGTCCAGCAGACCAAAATCTGGGCCACAGACATATCTGCTGGTGCCCTGAAGCTTGCCAGTCTAAATGCTGAGAAACATGGGGTCACAGACAAGATCAGGTTTATACAGGGAAACCTTTGGGAACCCCTGCTGGACCAGGGTGTGACTTTTGATATTATTTTGTCAAACCCTCCCTATATAGCCTCTGAAGAATTCAAGGGCCTTTCTCCGGAAGTCCGCGATTATGAACCCAGATTGGCCCTGGACGGCCGTGAAGATGGGATGACCTATATCCAAACGATTATCTTGGAAGCTCCGGCCTTCATGAATCCCGGTGGATGGATTATGCTGGAAATGGCGCCCGGTCAGACAGAGAAGGCCCTTGAATTAATTGGAGAAATCAAGGAGTATGGGGAAAAGACCCGAATTAAGGATTACAGCCGCCTTTACAGGGTCGTGATGGCACAAAGAAAAAATAATCAAGATCCTGCTACCACATGATCAGTTACTGTTGTTGTTCTACCTCGGTGTAACTCCTGGCGGTCAGGAAAAATCCGAGTGCGATTAATGCCCCGAGGACCCCCACCGGCCAGAATTCGCTCGCACCAATACCGTGATTCCGCGCAAGGTCGATGGCAAACCCCAGCGGCGGAGCAATGATCATTGTCGAAAGGCTCTTCGCCTGGGACTCGATTGAAAGGATTGTGGCGCCCTTTTCATTATCGCTGTGCGCGTCAAACCTGCTTATCAGCACCGGCCTCCACAGGTTCTGTATGACATAAAGCACCACAAACCCTGCTATCATGATCCAGTAAATGCCGCAATACATGGCAGGGAGAAGCACCAGGAAAATCACAACGCTCATGCCCCAAAGGTGATGCGCCGTCTTATCCTCTTGGCCTGGTTTACTAACCAGTCGGTATGCATTGCGGCTCGCCATGGCAGACAGGACAAACAGAACAAAGAAAACAGGCCCTATGAGGACCACCGACTTTTGCTCATCGGTAAGTTGAGTGCTCGCAAACAGGACTGCTGTCAAAGGAAGCGCTGCTGCCTTCAGGATCGGCTGGAGGTAGTCTTTCGACGCCTTAAAGAAACCCTCGAAACCCATGGATTCCAATATTATTCTTCTAAGACTCGCCTGCTTTACCGAAACAGACAGTGTCTCCTTGAGATGTTTCAGCATGTCACCTATGGAAGTCTTTTCGCCAATTTTTCCGTCCACTTCCTTCGGGTAGCCGAGGAAATTGATGATGTTAAGGATGTAGGGAATGATTGAGAAGAAAAAAACGTAGATGAAGTTGCTTGTCGAAAACACGAAAAAACATGCAAGAATTACCGATACCGCCGAACCAATCTTGCTCCAGGACCGTGTGTACCCGTAGATCTTGGTCCGTTCGTCCGTGCGACCCTGGATGTGCAGCCACATGAAAATCATTGCCTTATGGGTGCCGGTCCGGAATGCGTCTCCTATGGCGAAAAAAAACATCGCAAGAAAAAGAAGGAGCATCAGAATGTTTTGCGCAAGCTTTCCCTCCATTGCCGCCATTCCGGATAAACCGAAAGTGACAAAGCTGATGATATAGGCTACAAAACTCAAAATCATGCATTTGCGCCTCCCGCTTAGGTCCGCAATGGCACCGGTGGGGATCTCCATGATATTGATCATTATTTCGCGAAAGGCGATGAGCACGCCAATCAGGAAAAACGAGAGCCCCATCTGCCTGAAAGCGAGCAACAGGAAATAGTCATAGTACTGCTGGTTTTTTAGAAACCCATAAAGGCTGAATCTCCTGAGCATCTTGTTTCCTGTCACATTGTTTCCTCGGAGGCTGTCCGAGAATGAGATATTTTTTTCAAGATCAAGGAAGGCGAAAATTATAACCACCCCGCTTAAATAGAGCGGGACAGGCATCCATACATTGAAGTATTTCGAGGATTATAATTTGAGCCTGACGTCCCGCTGGTAGCGGGAGGAAAAATAGCCATTCTCGTACAGCCTCTTCGTAATTGATCACAGGTTGACGCAATCCCGGCTAAGTTCATCAATGCTTAGGGTAATAAATATTACCTGTCAATATTTTTCTTGCTAACATGTAAGTTATTCGGGCAATGTCTTTCTATCACTCCCCCGAATGGTATTCACAGCCTGTTGGAGCAATGTCGACCATCTACTTTCAGCAAAAAAGATAGTTTATTTTTGAAATAATTGTTGCATGTCAAAAGGCACAGGGTTATTTAAAGAAAAAGAGGTCGGAAATATAGGTGGAATGAACAACTGACATCAATTGGTGTCACAATATGAGAGATATTAAGGGGGATTAATAGGAGTATGAAAAAGCAATATTTAAAAACCAAACCTGTCTGTAAGGTCACTTTCAGGTTGCAGAAAGAAGTGGCTCAATCCGCTAAAACAGTTAATATTGTGGGTGAGTTTAACAACTGGGACATTTATTCAACCCCTATGAAGAAATTGAAAAACGGTGCATTTACAGTAACCCTTGATCTGGGCATGGACACGGAATATCAGTTTCGGTATTTGATTGATGAGACAAAATGGGAAAATGACTGGAATGCGGATAAATATGTCCCAACTCCTTATGGGAATGCCGAAAATTCAGTCGTTGTTGTATAAAGCAGGTAACTACTCAGGTTCACGGTTCAAGTGTTCACGGTTCACGGTTTAAGAGAGATGAAGATTGAGCGGTTTGAAGATATTGAGGCTTGGCAACTGGCACGCGAGTTGACGCGAAAAGCATACAGACTGACGAAGAGATTGGGGAAAATAACAGTTTTCGGTCGGGCACTATTTAGTTTACCGGATTATTTAGTGGTATATCTTTTCCTCAATTGTTCGTTCACCAACTTTTATGGTTTCATGAAATAGGTTCAACATTTCCTGGAAGCCTTGCTGATCTGCTATGTGTGGTTTGAATTGGGTCAAGACCTCAACGCACTTTTTCAGAGCGGTTAGAAGTTCCTCGTTGGTGCTCTCAAGAGCGGTGATATAATTAAATATTTTCTGTTCTATATTATTTTCACTCAAGGTATTCCCCCCTAATAAGATGAGAAATTCAGCCTGTATCTGAGAAATGGGGCCTTATTACAAAGTCCCTAACATCCTCGGTTAGGTATTATTCATATCTGAGATTCTATGTCCACAGTTGGGGCAAATAATGAAGTGAGTTTTCTTGTTTCCAGTTTGCTCATTTTCCACTACCTCTCCGATTTGTGAGAGGGTTTGGAATATTTCATCCATAGCGTCATTCTCGATCGGTAACTGAATTATTTCATCTGACATAAGCAATACCTCTCATAAGGAATGTGCTAACTGTTTGTAATGAATAGAAAATGTTGAGGTATTCTATTGATTTAGTCTTTCTTTGTCAATAAATATCGATTTACCACTGTTTTCCGGGTAATAAAATGGGTTTTTATTGGCTTTTTGAGTGGGTTGGTGTGTGGCAGGAT
>Ga0114925_10000403_pt1 | contig 18827 bp, 18 predicted proteins | sample SumtaG_2_FD_87287 | JGI IMG/M metagenome (GOLD analysis project Ga0114925, IMG submission 87287) | Deep subsurface microbial communities from Indian Ocean to uncover new lineages of life (NeLLi) - Sumatra_00607 metaG | ecosystem: Environmental > Aquatic > Marine > Oceanic > Sediment | place... | reverse complement strand
GTCAATCCGAAAAAAATCCCTATTCCGAATTTTGTGAGGTTTTTCTTCTTTATCATGATGAAAAACATGGCCAATTTCCATTTTTTATGTATCCCCATGGCTTAATTAAAAAAGATGTAGAAAAAATGCGTCTCATAAATACACACTATATTTGGATGATGGATATAAGAGAACAAGCTGTAATTGATCATATTAATCTTGGATACAAAAATAAAGTTTTTCTCGCAAGAAAATTCATAACGCTATCAAAAAAGAGAAGGAGTCAAGAAGGACCGGAATATGACTGTTTTGAAACAATCGTAATCATATTAGCTTTACCAACTGAAATTAGTTTATATGGTGGAGATCTCCTTATTGAAATGACTACAGAAATAATTAAAAATTTCGAAGGAAAATTAGACATAATTATTGAATCAGAAAAGGCTAAAGAGGAGATCATTAAAACTCCCAAAATCAAAGAAATTATTAAAAATGGAGATATCTTAAAGAATAAATTAAATACTTTAATAGATAATATTAGTAAAGACTTTTTTTCTTCCATTATAAAACAAATAGATACCAAATCTATCGAACTACAAAAAGCAATTTCATTTTTTGCTCTAAAAGGTATAAATATTGCTGATATTGATATTAATAAGAAAAAATCAGTATTCAATTTCCTAACTAAACCTGATGAAATCCTTGAGCTTAAAACACCATTATCAATATCAAAAATAAATATTGCCGATAATGGTATAGAAGTAGAGATTATAGTTCAAAATAATACTGAAGAAGATCTAAATAACACTATCATTAAAATTTCCTATTTAAAAGGATTTTTGGAAAAAGAAATCATGAATCAAATCATTGATATATGGTTTCCATATGAGGAACTCTTATTTAATTTTCCAATTATATATGACATTGATGATTATATCTTGATAATAAATAGAAACGAAGAGTTAATGCTTTCTAAAAAAATTGATTTGAGGACTCTTAAGAAAAATTAAAGAAAGCTAAAGTTTTTTCAGTTTAAATGAATATTACCCCTGATAGTCAAGCTCTCCTGTTAGACGAATATCTCTTGACGAACTTCCAATTAAAACCTTAAATTTTCCTTCTTCAGCTATCCAAGAACTACTCTTCTCATCATAAAAGGATAAATCATCTTTATTCAATTCCAATTCTACTGTTCCTTTTGCTCCCGGCTCAAGAAATATTTTTTTAAATCCCTTCAACTCTTTAGGAGGTCTTTCCACGGTACATTCAAGATCTTGAACATATAATTGAACAACTTCAGCTCCCGCTCTTTGACCAGAGTTCTTGATATGAACTTTCACGGTTAGTTTTTCATTGTCTGATAATTGATTTTTACTTAATTGAAGGTTTTCATACTCAAATGTAGTATAGGAAAGACCAAAACCAAAAGGAAAAAGTGGTTCAATGTTATCTCTATCATATTGACGATATCCTACAAAGATATCCTCATCATAAAAAACAATGCCCGGCTCCTTTGTCGCAATATCTTCTTCTGTTAAAGAAGTAGGATCTTTATTCATTATATCTTCTTGCTTCTTAATCCCTGGATAGGTGCGAAAAGATTTATGAACAGCACAATCAGAAAGTTTCTTAGGAAATGTAACTGGTAGTTTTCCAGAAGGATTCACATCCCCAAATAAGACAGCGGCGATAGCATTGCCAGCGTCCATACCACCATACCATGCCTCGACTACTGCAGGCACATTATCGAGCCAATCGCTCATGCCAATAGGACTTCCGTTCACAAGAACGATAATAGTATTTGGATTTGCATTATATGTGCGTGTGATTAATTCTATTTGTTCTTTTGGGAGGTCAAGAATAAGTCTATCCCTGTTTTCACGATCCATATTCTTTTTATGATTCAAACCCATAACTAAAACAACTACATCCGCTTCAGAGGGTTCTTCTATAATCTCAACCTTACCTTTACATTGATTTTTAATTCCTTTCAATGGAGTAATTTCATATTTAGGTTTCTGCATCGAACTACCCCCTCCAAAAATATGTTTTTTGTTAGCATTAGGACCAAATATAGCAATTTTTTTAATTTTATCAATATCTAAAGGTAATATATTATTTTCATTTTTAAGTAAAACTATACCTTCTTCTGCAATTTGAAGGGCAACTGCTTGATGTTCGGGTGTATTTTTACTTCCTTTTGGAAGTGTATTTTTATCATCAAAAAGACCCGTTAAAAACATTACTCTTATTAAACCCTTTAAGTTTTTATCTATCATCTCCTCAGTTATTTCTCCCGAATCAACAGCCGCTTGTAATTTCTTTTTGTTATAAACAATTGATTTCGGCATCTCTAGGGTTAACCCAGCCTTAACTGTATTAGCGGTATCTGTCATATGCCTTGTCGCAAACCAATCAGAACAAATGAATCCTCTAAATCCCCATTCATCTAAGAGTTTATTTCTTAAAAGATCATTTTGCTCACTACCATAGGTTCCATTAACTAAATTATAACAACTCATATATGACCATGCATCAGCTTCCACAGTTGCTGCTTTAAAAGCAGGTAAATAAATCTCTTGAAGGGCTCTTTCACTAATTTGGGCATCTATTCTAAATCTATTATGCTCTTGATTATTAGCAACATAATGCTTTAAACATCCAGAAATTCTTTGGCTCTGTAACCCTTTTATTATCGGAACGACCATTTTTTTATTTAGATAAGGATCCTCGGTTTGATATTCAAAATTTCTTCCACATAAAGGAGTTCTAAAAATATTTACTCCTGGGCCTAATATACAATGACGCCCTATAAATCTAATTTCCTCTCCCGCAGCTATACCAAATTTCTCAGCAAGGTCTGGATTCCAAGTAGCAGTCCTACAAATACCTGCTGGAAAAGCAGTAAATTTTCCTCTAAAAAAAGTTCCAGTAGCACCCACTCCATGAGGACCGTCGGTCATTTTAAAAGCTGGAATGCCAAGTCTTCTTATATGTTTTGTAAAGAATAACATCCTTCCAGAACTTAGAGCAAATTTCTCATCTAATGTTAATCTCCCTAATAAATCCTCAATTCTTTTTTCAAGATCTAAACTACTATCCATAAAGGGTAGATTGGCTAATTCTTCTTTACTAAGCTTTTCTGTCATAACACACAACTATATTTTTTCAATAAGCAAATTACATTATTAATTATGTCATTAAACGAATGATGTTTAATTAAATCTTACTGAGAATTTTTTTAAGATAAAAAGAAGATAACATTTACATCCGCTCTTATTTATTTTCAGCTTTCTTTTGTTCATGTAGCGTTATTAGATTTCTTTTCATCTCTTTTAAATAATCTCCTTTGAGGGGATTAATTATCTGACTAAAAATTATTAAAATGATAAATAGCATAGGAATCACAGCTAACATAAATTTCAAACCATTTATAGCAGATATTGGTTGCCTAGCAGCAGAACCTCCTTGGACATAGCCAGTTATTAATAAAATAGAAACTCCAACTATTTTAGGAAGCTCTTCAGCAGGTTTAGTTATTAAAGCATTAATTCCAAAGTGCATTCCTTCTCGTCTTCTCCCAGTATTAAGCTCATCTATATCTATACTGTCCGAAATATATGGATAGTAAAATAAAGCCATACCTGCTAAGATCCCGTCTAAAACAATAATGGCTCTATAAACTTCAGTAAGATTAAAAAGCAAATCAGTAAGAAATAATATGAATATTCCAATAAAACAAATAATCGCAATTCCTATTATAATTGTTCTAATAGCTATTTTCTTTCCGAGATATAAATAGGCAGGCATACCAATTAGAAATCCTAAATAAAAATTCAGAAGAAGAATGGTAGAACTCTCACCTTCAAGTCCAAATATATTACAGAAAAAAGGAGTAAAGCTTAATGCCATTATGTTCATATAAACTATGCAAAAATTAAAAATCAAAAAAGTTATAAAGGTTTTATTTCTAAAAGTTTGCCCAATCTCTTTAAGAATATTCATATTTTCAAGATCTGCACTCGGTTTATGCAATTCTTTTCTCTCTTTTATACCATAAGAGAGAATTAAATAAGCAATAGTACTAACTCCTGCCATTATTAAAATAAAGATTCTGAATATATCTAAACCAAGACTCATAATTATAGGAACAACTAAGATTACAACACCCCCAACTGCCGCAAAAATGGTATTATATAATGCAATACTAGTTCTTTCTTCTGTACTCTCTGACATTTCGGGAGGCAAAGCTACAATTGACAAAATTACAATTGTGAGCATAGTATCAAAAAATAAATATGCTGTAAGCAATTGGAAAAATTTAATCATTTGACCAGAATATAAATCTCCTGGATTGCTCCCAGGTAATGGAAACCAAAAATAAATAAATGCAATCGCAAATATCGGTGCACCATATCTAATGTAAGGGATTCTTCTACCTAGCCTATGCTTAGTTCTATCAGCATAAAATCCAAAAAAAACATCATTTAAAGCATTATAAAAAAGAAAGATAACGTTGGCAATAATAAAAAGTTCATACCTTATCTTCATTTCATTTAAATAATAATCTGTTAAATAGAGGGCAACTATTCCCGTAAGTATTGTATTAGCAAGAACACCAATACCAAAATAAAATTTCTCTGAAGTAGGAATTTTTTGGCCAAGTTTCAAATATTCTGACGTTTCTTGTTCATCTTCCAATTAAAGAACACCATTTAAAATACTTAGATTTGAAAATAAAAAATGATTAATTAAAGATTAAAAAAGAGAAATATTATTTAATTACATTCTCCTCGAACATCTTCTTGTTAATTTCAACACCTAAACCTGGTTTTTCTAAAGCTGAAACTATGCCCTTTTCTGGCTTTATAGGTTCTTCTAAGAGTTGGAATTCATCTGGAATAAATGGAAATTCGCACCAATCGCACCTTGTTGACATAATAAAGTGTAAGTTTGCTGCTAATATTTAGCCCGGGTTATGCAATCGCACATAATCCCGTGTGACCGAACCCAAATATATGGGGTATGCAGCGAACTCCCTTCACTTCAGCCATTGCGTCAATCTTTTTCATTTGTAAATATCCTCCACTACGGGTAGTATCCGGCTGTATAATATCAAAACATTCTCTTGAGAGTATATCCTCGAATCGAAATATGCCCATATCATTTTCACCTCCTGCAATTTCAACTGGTGATTTTTCTCTTATTTTAGCCAGTCCATTAAGATTATCTGTCGGAATCGGTTCCTCTAACCATGTAACATTATGCTTTGCACAAATATCTGCTACTTTAAGTGCCTCATTTACAGAGTGATATGCTGAATTTGCATCTACCATTATATCAATGTCCGAAAATGCATCTCTTACTGCACCTATTAATGCATCGTCTTTTTTATGGCCATTTCCAATTCTTAGTTTAACTGCTTTAAAACCTCCCAAATCTAAAGCAGATTGTACCGCACCAACAGCTGCCTTAGCTGAATAACCGCGGGGCATAGAAGCATAGCATCGTATTTTTCTTTTCCGCCCACCTAACAATTTATAAATTGGTTGCTTTGTAGCTTTTCCGATTATATCCCAACAAGCAATTTGTATTGCAGATGTTGATTGTGGAATTCCAAACATAATTCGGTTGCTATTTTGATATAAGGTGTGATAAATATCCTCAACCATAAAAGGATCCTTTTTTAACACCAGTCTCTTTATTGCCTCATCCATGAATTGTTTTTGTGCTAAATTGCTTAAATTCCAATGAGATAATGCCCATCCATCGATACCCTCATCAGTAATAACATTCGTATATAATCCGGATGCCTTAAATCTTGGCATAGATCCAATTTTGATTTTAAAATCGAGTTCTAATAAATAAGTTTTAACATCAGTAATTATCATAATTAATTTTACATACCATCTTTATTAAATTGTTATTAGAATTTTGTAGAACTGTTAAGAATTTAGTTAAACTTTTAGAGTAAGTAACATTTCAATTTTTTGGAATTTTTTACTTGAAGAAAGTGAACAATTTACTTACACATTTTAAATTGGTGTCAAGTGGCAGACTTATTTGATTCTGAACCTTCGGAAAAAAGCGCTCTAGAAGGAGTATGTGTGGTTTATATAATGTATTTTGATGAAGAACAGGGTCATGTTCCACTTTTAATTTATCCCGATGATACACTTAAAAATAATAAAAAATTCATGAGACCAATTAAATATCATAGTATTTGGTTTTTAGCTGTTGATGAAGAAGAAGCATTAGATCATATAGATTTGGAATATAAAGGCTATACTTATTTTGGTAAGAAGTTTCGAACAAAGTCAAAAAGGAAAAAGAGAAGGGCAGGCCTTGAAGAGGAAACTCCCGAAACTATTGTTATAATTATATCATTACCAACCGATTTAGATATTTTTGGAGACGAGCTTATCTATACAATGACTGAAAAAATTAGGGAAAATTTTAAAGATCAATTATTTGAAGTTATTGAAGGTGAAATCGTTAAGGATGCAATTATTAAAACGCCTAAAATTAAGGAATGTATTGAGAAAGGTACAAGGATAAAGGTGTTTTTGAGAGAATTAATTGAAAAAACTACTAAAGAATTTTTTAAAAAAGTTGTAAAAAAACAGTCGGATGCCATATCTATAAAAAAACAAAAAGCAATTTCATACATTTCTCTGAAAGGATTTGATTTTTCTCATATTGGGGACATTAAAACTGAAGATGCTTTTTCTAATATTAAGATATTCGATCCGAATAAGAATAATGAAGAAATACTTGCTGTTAAGCCTCCAATACAAATATCAAGCATTAATCTTATTGAAGATAGTCAAGAAATAGAAATTACAGTTCAAAATAATACTAACAAGGAACTTGTTAATCTTAATATTAGGATGACACATGTCAAAGAATTTTTTGAAAAAGAAATAATGTTTCAAAAATTAGATTTCTGGTATCCGGGAGAGGAATTATTATTTATTTCTCCAATCATACCACATATTAATGAATATTTATTCTTTATTATTGAAGATAATAATGATAAAAAGAGATTAATCTCAACTAAAATTGATTTAAACACCTTAAACAAAATTAAAGGTTAAAAGAAGGTTAAAAAATATGGTTGAAAAAGTAGAGCAAGAAGATATTATAATCAGAAATTATAGAACATCAGATTATTCAGAGACTTTAGAAATTTTAAAACAACTTAATGATAAATATGATATTGGATTTAATGAAGAGAGATGGAGAGAATCTTCAGGATTGAGACAATTTAAACCAAATTTAAAAAGAATAACGTTGATCGCTGAAATAAAAGAAACTGGCGAAGTTGTCGCAATGGGAATGCTTGAGGCTGTAAAAAATACTCTGGGACAATATATTGGATATTTAGATAATTGGGCAACAAAAGAAGAATATATAGGAATGCAAGTAGGTAAAATTTTAGCAGAAAGGGCCATCCAAATTCTAAGATCTTGGGGTTGCGATTCCATAAGAATTAATATGGGCTATAATGTTGATAAAAAGATAATCAATGTGATCGGAAAAATTGGATTTAAACCTATTCTTATTGTTTTGGAAAAGAAATATGAAAAAGAAGGAGAGTAGTACCTAATATTCATTCATTTATAGTAAAAAATCTTTTTACTTTTCTAATCTCTTAATTCTTAAACTAATCAGAATTGACAAATTGAATTATCAAAAAAATTTTGAATAAATATTTTTAACAATTGATAATTCAATTCCATACTATAATATTATTAATATATAAAATTAAATAAAAAAAGGGTAGAAAATAAAATTGATTGGAATAAAATCTTACGGCGCCTATTTGCCTAAATACTTGCTTCCAAGAGAATTGATTGGAAAGGCTTGGGATTTCCCCCTAGTTCCGGGAACAAAAGCCGTAGCAAGTGCTGATGAAGATTCAATTACGATGGGCGTTGAGGCAGGTCTAGATTGTTTGATTGGAATTGACCCAAAAACAATTGATGGTCTCTTTTTTGCATCAACTACACAACCTTATACTGAAAAAGATTCTGCTTCATTAATCGCAGCAGTATTGGATTTGCGCGAAGATATAATAACTGCTGATTTCACAGATTCTTTAAAAGCAGGAACTTCTGCTGTTTGTCGTGCGATAGATGCAATTAAAGCTAATAAGGATATTAAAAATGTTCTTATTATTGCCGCGGATAAAAGAAAGCCTGAGCCCGCTACAATGTGGGAGTATGGAAACGCCGATGGTGCGGCTGCTTTACTAATAGCTGAAGGAGATGCATTGGCTCTTGAAATTGAAGATTATTACTCAATTGCTGCTAATGTAACAGGTCCATGGAAGCGTACTGAAAAAGATAGCTTTATCAGAACTTTCGAACCAAAAATGGATGCACAATTCTACATTAAATCGATAACAAAAGTTATTAACGAAATTTTGAAAAGAAACAATTTGGAAGCTAAAGATATTGGAGGCGCAGCATACGCGTACAGCAATCCACGCCTTCACGGAAGAATCGCTAAAATGTTAAAATTTCCCCAAGGTGTTGCTCAAAATGGATTATTTTTCCAGATTGGTGATTTAGGCTGCGCTATGCCTTTTGTGCTGTTAATCTCCGCGTTAAAACGACCTAAACCAGACGCTAAAATTCTTCTAGCGGGCTACGGGGATGGGGCGGATGCAATCCTCATGCAACTTAAAGATAAGAAGGCTTTACGAGCGCTCGGAAAAGGTAGAATGGGACTTGTGGGGCATCAAAAATCCATGACAACGCTCAAGAACTATACATGGTTGATAGATAATAAGGAACTTCTTGTAAAAGATAGATATACTAGAAAAAGCTCGGCTGTAATATTGTGGAGAGAAACTAAATCCTTATATCAATTATACGGAAATAAATGTCAAAAATGTGGAACCATTCAGTATCCAATGATGTTTCCCTCATGCTATAATTGTAGAAGCGACGGTCTATTCGATCCCGTGAAATTGAAACTTAAAGGAGAAATCTTTACATACAGTTTAGATCACTTAGTTGGTGGGAACTATTATGCTACTCCAGTTCCACGATGTGTTCTTGATATAGAAGGTGGTGGACGATTGCTCGCCGATATGACTGAAATTGAAAAGCCAGAAGAAAATGTGAAAATCGGCATGAAAGTTGAGTTAGTTTTCAGAAAGGTGCATGAAGGTGCTGATTTCAATAATTATTATTGGAAATGTCGCCCCCCAAGAGGGAGGCCATAAAAGAGGTGTAAAAAATGGTTCGACATGGTATTGCAAATAAAATTGCCATTATTGGTTGCGAAATGACCAAATACGGCGAAAGATGGGATAAAAGCCAATACGATTTATTAGCCGAAGCGTGTTTAGGGGCGTTTAAAGACGCAGGTATCAATAAAGATGATATCGATGCTGCTTGGCTCGGAGTATTTTATTATTTCACCGGACTCTCGGGCACAACTCTTGAAGATGCTCTACGTTTAAATGGTAAGCCAATTACAAGAGTCGAAAATTATTGTGCTTCTGGTATGGATGCATTTAGAAACGCGTGTTTTGGCGTCGCATCAGGAGCATATGATATAGGATTAGCATGTGGGGTAGAAAAATTAATGGACGAAGGTGGTAGTGGTTTACCCGGTTTTAGAATATTTGGGCATCCTGTTTTGCCATTACCTTCCGCCCCTGCAATGTTTTCGATGGCTGCTACAAGAGCTTTTCATGAATGGGGTTGGACAAAAGAAGATTTAGCCCATGTTGCTGTGAAAAACCATGATAATGGTTCACATCACCCCAAGGCGCATTTTAGAAGACCTTTAACAATCGACCAAGTAATGAAGGCTCCAATGATTGCCGATCCGCTTGGAAGAGCCGACTGTTGCGCAATGTCAGACGGATCTGCGGCATTGGTAATTACCAGACCAGAGCTTGCAGAATCATATGCTCACGCTGATGACTATATCTTGGTTAAGGCGAACGAAATATCGATTTATACAATGGCTCCTTGGTACTGGCCTGGATATGACTTCTCTGAGTTTCCTGCCACCTTAAAAGCGGGAGAAATGGCTTATAAAGAAGCGGGAATAACTGATCCAAGAAAAGAAATTGATTTAGCTGAAGTTCATGATTGTTTTACCATAACAGAACTTTTAAATTGCCAAGATTTAAAGTTCTGTGAAAAAGGTAAGGCAGTAGAAGAATTGAAAGCAGGAACCTTCAATTGGGACGGCGAGATTGCTGTAAATCCAAGTGGCGGATTGAAGTCATTCGGCCATCCAATCGGAACATTAGCGAGAGCTACTTGCTAATCCGAAAGTACTGGATGCCGAATGTTAGTGGAAGTCACTAAACAACTTCAAGGAAGAGCAGAAGGAAGACAAGTCCCTGATGCTAAGCTAGGTCTTGCACATAATTTAGGTGGAGCGTTTAGTTGCTGCTCTGTTAGCGTTTTAGGTCAAAGAAACTAAAAAAAAATTTCATAAAATTCTTTTATTTTTTTTACTTTTATCAATATTTTTTATTTTTTCTTTAATGGAAATTTAATATAATTTATAAATTTGAAATAAATCAACGTCTAAATATTTAAATATTTGAATTTCCTCTTTTTATTTAAAAAATATGTTATTTTTTTCGTAGAAAATTGTCATTATTCTATCCCTGATTCATACATTATTCTATATTGCTTTCTTAAAAAGAAAAAATATCGTGTTTAATTTGGGACCTGGTAGAAAGTAATTAAAATCATTTATTTTTTATAATCTGTCCGAAAGCCGCACACATAACAGTTAGAATCGTCAGCTTTTATTAATGTCTTACAATTGGCACATTTGAAGACTTTCTCACCCTTTTTAAAGCCCCATCTCTGCTTGCTCATCATTTCTCTATAGTATTTTCGTGCTTTTTCCATTGCTTTTTTTCTTATTAATTCCTCCTCACTATAAAATCTAATAGGTTCAAACCTAGGGACATTATGGTATTTACTTGAAATATTTTGTACCGTTTTAAATTGAAGTTTCTCGTCATCTAAAGAATAGTCCTCAAACACATTACTTAGATAAATAATTCCGTCTTTCATAGTAATTTTGGGATATACTTGTTCTACCATTTCTTCAAAAAAAGGGGGACCAGCGGGTCCAGGATTACACTCCCAATTTATAATGGTTTCTGATATATACCAATAAATCTCTTCAATCATTTTAAAGAATCTAATCAAATCGTCCATAATTATATTTGGATGCTCATTACTTCTTAAAATTTGTTCTGAAATTTTGTTAAAAATACGTTCATATAAAAGAAAACTAGCAATTTTAACTACTCTTGATTCTGGTTCTTCCTTAAAAAAAATATAGAAGTGGGATATGCTTTTTTCCAACTCATCTACTTTTTTTTCATTAGACCGCTCCATGACTTCATTAATATTTGGTAGAGAATAATGAATTCGTCTTAAATACCATTTAATGCCCCTGCTCTCGCGTTCTTTATCAATAATAGTAATAATCATTCTCCTATAATTCTTTTATATGAGCTATAGAAAATTTGTAATTATTCAAGACAAAATCAAGTCTTTTTAGTTCTTGCTTTACTAATACAATATATCATCTCACTCCTATAAAATTAATTTATATTAAATCTTCAAAACTTCTTTTTTCTTGATTTTGACTTAAAAATAATTATCGAAACCGCCAATCCTACTATAATTCCTACTATTAAAAGAATAAATATTATATCGCCCCCACCGTCTGTTGTTCCGCTATCTTTTTTTGGTGGATCGTATTTTTTCACTTGGACACTCATAAAACTTTCCTGTCCTAGTGAATTATTTGCATAAAAAGTAATTGTGATAATATCCCCATGCGATAATCCGTCCCAGACCGCCTCCCATGCCGTTTCATTCAAGGTTCCATTCACCGTAAAAGTAAAGTTTTGAATCCAACCTGATATACTATACCAAGTAATATTTACTGAAAATCCCGTGATTACGACCTCGAAATCGGGCGCATCTCTTCCAATAGGATCGGCTCCTTTAGGAGTATTGATGAGAATTAATGGTCCAATGGTATTCTTTTGCACAAAGTGGTCTTGAGTCCCTATATATCCTTCCGAATCGTTGAAAAAGAAGTGAATTATAATTAGACCATCTCCGAATGTATCCCATTCTGTCTGATTAATCTTATCTGCAAAGATTCCATATTCAAACTTATTAAGGCTGTCATTTAAGGTGTACCAGATGGTGTCAATAGAGCCTTCATCCTCTGCGATAAAAAAATAGGGAGAGTCATTTCCGAAGTAGGTATAATTATTGGGTTCTTGAATATCAATTACGGGGGCGTCCCAATAGATCGGAAAATTATCTTGGCTTGAGCCGCCCGCAATACTGGTATAAGGAGTATCTCCTCTGCCATTATCATTAGCATCCTTTCCGATATAATCGTCCCATGAATTTCCGAGTGAGCCATTATCCCATCGATTAAAATCACCCGCATCGAAGGCATTTCCGATTGAATTGTTCGCAAATGTATTGTTATAAATGAGATTGCCATCAGTATTGACATCTTCTAAATAGAGCCCATAGTTACTATTATTTATTAAATAATTATCTATCAAACTAAAGTTCCTGCAACATTCAAGATTTATTCCATTTTGCTCATTTAAATAAATCCTATTATTTGAGAAATTATTTTGATCACAAAGGTCTGCGTGTATTCCATGATTAAGATTATTGATAATCAAATTTTTTTCAATAGAGACATTGTGTACAACAAAGAAATGTACCCCGTTCTTCTGATTGTCAATGATGCTATTATTATATAATATACCCTTATAGCAATCATTTGCTAGCCTAACTCCATCATTATTATAAAATACATTATTTGATTTGATATTTGTATTGTTTGAATGGGAAACACTAATTCCATACCATTTATTATTAAACGCATTGTTATTAGTTAATGTGATGTTATTAGAACCGGAAATATAATAACCTGCTAAGTTATTACTAGCAAGACTCATTGTAATATTACCATTATTACATTTAAAAACCTTAATACCATTTTCATAATTAAAATTGGAAGTAATATTGCTCACTGTGTAATTGTTACAATAATACATAGTAAATCCTTGTGTAGCTCTCGACACATTCAAATCTTCGATGATTGAATCATTACAATTTACTAAAAATACTTGTCCTGCATTAGTAAAATTTTCCGCTTTTAATCCCAATTCATTCTTGTAATAATAAACGACCTTACCATTAACTCTATTTCGTAAGTCGATTATGTTCTCAAAAGACATTATGTAAAGACCGCAATTAATCATAGTATTGTTTAAAATTTTATTCTTTTCATTATTATAGCCTATACATATAGCTTCTTTACCGTTTGAAAAGGTATTATTTGCAATTGTGTTGTTATTACTATAGTCTCCTATTATTATTCCTGACCTAATGCAATTCAAAACTGAATTATTGGAAACAGTATTATTTGAGCTAAATATTAAAGCAAGACCTTGTAGTCTGTTATAGGATAAATCATTTCTTGAGATTGTATTGTTATTGCACTGTTCTAATGTTAATCCGTATGATATATGAGACAAATTTAAGTCTGATATTATAGAATTATTACAATAAAATAATATAACTTGCCCTGCATCAGTGAAGTTATCACTGCCAAGAGAGTTTTCTCCAATATAGTAGTAAATACTTCGATTGTTGGCTTTATTTGAGAGATCAATACTAGTTGAAAGGGCTTCATCATGAGTAAAACCAATAACGACTCCACAATTAAACAATTTATTATTCTTTAATATATTATTAAAACTGTCAAAAATGCCAGGCATTCTCCAACTATAGACAGTAATTCCATAATCACAATCTTTTATAATATTAGAAGTCAGATTATTATCATCAGCATTTTCCACTTCAATTCCATAAAAACAATAAGTTATATTATTATAATTAGCTGAGTTGTTATTACTATTCATTATATCCACCCCATAACGACAATCCGTACAATTATTTCTCTCAATGGTCCCATTATTGGAATCTTTTAGCCAAATTGCCTTTGCTGAATCAACTATATCTGGTTGAGAATTAGTGAAGGTACAGCTACTTATTATAAAATAATCATTCACGGAACCCTCAATTAAGATCCCTGCACCTGTAGGAGAATTTGCCACATCAATCGTGATATTTTCAAGTATGTAAGGGTTAGACCATGATCCATCTCCGCTACACCAATCATAACCCGCTGCGGTGGACCAATTATCCTTAATATGAATGAACGAGAAGTTAGACCACGAATCAGAAGGCTGTAATTGAGTATTGTCAATGTCGTCGTTAACATTAATTTCTTTAGAACCTTGATTAGTAGACATATCTTCTAAAATATAAACCTCTGCATTGCTTAATGCTATAAAGGAAATTAATACGATTCCAATTATTATTCTATTTTTTAACACGCGCATAAACCTCATGACATAACTATTTATTTAAATAATACCTCAAACCAAGATTCCGAGAGAACCCCCATTGAGGTTGACAATTTTAAGGTGTATCTTCCTACTATTTTTGTACCTTTGTGCATAAAAACTTTATCCCTATGCATATATAAATATGATCTATCGGTCAATACGATAGATGCAATTACAAATCTTTTGTTTAACAATAATAAGATTATAAATATAAATACATCACGACTAATTTTTGACTGGTATTAAAAATTATTTTTTTCTATATCGATTAATATATTTTCCATCTCATCCTTGGTGATGTGTTTTTCAAGAGTGATTAGTGCATTTCTTATCTTCCTTACAGTCTCTTTCACTATATTGCGCCTTGAATTGTCAGGAAATATTTTATATATCAATGTGGTCCCTAATTCAGTTATATATAGGATATTCTTTTTTTGCTCTTTCTGAATATTTAATAGACCATCGTCCTTTAGAATATTAACTACTTCAGAGATGAATGATTGGCTTCGGTTAAACTCTTCTTCAAGGTCATCTTGGTAAATGATTTCTTTACTATGATTCATATCAAGAAATCTTAATATCTCCATTTTTATAGAGGGTTTGGGACAATATTTTTCATATAATTCTTTTAGCTCCATAATAATAGACACTTAAGACCTTTTTATTTAAAGAAAAAAGTCCATCTCTATCGACTAAAAGTTTTTGTGTCTTTATAGATCTCTCTCTATACAGAAGGGTAAATACGATATTTTCTACTTGATCTTTTATTAACTCTGGGATTTTAATAACAAATATTTACAGGACAATTTCTATTTAGGATTATCCATAAATAATCGCTGTAATATTTGGAAAAAATGAAAAGACAAAGAGAAATAAAAAACCTTATAAAGAAGCTTAATATACTTTTTACTTAAAAAGTATTGAAATAAAATCAGATGACAAAAATAGAGGATTCACGTATAAAAGTATTAAAGGAAATAATTAGGCGTGATTTCAAAACAATTTTTATATATTCAATAGCATTCCTAATCATAGATATTTTTCTTCTTATTATGTTAATCATATTTCTGCCTCAATTATTTATATTACATATGATAGTCTTAGTTTTGACAATATTTATATTCTTAAATTTACTTTTATGCTATCTATCATTTAGGAATTATTTTAAAGAGCTTATTGAGAGATATGAAAATAAAGATAAAGGAATAATCTATTAAGTGGTAACGAATCTGTTTGTAAGACCCATCTTAAAATAATCAACCCTAGAAATGTACTATTATATAAGAAAATCCCAGGTGAAGGGTGTGCGGAGTGTCCGAGTAGTTCCGATGGAGAGCCTCAGAGTTCCTTACTTAATAATAATTTAATAATGATTTAATGAATTTTTAATACCCATTTGGATGATATGATCATCCATACATTTAAAAGCGCGAATTTACTAGATAGATTTAATTAAAAATCAAAAAAATAATAAATATTTTGATAGAGGTGTTTTTAAGGAATGGAAAAATATGATTGGGAGCACTTGAACCACTTGCAAGTGGGGAAATATGCTGAATATTTAGTGAAAATGGAATTAGTGAGAAACGGCATGGATGTGTATACATCCGAGGTAGACGACAGAGGGATTGACTTCGTAATTCGTATCGACCAAGGCAAGTATATCGATGTCCAAGTGAAATCAATAAGGAAATCCAAAACATCATACATCTTTTTTCCTAAAAGCAGTTTCAAATTAAGAAAAGATTTGATGGCAGCGATTGTAATTTTCATTAACGGTAAACCCCCTTTGATAAGTCTAATACTCTCGGAACGTTGGAGAAATCCTGATGAGGTCTTTAAAGATAAGGACTATCCAGAGGGGACTTCACCCCCTGAATGGGGATTTTCCGTATCTAAAAAGGGATTAGCAGTTTTAGAAGAATATACAGTGGAAAAGGGAATAAAAAAGATTACTCAGAATAAATAAATCGTCTCCTCTTTATTTTTAAAACCTAAAGATGATGGTTCATTAGAATTTATTACGTAAAATCATTTTACGTTCTTATTATCTGAGAATTTATCTATAAAAAAGACTCTAATTTTAAATTTTTGAACCATCAGTAATCCTATTCTGTTAAATTGCTGAAAAGATATTTTTAAATGTTTTAATTAAGGTGAGTGTTGAATTGGTAGTTGGATTTACTTAATATTTCCGAACTAAATTTTATTAAATCTACTATATTTAGAGTTAATTCACTTCTCTTTTTTAAAAAAAAATAAACCCGTATTTCCATCAATAGTCTTAATTTGTATAATGATTTCATCCTTGTGGCTCCAATTTAACCCATCTGCAAGAGCTATTGGGATGGTTACACTTCCAGATCCAGAAGACTCGTATTTATAGTATCTTGTACTCTTTCCATTCATTTTCTTTCATTTTTTTAGTTTTATTGTAATGTATGTTAAAACAATAATTATAATAATCGTAATAACTCTTAAAAAGGATGGTATTGTAAGAAGAAAAGCGCTTTATTCACTTTTAGGATTTATTATAATGATAGCGGGAATCACTATGGATGGTCAATTCTTTTTAGCTATCGAAGTCGTACCTTTATGGTTAAAAATGGATATCGTTCCGCTTATTTGCATAGGAGGATTTTTAATCTTTGCTTATGCTTAATTTTAGATTTATCAATTCTAATTATTGTCTAAGCTTGAGAGTGATTTTGGCATAAAAGCTAAAGACATAAAACTGGGATTTTTTAAAAAGATATAAATACTAATTCACTATTTTTAAACTGACAAATATTTTTTTATTTTTAAAATTAAAGACAAAATCAATGTGTATTTTCAATGGTGGAAGATGGAAATTTAAAACGAGAATTCTTAATTGAAGAATATAGTCAGTCTTGGGAAACTATAAGACATAGTGATGACATATTTTGGAAAATCCCTTCTGTAGCTATTACTGTATATTCATATGATCCCAAAATGTATCATTTGTAAGGATTAGACAATCATCATGAATTGCTTTCATTATGAGAAGAATATCTGCTTTAATCCCCGGGGGAGCTTCCACAATTATTCTTCGACCCAGATAATATTTATAAGAACTTTGATAATCAATATGATTATATAATCCCCAATCTGCTATACCAAAAACCCAATATGTTGACTTTAATGTATAAAACATTAAATTGATATTTTCTATTTTAGGAGGGTAACTGTTATCATAACCGGCGACATTAGAGACATCTGGAAGTATTTGTTGTTTTATCTTTAACACCTCTTATGAGTTATAATTGCAGAGGAGCCCCTAAAGTATGCTTAAAATAATTTAAAATAGCTTATACAATACTTTTGATACACGCAAAAAGCCTTTTCTCACTCATGTCTTACAATCTGAAAAAAAAGTTGTTGATATACTAACAGATGTGTATTCTGCCTAATGTCTAACATATAAAAAAAGAGCCAAACTCAACCAAACTGATACTTGTTCTTGTCTCTGTTCTGCTTACTGAGAGGTCCAATGCAATAGGTCTTTTAATTTTTATGACCTAAATAAAATAAGGAAAATTGGATATATATAATTTTTACTTTTTTTATATTAGACTAAAAAATATATTAAGCTAAGTCTATTTATAAATAGATTTGAGAGAATAAACTATTCCTCTTCATTATGGTCATAGAAGAGACTCTCTAGCGTTCCCTCATCTGCATATTTTCGGATATTCTTCAATAAAGTTAAATATTTATCGGTTGAGAAAGCAAAGGTTTGTTGAAAAATACCCTCAGTCTGAATAATAACCAAAAGACAAAAATCCAGGGTACGAAAAGATCCTTAGAGAATCGTAAGAGAGAGATTAAAAACTGGAATGTGACGGGGGGCGAAGAGATAATTATTATTGAGTTTAATACGGATTCTTGGAAAGCTGATCATTCAGTTATACATTTTAAGGAATAAAAAGTTAAATTTTACTATATTCCCCAATAATTAGAAGTACTCCGAGGCGGGACAGCAGAGAGAGAAAGGATACCACTCGGCGATAAGTGGTGTCGTATCGTATTTTCCATATTAATTAAGTGGTCACCACGGACCGGGAGACTAAATATCGGGAAAAATGAGCAGAAAATATATTCTTAATCCAAGAAATAATGAGTTATTAAATCATTATATTAAGGATTTTCTTGAAGTTTCTTAAATGTAGATCGCTACCTGAATCAAATAAAATTATTAAAATAATCAATTTTACAAAGATTTCAAATATATATATAAATCAATATTTTTCGATAAATAGCCTTGACAATTATTCGTCAATAAATGAAAGAGTTTTGCTAAACAAATACCATTACCAGGAGTAAATAAAAGGGGATTACCTTCCTTAGAATATATATACATAGGATTGGGCTC
>Ga0114925_10000401_pt1 | contig 18834 bp, 21 predicted proteins | sample SumtaG_2_FD_87287 | JGI IMG/M metagenome (GOLD analysis project Ga0114925, IMG submission 87287) | Deep subsurface microbial communities from Indian Ocean to uncover new lineages of life (NeLLi) - Sumatra_00607 metaG | ecosystem: Environmental > Aquatic > Marine > Oceanic > Sediment | place... | reverse complement strand
CTACATCAACATCACTTTCAAGTATTTCACCTGTTCGAGCGTCATATACTATTGGCTTGTCACGACAACCTTTTCCGACGACCCATTCACAATGAGATTGATCTTCACATTTGGGATCTTTTGTTTTCTTAAGACCCTTGCAAACTTTTCTTTTTGGTTTAACACCAAGGGCGGCGCCCACCGCGTCTGCAACTAATTGCTCTTTGGGCTTCTTAGACTTTTTAGGCTTCTTAAGCTTCTTAAGCTTCCGCTCATATTTCAAAATTCTTTCTATGAGCTCACCTTTGTTTCCTGATAAAGTCAAGCCAGAATCTTTATCTGCTTCTTTGTATTTTCTGATTAAATCTTTTAATTCTGCGACTTTCGATTTTTCCAATTGCTTTTTTGTATGCGTCATTGTTTATTTGTACTCACACTTTTTATTTTTAGAATAAAAAGTGTCAAAATTTTAGACGATTATCACAAAATCTTTACGATAACCGTTCGCAGCATCTTTTTCTTTACCCATTTGGTTAGTAAAAAATTTGCAACTGTTGTTTTGAGGATCGCTGTTATTATGTGTGTGCCCGTATATCCAAGAATTTACATGTTGAAAAATATTTGGGTCTAAGTTGTTTTCATAAAGTTGTTTAATTTTTGAGCGACGATTGTGAGGAGCTACAATTGGCGGATAATGAGTCACAACAATTGTTTTTTTACCTTCTGAATGCGCTTTTTCTATTTGAGTAGTTAAAAACGCCAAATCACTTTGATGCATTGAATTGTATAACTCTTTTGAAATTCCTTTAATTCTAACAACATATGGATGGGTATTAGTAGTTGACCATAAAGTGGTACCTATTATTCTAATGTTGTCAGCTAAGTCAAAAACTCCTTGATCTAAAACTACTAAATTTTCAAATTCATTTGCTAACGCGTATAAATCTATCTTTAATTCATACATATTCTTTGCGGGTTTCACCCCTCTTAATTGATAATATTCATAATTTCCCGGAACATAAACAACGTATTTAAATTTTTTACATACGCAACTCAAAAAGTTTTTTAATTGTTCCAAGCGATACAAAGATCCGACATCTCCTGCCAATATTAATATCTTTCCGCATGGACTGATCATATTAGATATATCGATATCGGAATACTTTTGTTCGATATGCAAGTCTGACGCTACTTGTAAAAGTGTACTCATCTTCTATTTTCTACAGAAAACAGAACAAAATCATTTTACCCAAACTCGGGGATTTCATCTAAATTAATGGAAGGACCCTTCATTTTTCTTTTTGGTGGGGGTGGTCCAGATGAAGTTGAGGCGCTATTCATGGAATTTACCATATTCATTAAATTACTTCCAGTCTTTGCTAAAATTAGTTTTGACACAATGAAAAAGGCTGCGTTAACAACAATCAAAAATAACAAGCGCAACTCGACCGGCCAATTACTACCTTCTGGTACATAAGATTTTTCTCCCAATTCAATCAGTAACTTTTCATAAGACGACATACTAAGGATTTGCTGTTGTGTAAATCCTTGCATATCAAAATTAAAAACATTTCCAAATAAGAACTCAACTGCCATAAACCCACCTATCAAATAGGTTTTGTAAGATTCGACGGAGCTATCTACCGATAATCTTTTTACAGAAGCTTCGTAACTTCTTTCCATGGTTTTATAGTCGGTATGTATGTTGTATTCTGGAATTGAAGCCCCCTTATATGATTTTTTGAGCATGTCAAACTTAAAAAGTATTTCTCTCTTTTTATCCTCTTCCTCCTCTTCTGTCATTGTATTATGTCTAACATTATTCATAGGAGATCCAGATTTATACACACCGGTTTCTCTTAATTGATGCAGTGTAGGAGGTGTACGTCTTTTGCTTCTAATAGATCTTCTGACACTTGCACTTCCCACGCTTGAAGCATCGCTTTCGGTGCTTGCATCATCTCCTAAAAGATTTTTTAATTTCTTAGTGAGAATACCTTCATCGTCTTCTTGATAATCTTCTTCGTCACCGTTAATACTAGAAGTGTCTGATCTGTCGCTATCACTATCACTATCACTGTCTAAACTACCTCTGGATTCATTGCTACTTTCACTACTCACAGATGCATTATCATTGAAAACAGGTCTAGGGCTTTCTGGGGGTGAATATTTGGACTGAGAATCGTATTTTGGATGGAATTCTTTACCCAAAAAAGAAGGCTTGATTCTTTGCGTGTTTTCCATTAATTCAAGATACATTCTGGGCAATCTGGGGAACTTTTTTCTATAATCAGTTCTCACAGTTTCATCCAAAAATTCTCGAATTACTCTTACTTGCGCGGCTTTCGATTTTTTTGGCATTTTAAGATAGGCGTCTAACTTTAAACGGCTTTTTTGTTATTGTTAAATAACAAAAAATTTTATGGGATGCTTGGATGAATAAAATTATTCTTTGGTTTCATTTACCGTGCCAATGCTTGCTTGGATTGCACTGCCTTGAGCTTCGATCTCTACATTTTCACCGTGAGCTTTTCGTTCCTGTTGCATATGCTGTCTTATCATTTTATTAAGATCAGTCGCGCGTTGTTCGTTTAAAACTTGCTGTACTTTTCTTACGCTAATTCGATTCTTTTCGCGATCTGCCTTATGCCATTTATGACAAGCATCCATGACTGTGTATGGTTCTTTGTCAAGAGTTACATATTGTTTTTTGATGTATCTGTTGACATAAGCAGAGTGAATGTTCTTTGCAATCAAATACAAAATATTTTCGTAATTTTCGAATTCTTGATGATGACCGGGGTACAACAAATAAAGATCGTCGACTTTCTTTGGATTCATTCGCAACTGCAAGTATCTAAATTTAATACTTGGTTCATTGCCTCGAATTTGAAACAAATAAGAATATCTCGAACCAAGAATCTTGATGTGTCTAGCGTCAGGGGCAACTGCAATGATTCCCTGTAGCTCATCGTGATTTGTACTTTTTACATAGTCGTAAACTTGTGACCATGATTCGAAATTGTGCTTTTTCGGAGAAGGAATATTTATATCCAAAGACAAAGAAAACTCGTTAGTGTATTTCTTGAAACTACCCACATGATATACGATAGCTTCAGGATTACCTTTTTCGTCTACAGGTGCTTGACATACAATACGATTGTTTTGTGTGTTTCTCACCAAAAAACAATAACACCAATCTTTATCCAAGGTGTCTAGGTATTGCCTCACATGAACATCTATTTCTCCATTCTCAGGACTCTCCCTGGAAAAATAAATTTTCGATTCCGGTTCTTTAGCAGGATCACCACATCTTTCACGGAATTTAGCATTTCTTTGGTACTCGGCGGAAAGGGCAGCCGTCAACTGTTCACCAAAACTTTGACGGCTAGCCCATTTACTTCTGTTTGCGTCAAACTTACGATGTGTCGCAAAGAACCACATACCTTCGTGGTGAAACACTCTTAACAATGCTCCCTCGTGAGCATCATATACTTGGCATGAACTAACATCACCAAACTTTTCAATCAACTCACTATCTTCTGTGGTATACTCCGGTGTAAACGGAAAAGATTGAATAATATTCGTGTTTTTGTCATCGAAAATAGTTCCACGGCTGCATTGAACAACTTTGTTATCTTCAGCGGTACACTTTGTATAACAAAATAAGTGTAAAGATGAGGAAGAGTTATCCGATTGCTGTGGCCAAGTATCGACTTCGCGTATCTTGTTTCCTTGCTGATCGATATCAGCTTTGGATATAGAATTACCACCAATGGTGGTTTTGCATTTTTCTGTTTCAGAAGACATATTTAATTCTCATCTACTAATCCTTAAATAAATCATTTTTACTTTTTGAGTATCTTGTCTCGACGTCTCATTCTCCTCATCCTAGACAAATGCAATTTATGTTCTTTTTCGATGTCTCTTGGATCTTCAGCTTCGGGGAAATCACTGTCACTTGAAGATTCGTCTTCGGTGTTTGACGATTCACTGGCAAGTAATATGTCTTTGGGCACAAAAATTTTCTCTTTTCTTAATCTTCTTCTGGATCTTTTACTTGGTGTTTTACTATCTCTTTTGTCTTTCAAAGTTTTACTTTTTTCTCTTTTGACATTTTTCAGAGATCTTTTAGTATTTCTAACCACTCTTTTTCTGGGAGAAGGTTGTCTTGGCAAAGTTATTAGGTCTTCTTCGTCGCTAGATGAAGAATACTCATCATCACTTTTTTCTCGATGATATTTTCGTTGGTCATGACGACTTTTAAATTTTGTTGACATATTTTTTAGTTTTTCATCATTTGTCAAAGACAGCAACAAGGATTTAACTCGATCTTCGTTATTTTTTGGGATCAAAAAAGCATTAATTTTTGCTCTCCATTTTCCACCAAGAGTTTTGACTATTGATTCAAAATACTGTTTATCTCCGTACAAAATTATAAATTTTTCGTTATAAGGTTCATAACTATAATTTGATGCTTGCATTTTGTTTATTCGTTGTCAAAAAACTTTAAATCATAAATCACTATTACAAAAGCTGCTTATAATTGCTTTTCGAGTAAAATAAATAAATTTTAGCATAGAGAAATGAGTGATTTCCATAATAGATTGAGATCTGAAAGACCATATGCAACCGAAGAAGAAGAAGAAGTTTCGGAAAGTGTTTCAGAAACTCAAGAAAATTTGCTTACCGAAGCTCCAAATGTAAATACGATGGACAGAAGTTTGGAAAATACTGTTTCTGAAGAACCTCGTCGCGGCGTACCGCGTGTACCTGTATCTAGGCCTCAAGAACCTATAAGACCACCTCCAGGTATGTCAGTAATCACCAGAAGTCTATCAAGTTTAAATAGTATAATGGCTACCGGAGTCCCAAGTCCTATAAGCACTAGAAGTCCGAGATTTTCCAGCCCCCTTTCTTCTAGAAGTCCTATTCAAAGATCACCCCCTGGATTTTCTAGGAGACAATGTCATACGTGTCATAACATCAGTGATTTCTTAAGCACTAAGCATCATATTTGTTATGATTGTTTGATTCATAGTTTAGTCCAAGCAAAATTATTTTACCAAGGTTTTGATATTAGCAGAAAAACCGAAGAAAAGATGTGTATAATATGTTTAGAGCATAGTAAACACATTGGGGATCGATATAGAATATGTATGGATTGTTTAATCAACAGATTGGGAGATTTGGGGGTTCTTAAATTTGATGAAACAGTTACATTAGATCCTTTGTACGTAGCTTTAAACACCGAAAGTAATCGAGATTTTGAATGTATAGACTGGCAACGTAAAAAATATTACAATTGCGATATTTGCGAAAGAAGCGAAATAGAGGGCCATCGAAAAGAAAGAGTTTGTATTGATTGTTTGGTAGATTTGTTAATTGATACTAATCATTTTGTTAAAAACACAAAGAGAACTTATAGACGTTTTTAACATTTTACAAGCAAAAATTTACTCTTACAATAAATGTTAAGTAACATAGTTTCGACTCTTGTACTTTTAATCTTGGATGGTATTTGGGTAGGTACTTACATGAGTTCTCAATATTCCAAACAAGTTATGGCTATACAAAAGTCTTCGCTGAAGGCTAACATGGCGTATGCTGTTTTGTCTTATATGTTGATGGTAGTTGGTTTAAATTTATTTGTTTTACCAAGGATACGCAAATCACATGCGCTTACCGATAGTTTAATTTACGGAGCCCTCTTCGGTCTTGTATTATACGGTGTTTATGATTTAACGGCCGCTGCTGTTCTTAAAGACTGGGATATTAAATTAGCACTGATAGACATGGCTTGGGGTTCATTTGTATTCTTTATTTCTGCGTATGTCGGCTCTTTTTTTATGTAAGCCGCCTTATGTTAAGCATTTATCTCCAATGGAGATAAATATGCCAGCAGAGGGATTCGAACCCCCGCGTAACTAAACAGTCGATCTTAAGTCGATCCCCTTAACCACTCGGGCATACTGGCTATCAATTATAGATTCTGAGGTTTTAAATTGTTATTTTTTAATTGATCACAGAATTGATTTTGGAAAAAAGATTGCAAGGGAAAAAGTAAATTCATTGAAAATATTAAAAAATATGCCAAGCACAAAAGAGTTTATATTTGAAGTCTATTGCATCTTCTGCGTAGCTGGGATACCTCTGTCCGTTCGCTATGGGTTCGGCGCTTGGTGCCTCCAAACGCTCTTAGGTTACGCTAGCGTCTTTATTGACTGGAAACTCTTTCCATATGCAGAAAAAAATTTACAGACACTAGAAAAACATGGCTATGGAAGACCATTGGTCGCTACCATCATGTTTATCAATCTTGTGCTCACGAACGCTCTCGTTGCCCTTGTATATGCTAATATTGAGCTAAAAGAGATAACGTCAGTTTTTTCCGTTCTAGCGGCGATCAAAGACGCCATGCCGTATTTATTTATCAACCTTGCCTTAACGGAGATTTTCTTCACGACAGCGCATACTCTACTACACTGCACAAAGACAGGCTCCAAAATACACACCATGCACCACTGCTGCAAACACTCCTCGTGGAGCACAAACCTTGTCTTTCATCCCATTGACATGGCAGCGGAGTTTAGCGGACCTGTACTCTCGGTCCTTGGAATGCATCTGCTGTTCTGGAAAGACGACACTGTGCTAGCATTGACAGTGCTCATCGTACACCTTTGGTATGCCTTGGATCATTCCGCACTTCTACAGCTGCCACACACCAAACACCACAAGTATATCGACAGCATGTATAGCATATACATCAAACGACGCTCAAAGACAAAAGCAAAAGAGTTTGTTAAACATATTATTAATAAGTAAATCATCACTCTATACTTGCTTACTAAATCATATTTCATATGTGAAATATGATATGATAAATAACAACCTGAAAACATGGGGAAATTTAGAGGACAGGGAAACCAAGAGCACCACCGCTAATGCGCACGATGTTGTTGTTCACCGCGGTCACAACAAACTCGAAGGACTGCTGAGCGCAGTAGATCGCATAGTTGTTGACCGTCGCGGCACCCAGACCGCCCACATTGGTACCGTTGACTGACGAGTTACATGCCGAGCGGTATGCAAAACCGTTGACGCAGTAAACCGTTGGGTCGAATGCGGCCGCGTTGGCAAAAGCAGCGGCGAACTGAGCTGCCTGTGGAACAAGCAACGTGGCAGCAGATGCTGCGTCCACAGCCGCCTGCGACGGGTTGATGTACAGAGACACGTTGGTCAGCTTACCGTAGTTGGTAGATCCCATCGGGTCAAGGTTGAAGAAGTCCAGAGAGTAGGAGTACATGTGGTAACCCGTGCGCTCAGGGATGGTAGGGGCCTTGTAGTAAGGCTCAACCAAAGAGTAGTAGTCCGAACCCATGTTAGCAAGACGGTAAGTGTTCTCGTAAAGAAGAGAAGCAGCTGCAACCGGATCGAAAGAACTAGCAGTGTTAAGGATCGTACCACCAGCACCGTTAAGGTTACCCTGGGCAACACATCCAAGGACTGCCTGGGCAGGCGAGGTCGTGTAGTTGGAGTGCTCGCAAGGAAGCGTCTTGTTGCGCACCGCGAAGAACAGGCACTTGATCGCATGCGAAAAGCGAACATCGTACTGCTCTGGGGTGTTGACGTTGCGCGGGTTGAAACCACACGGAGGAGCGGTCTGCACCTGCTCGATGAGGATATCACGAGGGGCGCATGCCATGCGCTTACGCTCATCGTTGGACACAATGGCGTAGTTAGCCCACACGTTGACAGCACCAAGCTTAGGCTCTCCGTTGCAGAAGGCCCAGGCACCAGTAGCGACATCGGGGGTGATAATACCAGAAGCGCTATCCTGGGCTCCACCAACAGCTGGAAGCTGGTTGATCGTAGACTGATCAAGGCAGATGGAGCTCTGCTGACCAAGGGTGACCCAGAATGCGGTACCGGTGGACACATTGACAGGGGTGGCGGCGACCGAACCCTGCTGGCACCAATCAGCGATAAGCAACTCACCAAGATTGCGGAACTGAAACTGAATGCGCATGTCGTTGTACGGAAGCGCTGCAGTTGGCAGAGCCACACCACTGTCACGAGTGTAGAAGAACGGAAGAGGCACGTTAAGCACAGCTGCTGGGAGCGAGTGCACGTTACCCATACCGATCAACTGACCGACGTTACCGATCATGTTATTGTAACCGGTCTGCTTGGAAGCCGGGGTGGTGAAGGCCGCCCAGAAGTCCAAGTGGTAGTTGTCGAAGCGAGCAGCGACAAGATCATTAAATGTAAGGCAAGCCTCGCGGATAAGAGCGTGACCAATGTTGCGAGTCCAGCGAACTGCAACACATCCAATGAAGGTAGCTGCGGCACCAAGACCACCGTTGGCTTGGTTGTTGGTGATGCATACTTCGGGAAGTTCCACGCGAAGCCAGGTCTGTAGCAGGTAATCACCGGCGCGGGAAATTTGCACGGACCACTCACTGCCGAAAGCAGGAGCGCCACTGCACTTACTTAGGACAACAGGGACCTGAGTAAACCACGTGGACTTGCGGGTCTCACGCACAAAGTATGCGGTCGCGAAACGACCACCATACATATATTTCTCTTGTTCATCGTAAGTAGCAAGATCGATGAAACCGGATGTAAGATTTGACGTACAGATGTTAGTAGACATTTTATGTATAGCTAGAAAATATTTTTAAATTTTATTGCAATAACATATCTATAGAAGCCATACGACTTAAACACACATTTGTAATTGAAAATGGCTAATACAGAGATAGACATATTGTCAATTCATGAAAATGTCATGAAAAATTTTGAAGAAGAGCGGGCAAAATTAGAAATTTACAAAGAAAGATATACAGCCATAGAAAAAGCCATACCCCTAAATCTTCAAAATAGCACGCACAAAAATTTGAAAAACGAAAAAGAATTTTTACGGAAAAAAATTGAAGAAATTATTTCTCGGAAATCGGAAGATTTTTACATCATGGAAACAGCTGAAATTTTACAAGAATACACAAAAATATTACGCAAGCCAAAAAAAGTATCATTCATGGGTGTAGAAGAAATACAAGAAGACGAAAAAACTCCCTTAATTTCTAAATACCTAAAAATAGCTCAAAAATTTATTCCAAATATTGGAATAGTTAACGAGAAAGCTGTTGAATCAAAAATTTGCGAAAAATGTGGTAGTGATTTGTTATTAGAAAGTGAGGGTTTTATCATTTGTGTTAACTGTGGTGATGAAACCGTCATGAAAGCTAGTTCTAGTAGTTACAAAGACGCCGAAAGAGTAAATGTTGGCAGTAAATATACTTACGATAAACGTATACATTTCAGAGATTGTATGAATCAGTATCAAGGCAAGCAAAATAGTACTATACCACAAAAAGTATACGATGAATTAATCCATGAATTTAGTCAGCATGGTTTACTGTTATCAAGCAGTGACCCAAAAACCAAATTTTCCAAAATCACAAAAGAACATATATTGCTGTTTTTAAAGGAAACAAAAAACTCAAAACACTACGAAGATGCTGTGCTAATTCACCACAACTTAACGGGGGTTAAACCCCCTGACATTTCGCATTTAGAACAAGATATATTAAATGATTTTGATCAATTAGTGGAAACTTACGAAAAATTATACAAAAATAACAACACTAAAATGTTAATTGGTGCTGGTCGTAAAAATTTCATCAATAATCAATACGTTTTGTATCAATTACTCAAAAAGCACGGCCACCCGTGTGATATATCAGAGTTTAATATTCTAAAAACCGTTGAAAGAAAAACTTATCACGATGAAATTTGCCGTCATTTGTTTTCTGATTTAGGTTGGAATTTTGTCTCAGTTTTTTAATATAGTCGTTTAAACAATCAAGGTCACTACTAAAATGCCTCTCGAAAAAGCACAAATTTTCCATATAGTCGGAGAGATAGTAGTTTTAGTAGGAATGTTTGTTTACTTCCAAATGAAAACTTCTTCGACTTCGAGTAAAGTACAAGAGCTTGAAAAAATAATTCAAGAGCAAAATCAAAAAATTAAGATTTTAGATGCCGTTTTACAAGAGATAGTTAAAATTATGCCACCTCAGGTTAGAAATAACATTAGTCACAAAGTTCAAATGGTACAAGAAGTCCCACAAACCCCGCGGGTACAACAAGCTGTCAACGAGCCTAACGTTTCTAAACCTAAACCTGAAAATCCTTTAGCTAGCGTTATGAATATGATCGCCCCGATGATGAGCAGTATGATGGTAGCTGGCATGGGCGGTGATGATCCAATGGAGTCTGTTAATGTAGTAGAATCATCGGAAAACAATAGCGAAATAAGTGATGCTGATATCGCTGATGAGTTACAAGATCTGGAAGAATCTCCGGAAAACGTAGATGCAGAAATAGAAGAAGTTGCAGAAGATTCGAAATCCCCTGGAGAAATATCTCCAAGAAATGAAGATGTAGATGAAGATAAAGATAATGAAGACGAAAATGCTGAAGATAAGTAATTTCTTAATATAATTAAACATATTAAGAAGGTTTCATAAACAAAAACTTCATAAAATTAATTGCGTCATTGAACATCATTTTTTCACCAATTAGCAAACATTTATCATGACAATAATTATCAAATTCCATAGCCCATTCTACCCCGGTTTCAATCACCATTTGTTCGTAATTAATCTCAGGTTCGGTAAATATTTCTTCAGAATCAGAAGTTTCGCTGTCGCTCATTTCTTGAAAACGTTACATATTTAGATGACTTCGTATATATAAAATGTCTAAATTCTTGGAACATATCATCGTCTGATGTTTCTAAAATTAAATGATGATCTTTGGCAATAAATTTTAACATCTCCCATAAATCACATAAATGATGAAAATATTGTTCATCCCATGTATCGAAATCGGTAAAACTATCAATACAAATTAAATTTGTTCTCACTCGGGTATCCGGGATTCTCCTTTTTCGAGGAACAATTTTAAGAGTTTCTGTATCTTTTTCTTTTTGTTTCTCCGTTTCCGAAGTGTTGTTAGCCTTTGCTTTATCTGCCCAGCTCATTTTTTAAAAGTTTTAATTCTTTAGACAAGCGGATTTTAATTGCAATGACAATTAAAACCCTAAAAATTCAAAAATCCAATCCACCCATCCTTGATGTCCCACCTCTTTTGCTATTTTTCTTTGTCTTAACCTGGCTTCTAACAACAATCTTTCCAACTCCCTTACTTCAAATTGAGCATCTAACAATCTATTCCGACGTATCATTGTTTATCTAAGTTACCATTAATTTCTCTGTTTCTTATCTTTCTTAATATGTTTGGATATATAATCAAAAAACTGTTTAAACAACGATTACAAACTGGATACAAAAGCATGCAATCTATACTTCTATCTGGAAAAAGTAAAACGCTATCTTCTTTGCACACAAAACATTCCCGAATAGTTTTCTTTACTGGGGATGTATAACTTTTATTATTTTCTTTTACTTGTATTTCCATTTATTGTAAATTGAAAATTTTAAGATCTATTTTTAAAGTCAAACATGGGTATAAAAAGTTTGCATAAATTGCTTAAAAAACAAGCAGCAGAAGCATATAGAGAAATTTCCCTCTCTGAATATAGTTTTCGCAAAGTTGCTGTCGACGCTAGTTTGTTTTTGTATAAATATAAAGCAGCTGCTGGTGATCGATGGTTGAGCGCATTGTTAAATTTGATTATGTGTCTTCGTAGAAATGAAGTTCATTGTTTTTTTGTTTACGACGGGAAGCCTCCTGATGAAAAAATAGCAGAGAAAGAAAGAAGAGCTGGTGAAAAAGAAAAATTACGTGAAAAAGTAGCAGCGGTAGAATACGCATTAAATTTGTATACAAGAACAGGTGAAGTCGAACAAATTTTGTTAGATATAACTGCTCGGAGAAAGAAAAGTCCCACTAAAGTAAAGAGACTAATGGGAAAAGAAAAAGCTATCGATAAATTTTATCTAGAAAGATATCTGGAGCGTCTAAAAAATCAAGTGGTCTCTTTATCGGCAGAAGACATAGTAAACAGTCAAACATTGCTGACTTTACTTGGTGTCCCCTTTTGTACTTCTGAAACAGAAGCAGAAACCTTGTGCGCTTTTATGTCACTTACAGGAAAAGTGGACGCTGTAATGTCCGATGACACAGATGTAATTGCTTACGGATCACCGTTTTTACTTCATAAAATTGATACAACTACGGGTAAATGTATTTCGTTATCTCTAGAAGGTATTTTAGAAAGCACTGGATTTTCTCTGGAAACTTTTAGAGATTTATGCATTATGTGTGGTACAGATTATAACACCAATATTCGTAAAGTAGGTCCTGTCAATTCATTTAAACTTTTGCAAGAGTACGAAAGTATCGATAACTTGCCTGAGAAATACGATAAAACTTGTTTGAATCATTTACGTGTTCGAGAGCTATTCACAACATTTGATTATGAAATACCAGAACCTCCTTTTTGTTCAGAGCCAGTATGGGAGGAATTAGGAAAATTTTTGTTTACACACCGATGTCAGTATTCATTAGACAGAATTAAAAAAGATTTAGGAAGGCGAGAAGTAAGCTTCGAGTAAATTTTTATAACCTATAAAGGTTATAAAAAACAACTAATAATTGTAAAGTTTAATTTACAAAAACGATACACAATTTACTAGTCTGTCTGTTACAGACGAAACGATCTTAAAACCAAGGCTTTTATACATCATCTAAATATCATGAGAATTCATTTCACAGGGACCAACTTTTTTGAGATGATTTTTTCTAAATCAAATGTTTTAGATGTTTTCTTTGCTTACAACATATCTAGAGATATTTTACTGATCTGTCTGTTACAGACGAGAAAATTTTAACTTGGGCTCGGTATTTGCATTTTGCATGTAGATTATATGTAAGTGTAGTAAAAACTCAGAAAGTCGTAATAATAGTTATAAAAAAACAAATAGAGCTTTGTCTGTTACAGACGAAACGATCTTTTTTCTGAGACGATTAAACTATTTGTAAATATCTTTAAAATCTAGAAATCGTGGACCAACTTTTTTTCAAAGAATTTTTTTAATTCAAATGTTTTTGTTTGTTAGTATTTTTTAAAGATACTTAGAAGCATTTTAGAGCTTTGTCTGTTACAGACGAGAAAATTTAATACGTTTTTGAATATTAAATTTATACTAGTTTGACTTTGAATTTGCTGAATTTAAACACATTATAAAGATACAAATAAAAACCAAAAAAAGCCATATTACGATGAAAATTTCTTCCGGCTTCATTTTCTCGAATCTTATCGCAAAATTTTCTATCGTAGAAGAACGATTTTGATAAGCATATCTAGGATTTGTAAGCATTTTCATTACATCGTTCATGGTATTTAAATGCTTCCAGGGGTACCCAGTGTAAGCATAAAGAGCTCTGCGATAATATCCGATCCTTGGATCAATTCCACCCGCCACAAAAGACTCTACTGCTCCATAATCTATTTTTAATCTTATCATGGCATCTTCATCTGGAATAACCGAAATATATCTATTTATCTGCGGTGGGAATATAGCTCCTGATGGATAAAACATGTCAGGAATACCACAAGACACATTAGACTCAATACCACACATGTCAACACCTCTTTTCATGTAAAAATATCCATCTCTACCCCAATTTGTGCCCCAAGAATTGGCTATTATCCAATATTTTTCTTTTTCAGATGTTTCACCCCACCCAACTATTTTGATAGCATGTCCTCCTACACGTTGCTGTCCTTCTTGCGCACTATAAACATCGTTTTTTGCGTCAAAATCATAAAAATCAGGGTAAACCCTCATACCAGTTGTAACCGGGCCATTGCATAATATTTCTGACATTATATTTAGCTGAGAACCCATTTGATCAACTGTTCCTGGTATTGTGTAATAACATATCGCTCTAAAAAATCTCGCTGGATTGCCAAGTTGCAAACCTGTATCTTGTTCTATGTAAAAATCACCGCACATATCAGCTGATGGGCCAGAAACTTGCGTACACAAAGGTAATTGATTATCTTCTTGATAATTTGTAATACTTATAAACTCATCTCCTTTTTTACTTATATAAGATAAACATTCGTCTGTAGACGTTCCACGTAGATATAACCATTTCCAAACATCTAATAATGTGTTTCCATGACATCCAACCTTTCCGATTCCTTTCGATAGTAATAGTGTTAATTGATTTTCATTTGAATTTCCTGGAATACTGCTTATATCAAAAATAGTTGCATCGCTTGGCGAATTTAAAATGCTTTGTATATCACAAACAAGTAAATATAAAGGTGACAGTGAAATTTTAATTTTACCTTGTGACATAATTGCAAATCTGTCAGCTAACGCAGAAGACGATGCCCATGCCCAGCAACTTCCGCATTTACCTTGATTTCCGATTTTGGACAAATAATTTTTCCAAACTATTCTACCATCAAAAACTCTTGGTATATCATTTGACACATAATGTACAAAAATGCTGTCTCTCCATTCCGTGTTTGATTTTGTATCTTCAGTATCTACGAGAGTTTTCAAAGGTCGACTTTCTATAATTTCTTGTAATTTGGCGGAAAGACCTTCCATTTATACAAAGTGATTTAATATTTTAACACACTTATAATAAGAAATGGATAAACGCACAAGAATCGTTATTCAAAACAGAATATGCGAAAAAATTTCGCTATTAGAATCTCAAAAGAAAAGACAAGAAAAAATTCTTAGATCCTTGTCGACGACAGCGCCTAACGCAGATTTCATGATTAATAAAGCGAAAAACAAATTGGAGGAGGTAAATAAAAATCTCAAAACTTCAAAAGAAGAACTTATTCGATTCAAGAACGATCCTACGCCGTTTATCGATAAATTCAATGAAGAAATGAGAGAAAATGCTCGCAAACACTATGAACAGGAAAAACTCAAAAACAGCGCTAAGGCAAAAAGATGTATCACAGATCAAAAAAAGAAGGATCAAACTTACAAAAAACAACGTCAAGAAAGACGATCGGTTAACTGGCAGAAAAAAGAGCCAAAAATTTACGCTGGTAAATTTTTTAAAGCAGTTGATACTCTACCTGACTATATGAAGAAAAATTTATCAAACATGAGTAACAATAAATGTTACAAATGGAGGGGTGTATGCTTTTATGGAGAAAAATTACCCGTAAAAGACGAAGAAATTGTATGTTTTGACCGTTCAAAGCAAGGTAATATGTTAATACATACCTACAAAGACAATAAAACTCATTGGCAATACACTAAAAAAGAAAAAATGGGTAAAAAAGGAAAAACAGAAATTTTAGAGACTAAATCGCTGCGTAAAACCTTTGGTGACTTGTCTGAAAATCCACCAGTTGGAGCAATTGAAATTAAATACGCTCCAGCTGGGCAGAAACATGATCATCGTAAAAATAATAAAAAGAGCAAAAAAGTTGCTGGTTGGACAGACTCAAGGTCTAATTCTGAAAGCGAAACCAAAACTCAAAAAACTACACAGCCCACGGATAATAAACGCAAGTCCAATAAGCCTAATAACGCCAAGCCAAAGAAAAAATACAACAAAAGAAATGGCAAAGGAAAAAATAATAATAGAAAAAGGCGAAAATAGTTTTAAATTCATTGAATTTAAAATTAACTTTCATCGAACGCCTCGATAACTCTACCTGAAGGATCATCTGTATTTGTCCATTTTGGCATCCAATTTTTGGGAACGGGATTTCTGATATCTTTAAAATTTTCATCAAATATTTGTCTGTAAAATTTTTCTTCTTTCCTAACATCCGAAACCTCTTTTTCTTCTGGCAAACTTTCCTGAATATGCTTATACCATGGCTTTTCTAGATTACTAACACCGTCGCTAAACCCTTCTTTGCGTCTCCAAACAACTTTTTCCGGTAACATATCCGAAAATGCTTGCCTTAGAAAAATTTTTTCCATATTTTTGACGTTTTTAGGAGTTCTGACTTCTCCTAGAAGTGACATTGCAAATTGCACAACCTTTTTATCCAGGAAAGGTACTCTTAGCTCTAAACCGTGTACAGCTGTGGTTCTGTCAGCTCTCAAAACATCGTAAAGATGAAGTTCGTTGACTAAGCGTTTGGATTCCTGCTCTAAGGTTTTGTTATCCGGAGCGTTATGAAAATACAGATATCCGCAAAATAACTCATCTGAACCTTCCCCTGAATAAAGAACTGTTATGTCGGTGTTTTGCTTGATCCACTCGCTAAGTAAATACATACCAACGCTGGCTCTTATCGTTGTAATATCGGTTGTTTCAGTTGCTTTAATTACTTCTGGAATAGCTGACAATGCTTTTTCATAGGGAATAATTATTTCTGAGTGATCAGTATTTAAATGATTAGCTACTAACCTTGCATATTTAAGATCTGTAGAATCAGAGGAAAATCCTATAGAAAAAGTTTTAAGGTTTTCTACGCGTTTGGCTAGTATAGCAGCAATAACACTGCTATCTAATCCTCCAGAAAGCAAGCAGCCAACTGGTCTTTCGCTCATCAAGCGTTTTTCTGTAGCCTCAATCAGCAATTTTCTAACTTCGGAGGTAGGATTTATTTGAATGGAATTTAAATGTGGATTTGACAATTTCCACCATTTTGTCTGAGAAAAGTTTTGCCCGAGTGTATTTGATTCGTTAAAAACAGTTAGAGTTCCAGGCGGGACTTGTTGGGTTTCTCCCTCAATTTTAAATCCTTCGCACCCTTTAGCTATCGAACTAACCACTAAATTCAAAGAATCTTTTCTTATAAACAAGGGTCGAACTCCGATAGCATCTCGACCGATATAAATTTTGTCACTGTGAGTTAAAACAAACGCAAATACCCCGTCTAATTTAGAAATCGTTTCTACTATGCCTATCTTTAAAAATAAACTTGGAATAATTGCACAGTCACTACATCCTTCTGACAAAGAAATGTCATATTCTTCAGCTAATTGCTTGTAGTTATAAATTTCACCATTGCAAATCATGTTTACTTCGTTTTCCGCGTCTTGTAAGGTAATTGGCTGATCCCCTTCTTCTGAAATTCCATTAATAGCAAGCCTGTGAAACCCTATAAATCTTTCAGTAGATTTTTCTTCATTTAAAAGTTGTCTTTTATGCTTGCTTCTATCAGGACCTCTCGATTGAAAACTATAAAAATTATCCAAAACACCTTTCATCCCGTCCTCGTGTACATTTTCTAATCCGTTTTTTGATTGAACAAAGAATATTCCGCACATTTTTAACAAAAGGAAATTCTTCTATAACTTATTTTGTATAGAATAGTATACAAAATCTTTTATTCTAATCTGGCAATACACGAAAAGGCTTTTTTATCATATCTCACTACGGAAATAATAATTTTTATGGTATCAGAAACTTTAATCACATCATCATCTTTTCTAAAAACATTACTACCAAACTTATATCCATTTGTCAAATGACTTGGCACCCAAATTTTAATACCATAAAAATTACACAGTATCCCAGAAGCCAAGACCATTGTTACCGTGACTTTTAATTTTTGATCTTTCTTTGGTCTAAAAACCAGCGCCTTGTAGACAACCGTCCAAATAATGTCTTCCGTTACATCAGATATTTTATTGGAATAAGAAATGATGTCTAAAATATCTATCACATGTCCTGCTAAATTAGAAGTCAAGGTTTCCTTCATTTCTTTTAATTTTTTGAGGATATACTTTCTAGGTTCTTGGTCTAAATTACACGGTTTCATAGAAACCCGAACCTTTAGAATTTTGGTTTCTTCCATTTGCTAGTAATAATTTAGTATAGATTTTCATTTTGATAAGTAACATAAATCGCAAATAAAGAACTCAAAAAAATCAAAATTATTATTCCTAAATTTCCTGGGAAAAGGTTTTGTGTTTGGTAAAATTCTTTTATTCGATTATTCTTCAAGTTTCTTTTTGCCGAATTATATCGGCTTAAAACTTTTTTAGCTTCTTCTGATGACAAGGAAACAAATCTTTGGTTTTCTACTTTTCCGGAGCATGCTGCAATTGGCCAAGCAAATATACCTGATTTATTACCTAAACCAGGTCCGTAAATTTGATTTAGTGATAAATTATCCCGGTCCATTTATTATCAATTAAAAAATTTATCATTTAATTAAAATGGCATACTTTTCACCAGTAATACCAGGTCTTGACTTAACGTATACTTACAGCAAAATAGCACCTCCGGGGAATTCACAAGGAGTGCCGATCAACCCGGGATCTTTACTTGATTACTTAAACGAAGCTGATAACCACAAAGTTTTTTTGCATTTGGTTAGAACAGCTCAAATGGATCAAATATTTAATGAAATACAAGCAGATGTAACGGTTTTTGTTCCAGACGATAAAATGCTTCTACAAAAGTTTCCCATGAATACTTTTTTGAATATGGAAAAACATCAGGCCAGACAAGTTATTTCTTATAACTGCTTGCCCCGGCTTATTAAATACACAGAGCTTACTAGCAGTTCTTCTATGAAATTAGACACAAGAATAAGAGGACAAGTTATTTACACCAATTATTGTAATCAAAGATTGATGTTAAACAATACCAGTACAGTCGTGAGACCGGATTTGATTGTTGCTAACGCATTAATACATGTTACGGATAGTTTTGTTATCCCCGAATTTTAATTTAAATCTCCTATGAATTAAATTATCAAATAAATTATTGCATATTATATCCACCAGCTGCATTACGTGTAATAACTTTAGCACCTATACATGATTGATATTTTTTAGCTAACATTATGAAAGCATCAAACCAGCGCCAAATAGCATCCCTATCGTCTTTTTCCAAATTTTTTGAAGTCCAAAGACGTTTGAAATG
>Ga0114925_10000400_pt1 | contig 18862 bp, 12 predicted proteins | sample SumtaG_2_FD_87287 | JGI IMG/M metagenome (GOLD analysis project Ga0114925, IMG submission 87287) | Deep subsurface microbial communities from Indian Ocean to uncover new lineages of life (NeLLi) - Sumatra_00607 metaG | ecosystem: Environmental > Aquatic > Marine > Oceanic > Sediment | place... | reverse complement strand
GATTTATCCGTTGATTGGGTTTTTCTTAAAGGCCTATTATCGGATATGTACACAAAACTTTATGGTAATGTGTGTGAATTTAATAGTATTTCTGCTTGCCTTAATTATATTATAGATAAAGATGATAATAAAGAATTAAATAATTTTTTTAAAATAATCCAAGACCACGAGCTTAAAACCATCGATGAAAGTAAAGTGGTTGAAGAAGCTGTATTTTTTATTAAGAATTTGAACCTCTTTGGTATAAATGATGAGATTAAATTAGTGATTTTTTCGTTAAATACTAGAAAAGCTATTGAAATAGCATTAAAATTAGCCGGAGTTTATGAAATATTTGATTTTATAGTCGGTCGAGAAGATGTAAAAAGGTGGAAACCCGATCCAGAGGGGCTATTTATAATACAAGATCATTACAAGTTAAAACAAGAAGAAATGATATATATTGGCGATCTCCCAAAAGATATCCAAACTGGAAAAAATGCGGGTATTGAGGTTCACTTAATCGATGAGATAATAAAACTTGTAAACAAAAAAAGACAGGTACAAATGCGTGAAGAAACAGACTATACCGAAGCGATTGAAGCTTATAAAGATGACCCTCATGTCATTCTAGAGCCATGGGGGCGATCAATTGACCATCTGAGACTTACAATAATTGGAAAGGATGGTACACCATACGGAAAAGGAAAATTCGTATTTGAAATTAAGTTCCCCGAGAACTATCCGTTTCAGCCTCCTTACGCATACGCGGTTACCCTAATGTGGCATCCAAATATTGACTCATCTATCCCTCCGGGCAAGCTAAACATCTGTTTAGACTTAATCAACCCCGATTTAGTTGGAAAAGCTGATGCGAGTACTGGTGCAAGTGGCTGGATCCCTTCAAAGACACTTACAAACATTATGGAGGCCTTAAAAGGTATGATGCATGTAGAACCACCCTTCTTTAACCCAGGGAACCCCCTAAACCATGAAGCGGGTGAGCAATACTTCAGAGCTCAAAAGAAATTCGAAGAAAAAGCAAAAAAATGGACATCTAAATACGCAAAAAAAGACAGGAAATTGGATAATGGTTAAGAGATTTGGTGATTGGCTTCGTAAAATCCATCCATGGTGGCTTAGGCACTATCATAGGCTCGAAGTCCGCGGAATCGAGAATCTCCCTAAAAATGGCAGTGCTGTTATTGCTCCAAATCACTCCGGAGGTTTGGATTTAGATAATTTCTGTATTATGAGTGCTCTTGAGCATTTTAAAACAACTAATCCTGCTAGGAAAAGAATATGGTTATGTTATTGGGATCTATGGGCTGTGGAATCACCTCCGTTTTCATCTTGGGTTCAGAAATTTTCTCCAATCCCAATAAGTATGACTGGAAAAGGTATACCCTATCCTCTTGTAGAGAAAATTATAGAAAGAGGTGAGTTAATAGCGATTATGCCTGAAGGACATTCAGCGGCATTATATGAAGGATATCGTCTTTGGAAGTTTTACCCAGGTGTAATTAAGCTTCATCTTCGTTATAGGATACCAATTATTCCCACTGCGATGATAGGGTTTGTTATTGCAGCTCCAATTTTCTCCAATCGTTATAACTCAGAGAAAGTCCCTCCTTGGGAGAAAGAAACTATGTTTTTACTTGCCTTTCCAAGAAAATTAATTGTTCATTTCGGAAAGCCAATTATGTTCGAAGATTATTTTAATCAAGAAGTAGATAAAGCAACGATGTATAAATTAGCCAATAAAGTACGAGCTAAAGTGAAAGAAACAATTTCGATTTACAGAGAAGGTGTAAGTTGGACCAATCCTCACGGTAAGAAACTCAGAAGGAATTATAAATCCTTTAAATGATCTGAATTTTAAATATGTGTAAATTTTAAAAAAAAATAAGAATTAAAAAAATTATTTAAATTACATAAAGGTAACGATTACGTTATATTTTTTGATCTCAGATTCTTCTTTAGCTTTGCCTATAGGCGTTATTAAAATTGTATCGTTGCTTCTAAGTTTCAATCCTGCTTGCAATTTCACTTTAGAGTCTTTAAAAATAGGATTAGTTGAATTGGGATCCCAGTAAATTTCTTTCGTCATTGGATTTGTTATCATCCATAATTCGGGTTCTAAAGGATGTTCGCTAATTTCCATTGCTTTAAAAATATATTGCAAATCGGCATCAAAAGGGACTACGATTTGTACAGTTTCCTCTCCTTCAATCTTACCACATGCTAGACAACCCTCTCGCTTTGTAATATCTAGAGCATCAAATTGACCATATACTCCATTATAGTTGATATAAGGAGGATCCATTGGAGGCCCAATATTTCTTCCGTTTACTCGGAATAATAATTTTAACGCTTCTTGAGACTCCATACTTGAAATAATAGAGCTAACAGTTTGGATTGCCGCAATTTTGTTTCCTAATATATTTTCCATCTCCTCAAATTTATAATCTGACCCGAAAGTGTCTTTGATATTATCCTTCCATTCTTGAATTTCTTCTGGTGTTAGAGTCTCCAATTTTTCTGATGGAACGTTTTCATTGAAGACTCTTTCTCTTAATTTCCTTAATTCCTCTTGAGCAATTTCTTTTAATTTTAAAACTTCATCATCCTTATTCAAATCAGGCTTATGACCATATTGTTTCTCAAAATCCACCTCGGCTTTAATCACGCAATGATTCCTATTTCTTGGTAATCCCTTCAAAGTACAAGCTGCAACTAATTTGTCATCGGCAGGGGGAACTGGTACAAGACACCTGTAGCAAGGAGTAATATCTATTAAATCTGGAGCGTATTTCTCGTCAAATTCTTCCTCAACTTGTTTTCTAATTTTTTCATGGACAGGATAGATATGCCTCTCCTTTAACATTTCCATTGTGCTTTCCATCTCCTCGATTTGCTGTTGGACCTTGAAATATTCAGCATATTCATTTTCATCAAGACTCCATAATTCATAATCAACTAATTTATCGATCTCCGTTTCTCGATTTTTATATTGAATCCCAGAACCCTCTGGAATGATTATTTGAACGTGTCCTTCAAAGCCGACCGTGCTAAAGGGGGAATTCTAATTAAGGAGAAGTTCCTCTCCCTCTCCTTCAACGATCGGTTTCTTTAATTTGAGACAAATTTTATTTAAATCTAATCTCGCATTAAAATTATCTAATGCCATAATCACGACATCTGATTCTTCATAAACCGACATTGGTAGTTTTTGGAGTTTTTCAAAATAATAATCAACCTTTATATAAGGGTTCATCTGTTTTAATCTTTCAGCAGCTACTTCCGCTTTTCCACGTCCTTCATCTCCAGGTCGAAATAACATCTGTCGAGATAAATTTGAGGTTTCGATAGTATCTAAATCAATTAATATGAGTTTTCCGATGCCCATTAATGCGAAATCTTTAGCTATTTCACAACCTAACGCACCCACACCGACAATCATGATACATGCATTATCTACAACCTCTTGATTCCATCCTTCAATGAGTTGTTGTCTCGCAAACATGCGGGACTTAAAAATCTCCTCTTTTTCAGTCATTTTTTAAATATCGCACTTTTTTTATTATTATTATATTATTATTATTTTTACATTAGAATTTAAAATCTTTTAGTTGATTTTTTGAAAAAGAAAGTAGCTATAATTCCGATTTTTTTTGTAGTATCCTCATTTATTTGGATTTCTGTTAGTATTCAATCTTCGGGAGTACTTTATTATGAAAAACTTACTCCCCTCTTTTCACAAAACAAGAGCTATAAGTACATATTTCCATCGGATACCGAAAAAAGTAGCCTTTCTTACACCGCAAAGGATTATATCGGTCTTAGTAATGAAGTATGGGACGAGGACTTAACAGGAGAAGGTGTAACAGTTGTGGTTATGGATACAGGAATTTATGCTAACCATTCAGTTTTTACAGATAACGGTTCACTCAATTGGGACGAGAGAATCATTGCATTTTATGATGAAAAAGTTGATGGTTTAAGTGATACTCCCTATGATGCTCAATGGCATGGTACTTGGACAGCCTCTATCTTAGGAGGAAATAGTAGCGATTATCAAGGAGTAGCTCCTGATGTAAAATTTGTAATTTCAAAAGTTTTTGAAATGGAAAAAAATGTTTTAATGACTGAGGTTTCTAAAGTTGAAGATGCAGTCGATTGGATAATCAAAAATAAGGAAAAGTACGATATTCGGATAGTTAGCATGAGTTTTGGGGCAAAGCCTGAAATGGATCCAGATGATTATAATATGGATGAAATTAATGAATTAAATGAGTTAGCTGATAAATTAGTTCAAGAAGATTTATTGGTGGTTGCCGCAGCCGGTAATTATGGGGATGAGCCAGGAACAGTAACTGCACCAGGTTCTTCAAAATCTGTTTTAACTGTAGGCGGTGTAGATTATGATGGTGAGATTTTCGAAGATGGTGGCAGAGGGCCTACTCATGAGGGTGCAATTAAGCCAGATGTCTGTGCCCCTGCTGTAGATGTAGAAGGCGCAAAAGCAGATATAACTCCTAATAATTTTGCTAGCCATACAGGCACCTCCGCTGCTACGCCTTTTGTCTCTGGTTTAGCAGCACTGATGCTTGAGAAAGATTCTGATTTATCCGCCCTTGAACTTAAGAGCATAATCTCTTTAACTTCTCTAAGAACGATTGAGCCAAGAATCATTAAAGATAATACTCAAGGATGGGGAATAATTCAAGGATATGCTGCATTGAATGCCTTAGAGAAACCAATTCAAATTAACCAAAATTTTGAACTCAAGTTTTCATTAGATAGGGATTATGGCGTTTATTGTCAGCCTATAACTCTTAAGCCAAATCACTATTTTTTTGAATTAAATCAATTAGATTCTGCAGAAGCAGAAATATATTTGTTTAATAGTAAACCCGATAAGAATGGTAATCCTATTCTTCTTTCACACACTATAAACGATTTTTCCGCTATTCAAAGAATGGGCTTTTTTACTTTTTCAACTCAAAACTTTTATTTAGTGATTAAATTAATAGGAAACGATGAGGGTAATTTTAAAATTAATTTAGTATTTGAATTTAGATTAGGAATTATAATAGCATTATCTTCTATAGGTATTTTTTCGATGGTATATATAATATTACAAACATCGAATTTAAAAAAAAAGAGACTTTAATTATAAAAGAATAATTTTTTATTTTCCTTTTTTGGCAGCTTCTTTAATCATTCTAGTAATCTCGTCTACCTCTTCTTCCTCCTTTTCCTTTTGTAAAGCCTCTACCTTCTTTTTCTCATCATCTTTAGCTTTAGCTAATTCTTCGAGAAGTTCCTGTTTAATTCTCATGATTTTTCCCATATTTTTACTGAATTCTATAGCTTCACGTTTTAATTGTTCTTCTTTTTGCTGTTTTGATGATATCATTTCTAATCGTCTAGTTTTAATAAGATGTGCAACTTCACTGGCAAGACTACTAGCTTCACCGACAATTTGTTTTATTCTATTATCTTCTGCTTCTCTATGTTTTTCTTCTATTAATTTTCGTCCTTTTAATTCTTCTTCTATTTTTTTAATTTCTAATTCATCATTTCTAACTTGTTCTTCTAATATTTGAGTGTTTTTAATTTCATTATCAATATATCGAATTTGAGCAGTCCATCCAATTTGATTAAATTTCTCTTTTGCTTTATTTAAACAATTATAAGCTTCCTGAAAATCATTATATTTTGCCCATCTCTTACCATCATCTATTAATTTCATCCCGTCATCTTTGATTAACTCAGCATGTCTTTTCTCTTCTTGAAATGCTATAAATCGAGATTGTTGTTCTTGTTTTTGTCTTTCTACTTCAGTGCGTCTCCTTCTAACTTCTTCTTGAAAAATTTCAAATTCTTCCTGTCTTAATAAGCGGTTTTCTTCCTCAAACCTCTTTCTTTCTAAGAATTGTGCTTTCTCTCTCTGAAGATCATTGATTAATCCATTTAAATTGTTAATCTCTGGTTCCCAACCTATATTTTCAGCCAATACTTTTCTAGCTTGGAAATATAGAGAAATTGCTTTATCAAAATCAGGAATCTGACTCTTTAGATATTTTCCAGCTTCTTCTAGCATAGAAAAAGCTGCTTCTCTTACGGTTACCTGTTTTTGAATCATTTTTTCTCTTTTTTCTATAGCTAATCGCTGTGCTAATTTTTTCTCTTTTTCCTCCCTTTGTCTTTCATCTATTAATGTTTGTAGAGCTGTGTCCTCTTCTATTCTTTCTAATCTTCTTTGAAGTATATATTCTTCTTGCATTGCTTTTTCTTTCTTTAGATTCATAACACTCGTAATCATAGCTTTAATTGAACCTGTAGGAAATTGTAACTCATTTAAAATTAACTCTGCTTTTCTGTAAGTCTCTAATGCTGCATTATAATCTAATTTTTTAGTAAAACCTTCTGCATCTTCTAAAATTTTAAATGCTTCTTCTTTTTTCTGCTCTAAAATAATTTGCATTTCTTCCATTTTTCGGATTTGTATTTGTTTCATCTTTAATCGTTGCTTATCTTTTTGATAACCCTCGGCGATTTGCTTTTGATATTCCATCGATTCCTTTTCTTTTTGAATTTGTAATTCCATTCCTCTTTGTTTTAAAATTTCTTGTTCTTTTTTCTTTTCTTGAATTTTAAAAATCATTTGTTTAATGACATCAGTCGAAAATTGTATTTCATTTAAAATTAACTCTGCACTATGATAATACTCAAGTGATTTATCATATTGACCTCGATTCATAAAGGCTTCTGCATCTTCTAGAAGGCTAAAAGCATCATTCTTTCTTTTTTCCATATAGACTTGAAGTTCTTCTCGTTTTTGTATCTCTATTTGCTTTACTTTCATTTTTTCCTGTTCGATTTTCATTCTTTCTGTGACTTGCTGTTGAAATAGTTGATGTTCTTGTTGTCGTTTCAATTGAAGGTCTAATTTTTGCTGTTTAGCTATATCTTCTTCTCTATTTTTCTCTTGAATTCTAAAAATCATTTCTTTAATAGCATCTGTAGGGAATTGGATCTCGTTAAGGATAAGTTCTGCGTGACGATATTTATCAATTGATTGCCCATATTGTCCCTGAGCCAATAGTTTTTTAGCATTATCCATTAGTTCAAAAGCTTCTACTCTACGAATTTCTATCTTTTGTATCATTACTTCTCTTTTTTGAATGTCTATCTTCTTGGCTTTCATTCTTTCTCTTTCTTTTAACAATTGGTCCGAAATTTTTTGTTGAAATTGTTTTTCTTCTTCTTCTCTCTGTTTAAGTCTTTCTTCTTGTAATTTTAACTGTTTTTCTTTTTCCTGTTTTCTTATATTTATTGCATCTATATTTTCTTGTATTAATTTTAAATAACTTGGGTCCCAGCCAATTTCTGTTAATATTGAGACTGCTTGTGTATAATTATTAATAACTTTATCAAAATTTTCCTCCTTTAAGTAAACATCACCGTCGTCAATTAACTTAAAAGCTGCTTTCTGTTTAGCTGAAAGTTGCGCAGAAATTTCTTTTTGTTCTTCAAGGAGTTTTTGCTTTTTTAATAATTTTACTTTTTCAATTTCTCTTTGAGTTTTAATTTGATCAGCGAAAGCTTGATTTGAGGCTTCCTTTTGAATTAACGCTTGCCTCGTTTTTTGCTTCCATAGCTCTTTTTCTCTCTTTTTATTCTCGATTTCCTTTATAGCATTTTGAATTAAAGGAATTTCCTCAATCCATTGTATCTCTGCAAATACATTTGCCACATTATGATAGATTTCAAGAGCGTCATCAAATTTACCTTGAGAAAGAAAATTCTGCCCCTTATCTAATAACTTAAACGCTTCTTCCTTCCTTTGTTCTCTATATTGCTGTTCATTTTCTCTTTCTCTTATTATTACCCCTCTCTGCTTTAATTTTTCACTGTGGAACTTCATTTCTTTAGTTATTTGCTCTTCGAAAGCTTGTTTTTCTTTTTCATGAGCAAGGGTAGCTTCCATTTCAACTTGTTTACGCAGTTCCGCTTCTCTTTTCTTATTTTCTATCTCTATAATAGAATTTTGAATTAGATTAATTTCATCTTGCCATTGAATTTCAGCAAATATCCCCGCTGTAGTACGGTAAATTTCAATTGCTTTATCAAAATTTCCTTGCTTAATATGATTTTGTGCCTCCTCCATTAATTTAAAAGCTTCATCTCTCCGTTTTTCTCGTAATTCTAATTCTTTTTCACGTTCTCTTAAGGCAATTTCCTTGTGTTTTAATTTTTCGCGCTCTCCTTGTAATTGCCTCGCAATCTGCTTCTGAAATACTTTTTCTTCTTCTTTACGCTTAATAGTTTCTTGAATTTGCTTTTTCTTTAGTTCTTGTTGTTCATTTCTTTTATTTTCAAGTTCTTTTATTGAATTTTGAATCAACGGGATTTCATCCGTCCATTGAATTTCAGCAAAAATGGTACCTGCATTTTGATAAGCATAGATAGCTTTTTCATAATCTCCTTGCTTTACGTATTCTTGTGCTGTATCTAAAAATTTGAAAGTTGTTTCTTTACGTTGTTCACGGTATTTAGTTTCATCCTCTCTTTGCTTTAAGACTACCTCCTTTTGTTTAAGCCTTTCACGTTCTTGTTTTAATTGAGCAGCGATCTGTTGCTGAAACTCTTCCTCTTGCTTTCTTCGATCTTCTTGTTTCTTTTGAAGTTCAGTATCTTTTTGAATTTGTGATTGCTTTTTCTCATTTATACTCGATATAGTTCTTTGAATTGAGGGAATATATGATTCCCATCCAGTTCCCAAAACTTTAAGCATATCTAGTGCTTTTTCATATTCTCTGACGGCATTATCATAATTTCCTTCTTGTAAGATATTGTCTGCGTTATCAAGTAATGCAAAGAATTGTTTTTCCTTTTCAATCTCTTCAGCTCTTTTTGTCTCTGCTTCTCTTCTCTTTAGTTCAAGCTCTTGGGCAGACTGTACAAATTGTTCTTTAGTAGAGGTCTTGATTGTTTCTTGGAGTTTTTTTAATTCTTCCTGCCTTTTTCCTCTTAATTGTTCTGCTTTTATTTCGCTCTGCTGCTTTGTTTTTACTTCACCTATGAAAGTGATCACAGGCTGTATATAAGACTCCCAACCTATTGATTTAAGAAGCTCAATAGATTGTTCAAACTGTTTAATCGCATCATCATACTTCTTCTCTCTTTCTAGTCTTTTTCCATTATCAATCAAATTAAATGCTTTATTTTGAGTTTCCTCTTCTTTCTTTTTCTTCCCTTCATATTTTAGTAATCTTACCATTTCTAATTCTGGTTCTGGTTTAGATGCAGATGGTGCTGGTGGGGCTTTTGCCTCATAGGTCATAGCCATTTGTTGCTGCTTTTGGGCTTGAAGTCTTTCGAAATTTAATTTATCTCTTCTTAATTTATCGACTACTATAGAAAGATTTTGAGTTTGCTGAGTCCAACCTATGGAATTTAATAATTCAATTGCTTTTTCATAATTTGCTAATGCTGCATCAAAGTTTTTATCTTTTTCAAACATCTTCGCATTATCTATAAGAGCAAAAGCTTGATTTTGCGTATCTTCCTCATATTTTTTCTTTGCTTCATATGACCTCAACGCCTCAGTTCTTTGGTCAGTAGCAGATAAGGCTGGCTGTGCGGGTACCCCCATCATCTGAGGGTGTGGTTGAGCCGGAACTTGAGCTTTTTGTTGTGAATACATCATTTCTTTTTGTTGCTGTATTAATTTTTGACGTTCTAAATTTTGAGCTAAGGCCATCATCTTAGATTTAATATTATCAAGTTGAGTGTCCGTCCATCCTGCTTGGGCTAATAAAGAAGTTGCATTCATATATTGTTGGATCGCTTCATTAAAGCGCCCTTCTTTCTCTAATTTAGCTGCTCCATCTAATATTGCAAAACCTTGGTCTTGCAATTGTTCAGCTTGAACTTGTTGCGTTTGTGTAGAATATAATTTTTCTTGTTGGAGAAGATTATTTAATTCTGTGATTCTAGTATATATATCTTCAATTCTATGCATTAAATATCCGCTTTGTTTTAGTATTTCAGCGGCATCATGGTAATACTGGATTGCTTTTGGGAAATTCTTTTCATCTTCAAATATCTCAGCTTGGTCCATTAATTCTAAAGCTTTTTGAGCCAATTCTTCTGGAGTTAGTTTTCTTTGCATTTTAATATTAACTCTTTTAATCTTAATTTTATTTGTAAAATAATAATTGAAAATAACTATTATAATTATTATTATAACTTTTTTATTATTATAATTATCATCATAAAGAGGATTATATCGGTTAAAATTACAGAAATCTAAAATAAAATAGCCAAACTTTTGTGGGATTTAAATATGGAAGAATATAGTAATAAAATAATTGTTGATTTTGAGCCAATTTCCAGAAGGGTAATCATACCATTAGATAAATCTCTTTATGAAACCTTAATAAAAATAAATATACAAATTAGATCTCTATGCGGAGGAAAAGGAACGTGTGGAAAATGCAAATTACTAATTCAAAAAGGAATACAGTATTTAGATCCTCCAACCGAAGCAGATATAAAACTTCTAAATGAAGATGAACTTAAAGAAGGATGGAGATTGGCTTGCCAGAGTAGAATCAATAAAGAATTAATCCAAAAAATAAAATTAAATAAACCTCCTCAGTTTAGAATTTATATACCTGATGAACTGTTGCTAGAAGATTTTAACATTCTCACATCAGGGATTAATAAAAATATTCAAATATGTCCCGCTGTAAAAAAACTTTTTCTAGAAGTCAAAGAACCCTCGTTAAAGGAACCAATACCTGATTTCGAAAGACTACGCAATTCGTTAATCTCTGAATATAAAGAGTTTGATAAAGAGAAGTTGATCGATATTGATTATGAATTATTAAAAATACTCCCAAGTTTATTAAGAGAAAATGAAAATAGGATTACTATAGCGATTTGGAATGAAAATAAAGTTATTGCTTGTGAACCGGGGAATACCTATAAGGATAATTTCGGTATTGCCTTTGATATTGGGACAACAACACTAGTAGGATATTTAATTAATTTAAATAATGGAAAAATATATTCTATTGCTTCTGAACTTAATCCACAAACAGCCTATGGAGAAGATGTCGTCACACGTATTACTTATACAAGAGATAATGAAGAAGGGCTTCAAAAATTGAATTCGATTGTTTTATATGCTTTAAATAACATTATAAAAAAGAATTGTGCTAAAGCAAATATAAATCCTTCTCAAATTTATGAGGCTACAGTTGTAGGAAATTCTGTTATGCATCATATATTTTTAGGAATAAGTCCTGTCAATATTGGAATAAGCCCTTATGTGCCGATTATTCAACAAGCACTTAATATTAAAGCAAATAAATTAGGTTTGAATATTTCTAAACAAGGAAATGTATATGTTCTTCCTACCATAGCAGGATTTGTAGGAGCAGATACTATGGGTGTAATTTTAGCTTCAAATATCAATGAAGAACACGATTTAAGCTTGGCAATTGACATCGGAACAAATGGAGAGATTATTATTGGAAATAATAAGAGTTTAGCTACGGGCTCATGCGCAGCAGGTTCTGCTTTAGAAGGAGCTCATATTAAAGACGGAATGAGAGCGGCAGCTGGTTCGATAGACTCCATTAAAATTGACCCAAATAATCTTGAAGTTTCATATACTACGATAAAAAATAAAAAACCTATTGGAATCTGTGGTTCTGGCTTAATAGATGCTGTAGCAGAAATGTTAAAGGCAAATATCTTAGCTCGTAGCGGTAATTTTAATAAAGAATTAGTAAATCATGAGAGATTTTATAAGAATGGTAATGGAACAGAATTTATTATTGCTAAAAAGAATGAAACAAATCTAGGGAAAGATATTACAATCTCTCAAGCGGATATTAGACAGATACAGATGGCTAAAGCAGCATTTTTCTCAGGCGCAATTATTATTTTAAAATATTTAAAAAATAACTTAAATAGTGAGCAAATTATAAAACAAATCTTCTTAGCGGGTGCCTTTGGAAATTACATTGATAAAGAAAACGCAAGATTTATTGGAATGATACCTGATATTCCCAGTGATAAAATTTATCAAATCGGAAATGCTGCTGGAGTGGGCGCACAAAATTGTCTCTTAAACACGGACTTCAGAAAAAAAGCCCAAGAATTATTAAAGAACGTCCAATATGTCGAAATTGCTACAAAAAAAGAATTTCAGCGCGAATTTGCTGAAGCTATGTATTTTCCTCATTTAAATCTTGATCTTTTTCCAAGCTTATATGAGTACAAAAATTTAAAATTAAGATAAAAATTAAAAAAATGGAAAGAGATTAAAGCTTAAGATTAATTCAAAAATTCGAATTTAAATGATATAAAAGTATTTAAGATTTAAATTTATTAAATTTTAAAAGGTATTTTAACAAATAATAATTTATATAGAATTAACTAATAATAAATAATATACAATCAAAAAATTCGAAAAAAATAAACGTGAATTTTTATGTCAAGTTTCAAACTTAAAGTATTACTGTGTGGTGCCGCCGCGGTGGGCAAAACATCGCTCGTACAGAGGTTTATCAAGAATAGATTCGCTGCAAATTATAAACTCACCGTTGGGGTTGACATATTAACGAAAGACGTGGAATTCAAGCCAGGTGAAATCGCTACGCTCTCAATCTGGGATATTGGCGGACAACAGAGATTTGAATTTATCAGATCTACATTTTATAAAGGCGCAGCAGGTGCTTTATTAGTTTTCGACCTTTCTAGAGCTCAAACATATACAGAAATTAGAAAATGGTTAACAGAAGTTCGACAATTTGCTGGAGAGAATCTTCCGTTTGTTCTTATTGGAAATAAGGCAGATTTAATTGAAGATGTAGGTGAAGTTATTGACAGAAATGAGGCTCGAGCGCTTGCTGAATCTGAAGGAAGTATTTATATTGAATCTTCTGCTAAGACTGGACTTAATGTTGACGAGTCTTTTACTGAGCTAACTCGTAGAATTATTGAAATAAGAACTAGCCGTATATAAGTAAATTATCTATTTTTATATCTATCTTCTTACTTTTAATTATATTACTCAATTAAATTCATAATTTAACTAATTTTATGAAAAATTGAATTTAATAAATAAAATTTGAGAATTAATAGAGAATATATTAGTTATCATCGTTACATTTGATATTTTCGAAGTCTTCGCAGAGATCATCGTGGATAACATTTATAGCATCAAAAAGATCCTTTTTATCAATAACTAATGAAATATTTAATTCTTCTGAACTCTGCGACAACGCCTTTACATGAATGTTTTTCTTGTCCAAGGCTTCAAAGATTTTTGCTTTAGTTTTATTTTCCAAGATTTTTGCGCCAGTTATATTAATAATTGCTATATCTTCAGATTTAATCTTAAAAAATTCTGAGAAATCCAATTTACCCTTTAGAGCATCAATAGCTTTATCAGTATCTTCATTTTTTACAACAAACGAAGTGCTTACTTCAGAAGAGCTCTGAGATACTAAAGACACACTAATATTATTTTTCCCCATTACCTTAAATATTTTCGCTAGAACACCAGGAACATCCACCATACTACCTGATGTTATTGTTATAATAGTAGCATCTTCCACTGCGGATATACCTTTTATCTGTTCTTTGTCTGTATGTTCTGAGATTTTAGTATAGTTAACTTCCTCTAAAGGGTTATCAAAGTTTCTAATCTCAAGTGGAATTTTCCTTTTTTCTATCGCTTCTAAACATTTTGGATGTAAAACTTTTGCTCCAAAATTTGCAATCTCTTTTGCCTCTGTATAATCAATATTTTTAATTAATACTGAATCAGCAATATATTTTGGATTTATTGCGAGCAAACCATCTACATTTTTCCATAAAATAACTTTAATATCTTTATCCTTTCCTACATCAAATAGGGACCGTGCTAAAATTGTTGCAGTATAATCTGATCCTCCGCGACCTAATGTAGTTGTGTAACCGATTTTATTTCTTCCTATAAAACCAGTAATACAAAAAATAAATTCTTTATTCATTCCTTCTAAAAGGGGAATGATTTTATTTTTAACACGAGTATTAGTTAAATCGTACAATGGATAGGCTTTATTGTAATTATCATCTGTAATAATAACTTTATTCGCAGGAATATATACAGAGTCAAACCCTTTACTACGTAAGTATTCATTTAATATATAAGTTGATAATATTTCCCCGAAACCTGAAACATAATCTATATAGTAAGGTTCTAACCCTAATTCTCTTATATCTTGAAAAACATCTTCTAATTCGCTTAATTTTTCGTCTACCCAATCCCTTGCTCTATTGTATTTCACTGAATCTTCTTCAAATATATCCTCAATGATAACAAGATGCCGTTTCTCTATTAACGCAATATTTTTATCTACTTCTTTTTTATCATCTAAATTATTTACAGTTTTTAAGAGTAAATCAGTAATACCGTTAAAAGCAGAGGCGACATAAATTTTTTTATAATCTTTATAAATATCAGTGATTTCTTTGATTTTTTTAAATGCTTTATCATCTACCAAACAACTTCCTCCGAATTTCATTATAACTATGGGCAAACTCTTCACACCAAATAATTTTCCTTCTAAATTATTAATTCTTCTAAGTATGGTTAATAAATATATTTTATTGAGTCAAATTCTTAAAAAAAAATTATTATAATATAAAAAGAAATATTTATAATTAACATTAAAAATTCAAGTTCCAAGAAGAATTATTATATCTATGAAGGGAAACTGAATATGATATTCCAAGGACAGTATTATAGTCCAATGGCCCAGATATCTGGTTTTACAGCATTTATATCACTGATGATTGGCTTTATTTTAGGTGGTATTGTTTTAATTAAAGCGATTAAAACTAGACAAAGAATAATCTTCTTATTTTTTCTCTGTATAATCTTTACGCTATCTCCTTGGTATCCAAGCGGTCTTGGCTACATTTATTGGTTAATAACGGAAGAACCATTACCATATAAAATATATTTAGTGATTGGACTAGCAGGTGTTCCAATTGCCATTATTGCGTGGCTAGATATATATATGAATACAATCAATCCAGGAAAGAAGAATTTAGTTCTTATCTTGTTTACAATTTTTTCAGTAATTTTCGAGATATACTTATTTTATTATCTCAACTTTGCTCCAGGTGCACCTGTAGAAGAAGTGTTAGGCGTTTTTGATAATCCAGAAAATATAACAGATATAGACTATAGGTCTTTTGTTTTAATTTACCTAACAAGCTTAATTGGAATTGCTGTTATTACTGGAATACATTTTTCAATCATGTCGATGAAAATTGAAGAGAATCCTGAATTTAAATATAAAGGAAGGTTTTTATTCGTTGCTTTTATTTTATTCGGAGTTGCGGGAATATTTGACGCAATAGTACCTATGGACGTTTTCTTATTAATAATAATTAGGCTGGTGTTGATGGCTACGACATTTTGCTTCTATGTAGGCTTTATTCTACCTAAATGGGTTAATAAATTATTAAAAATTGCTGAATAATTCTTAAAATTTTTTTTTTGCTTTTGGTTTAATATCTATCTCTTAATAAAAAAAGATTTTTTATAGATCTTCATCCAAATAATATTATTAAAGTTATTATTAATACTAAATCAATTTGATGAAATTATGAAACTGGCTTTAGTTGATGGAGCATTAGGTCATACAGGATCGTTTTTAGTTAAATATCTCTTAGAAGATGGATGGAAAGTAGTCGCCACTGATTTAAAAACAGAAGACCGAGAAAAAATTATGACTAAGGAGAAGGTCTTTAGTTTTAAACTTAATTATTTAGATTGCCGAGAGTGGGATGGTGTTATATATATACCCTCAGATTTAACTAAAAAAGACACTCTTAAGAACTTATTTTCTAAAGAGATTTTTCCAGAAGGTAAGAAAAATTATGATGTGATTTTCCATCCCGCTTCTTTATATGATTATGGGGCGCCTTATGATTTATTACATAAAGTAAATTATGATGGATTAAAAAATTTCTTGGAAGTCATTTTTAATTATTGCGAAGAAACAAAGGCAAACCCACCTCGCTTCATTCACTGGTCTACATGTGGCGTTTATGGTCAGCCAAAATATAAAAAAGATAAAAAAGGTTATATTTTTCCGATAGACGAGACTGCTCCATATAATCCACCCAATAATTATTCTCAGACTAAAACTGAGCAAGATAAATTGATTTTAAAGACAGCTGAGGAGAATCAAAAATTCAAATATTCAATCATAAGGCCGGCACCTATTTATGGACCTTATCAAACATATGGTATGTTTCATCTCTATTATCTATCTTATATTTTAGGCCATTTTATTATTCCAGTAATCTTTCCCAAGAAGAAGAAGTTAATGCTGCCACTAATTCATGTTGAAGACTTAGTAAGATCTGCAATATTTCTTGCGGAAAAAAAAGAGGCTGAAAACCAGATTTATAATGTAGTTAACGATTCACCTCTTCAAGAACATTGGTTAGAATATTTATTTTACGAATTGGGATCAACTTTTACATTTCTTCCCGCTCCTTGGTTCATATACAAAATAGCAGCCAAGATTATATTTAAATTAGGTGCTTTAAAAGTGAATAAGGCAAAAAAATATGGCATTCGTTCAAAACTAGATTTACCTATGTTAGGATATTTAACACACCAATATTATTTTTCAAATCAAAAAATTAAGGATTTAGGTTTTAAATTTAATTATAACGATTTTATAAAAGGCACTCATGATACTATTGAATGGTATAAACAAAACGGATGGTTTCCTAAGATGAAATGGGATTTACCTACCTATATTAACACAGAACCAAGAACCGCATTAAAACCAGATATCGAGTATAAAACACCAATGGAAGGAGGTAAAATTTTCTAATGGGATTTGTAACATCTTTTATTATTATTAGTACAGCAGGATTTTGGGCCTATGCGTTATATCATAGATTTGGATTATCAAAAGGGCACAAACTCTGGCTTGCTTATTATGCAATTTTCATCGTAGGAGGCTTAATGGTCTTTGATTTTTTAATGTATTTTGGTTTTTTTGATACCTCTGTTATCCCTCTTATAAATACTATTCCTTGGTTGCCAGAAGAGATTCAAAGTGGGCGGGATTTCATGTGGAATTCATTTCAACTAATTGGGATTGATTGGAATATTAATTATACCGATAATGGTTTGAATTTTATTGCAATTGTTTTGATCATTTCTTATCCGATGTGGTTTAAATTCTTTAGCAATGGATCAAGGATGCTTTTTGGGGGAAATGAGCCATATCTGGTTGGATCATGGTATCTCTTTGAACCTACGCATAAGCCTAAAGAGGGCGAAAAAGTAGCACAGCAACCAAAAGAGACATAAATTTTTTTATAATAATTTTTAGAAATCTCTTTTTATTTTATTTGCTTATACTATTTGATGATAGACTTACATTTACATTCTACTAACTCTGATGGAGAGGATACACCTTCAGAATTAATTGATAAAGCATTAAGACTTGGAATTAAGGCAATCGCAATTACCGATCATGATACTGTTGATGGCGTTCAAGAATTTCTCTCCTATGGAGAAAACAAGGATATAATCGTACTTCCAGGAATAGAAATTTCTATTCGTCATGAACCAAAAAGAGAAATTATAGATGTACATATAATTGGATTAAATATTGACCATAAATCTCCTGTTATAATTAAAACTTTACGTGAGCAATTAGAGGGAAGATTAACACAAAAAGAAGATATTTGTAATAGACTTCGAAATGAACTTGACTATAATATTACTTATAATGAAGTAAAAGCCGTTGCTAGTGGTAAAACGGTTGGGAGACCCCATATTGTAGAAATAATGATAAAAAATAACCCAGAAAAAGTTGCTGGGAAATCTAAAAATGAATTATTTAAAATGATTAGTATTGGTGGGGTTGCTTATGTTGACCGAGAATTTGAGCTAAATCTTGAGGAATCCATAGAATTAATTGATGCATCGGGCGGAATTTCAATATTAGCACACCCAGGTATCTATGAAGCGAAAGACCGAGCAAATTTTGTTGAAATGTGTGTTAATGCGGGAATTAAAGGTATTGAAATTGAATATACTTATAATAAAAATAGACCATGGGTGAATACTGATAAGAAAGAATGGGCTCAACGATATTTTCCCGACTTTTATAGAAAATTAGCTGAAAAATATAATTTAATAAAATCAGGTGGTACAGATTATCATGGAGGAAAAAAAGAAATAGGGATTGGGGAAGTAAATGTTCCTGATAGTTATTTAAAAAGCTTTATTTGAAATCTATTATTTCTTTATTTCAGAACTTGATTTTAACCTCTTTGATTTCATTTCTTCAGCTCTTTGTTTCATAACACTCTGAACCTCATCAAAATCTTTCTGGCATGTGTAAAATAGAGGAATCCAGAAACAAGTAGATATTATCCCAAATATTAGTGTTGCCCAGAAAATAGTGCCAGATATACTATCTGTAATTCCTATCAAGATTCCTCCAAAAATCATTCCTAAAGATCGCCCAATTGCATCTAAAAATGATGCCATAGCGATCATAGTACCTCGATGTTCTGGGAAATTTATATCAATTAGGGAAGCATACCAATTTGGAGCAATTCCAAAAGTAAATGCTAGTCCAATACCTAATAATAAGGCAAAAATTATCCACAAAACCCAGAAACCTAAATAATCAACATTTAATATACCAAAGAAAAATGTAGAATTTCTTACATTAGGAGACATTAGAAAAGCCAATAAAAGAAATGGTAAATTAAGAATTCCGCAGATAGTAGCAACTTTAATCCTAGCTGTAATTTC
>Ga0114925_10000398_pt1 | contig 18874 bp, 18 predicted proteins | sample SumtaG_2_FD_87287 | JGI IMG/M metagenome (GOLD analysis project Ga0114925, IMG submission 87287) | Deep subsurface microbial communities from Indian Ocean to uncover new lineages of life (NeLLi) - Sumatra_00607 metaG | ecosystem: Environmental > Aquatic > Marine > Oceanic > Sediment | place... | reverse complement strand
TGTCTGCAGCATGAACGAAAAAAAAATCTCCCATCTTGCCTGCATTATGGATGGTAATCGCCGCTGGGCAAAACAGCATGGCTGGTTGCCATGGGATGGGCATCGTGCGGGATTAAAGACGGCCCAAAGGGTGGTTGATTTTTGTTTAGAGCAATCGATTCCCTATCTTTCCTTTTATACCTTTTCGCTTGAAAATTTTCGTCGGCCACCCCAAGAGCTTAATTTTCTTTTTAATGTGCTTATGAAGGAAATGAAACAACAGCTTCTTAACGAGTTTATTGCAAAAGGGGTGCGGGTGACCTTTGTGGGAGATCGTTCCCAGTTTCCCAAGGAAGTGCTTTCAATTTGTGATGAAATTGAGGAGAAAACCAAAGAGTTTTTAGCGCTCCAAGTTAATCTTCTTTTTTGCTATGGAGGGCAGCAGGAGCTTGTGCATGGTATAAAGACAATTGCGCAAAAATTAAAATCAGGAGAACTTTCTGAGGATGATATTTCTGATGAGTTATTGGAGCAATCATTGTGGACAGCAGGCATTCCGGCTCCTGATCTGATTGTGCGTACGGGAGGCAGAAAACGATTGAGTAACTTTTTTCTTTATAAGGCAGCCTACAGCGAGTTTTTCTTTCTCGATTGTTTTTGGCCGGAACTTACGCATACTCATCTAAATGAAGTACTAGAATCATTTTATACACGTCAGAGGAATTTTGGCTCATGAATATCATAGCAATACTCGGAGAGGGTGCGTGGGGAATGGCAGTGGCAACGCTGCTTGCGCAAAACGGTCATTCGGTGAAAGTGTGGTGTTATCACGCTGAGGTTGTTGATCAGATTAATACAGGCCATCGTAACGAGAAATTTTTGCCAGGAATCTCCTTGGATCCATCAATTAAGGCAACCAATGATATGAAGGAGGCGCTCTGTGATGCGCAATGGGTGTTTGAAGCGATTCCGGTAAAGTTTTTACGTTCGGTGTTACAAGAAGCAAAACCATGTTTTGATCCTGATCAGGTGTGGGTGGTGCTGAGCAAAGGGATAGAACAGGATACGCTCCTTTTTCCTACGCAGATGATTGATAGTGTATTGGGAGCATCCGTTAAAAAGGCAATTTTTGCTGGCCCAAGTTTTGCGCAAGATGTAGCCAAAAAACAGATTACTGCCGTAACAGTGGCGGCTCCTGATTGCGATCAGGCAAAAGAACTTCAGCAGCTGCTTGCCAATGATTATTTTCGGCCCTATATCACGACCGACATGATGGGCGTACAAGTGGGTGCAGCGCTTAAAAATGTGATTACGCTTGGCGTGGGGATGCTTGATGGTGCTGGGTATACCGATAACGCCCAAGCGTTTTTATTGACGAGAGGTCTTCATGAAATGGTGCAGCTTGCCACACACCTTGGTGGCAAACAGGAAACGGTCTATGGGCTTTCTGGTCTTGGTGATTTAGTGCTCACTTCAAAGGGGTCTTTGAGTAGGAATCTGGACGTTGGCAAACGACTTGGCTCTGGTCAGCCACTCGAGGCGATTTTAAAAGAGACGGGGTATATTCCTGAAGGAATCAATACGGTGCAATCGGTGAAACAACTGATGGAAAAAGAGAAAATCGATCTGCCAATTTGCCGGGGAATATACGAAGTTATCTTCACGGATACCACATTGGAGCAAATGCTCAGATCATTAATGCATGAGCCGCTCTCCTGGGAATGCGAACAAAAAAAGGCATAACCTTCTAGCTATGCCCTTTTAATCAAATTGTTTTATTTCTATTACTGTTCGGTGTCAGGCCGTGGTCTGCCGCAATTACAGCGCACCACTTCTTCAGCATTTTGTTGTGGTCTGCCGCATGCGCATCGAAATTCGCTTGTTTCGTTACCGCAATCAGGGCACTTTTGATGAACGATTTGGCAATTACAGAATTCACTATCTTCTTTGAGTGTACGCACCGATTTATTTTGTTGCTGTTGTTGTTGCAATTCTCGTTGCCGTTGTCGTTTTCGTTCGTTGCCTTCTTTTATTTTTTCGCAGGCTTCACAAACGGCACGAGTTCCTTCAGCATCTGGTTGTGCTTCGCAGGAGCATGCGTCATCAATAGTTACTGATCTGCAACTACAGCATCTACCGCTGGAGCATGATGAACAGCTACTACTGCATCTGCAGCTACTGCTACATGATTTGGTGACTACTTCTTCTTCGCCTTCCTTGGCGCTTTCTACTGATCTACAACAGCATCTGCCGCTTGAACATGATGAACAGCTACCGCTGCATCTGCAGCTGCTGCCACATGATCGGGTTATTTCTTCCTCTGCTTTTGCGCTCCGTTTGACAACGGTTCGCACTGCATCGATGCCGCATACAGAGTCATATTTTTCTTTGAGGACGCTGGCATCTTTTTTTGCTTCTGCCACCACTTCATCCGCCATATCTTTGTCTACACGTACTTCGAGCGTAACCTGTACCGCCTCATTTTCTATTCGTTCTTCTGCGTAGCTGTATCCGGTAAGACCAAGTAGTGCAATTGCTATCACTGCCTGTTTGTTCATGATGTACTCCTCATTTTTAAAAAATGATTAATGAAACATAACAGGCATAGTATTACGAGATTATAGTTGAAAAATCAACCCTTCGATAGGCTCAGGATGAACGGGGGTTTATGGATGGGCGGTATCCTGTGGGTGTTATTGATCTGCTTGTGGAAGGAGGACCGCTCGCTTCTGAAGTTCATTGCGCAGTTGTGTTGGGTTTTTAAATAGAATGGCATCAATGCCTACCGTTTGCGCGGCAGCAACATTCTTTGCGTTGTCATCAATAAAAATGATTGGTTGGCTATGGGGATTAAGGCCGTTCTTTTGGAGATACATGCTAAAAAATTGGGGATCCGGTTTTTTCACAAAAGTACCCGTATCATTTGAGACCACGAAAGATTTTTCGATGTTCATATGTACAAACGTTGGTGCCAGATGGGGGAGCTTATTGGGATCGGTTAGGACACGAAAGGGGGTGCTGCCAATATTGGATGCAATGTGTTGTTCACATCCTGCTGCATGGAGTTCATCGGTAATCTGTTTCATGCCGGGAATGGGTTGTTGCGAATTAGTTAGCTGTGTAATCAGGTGTTTCATGTATGGGTTGTTGTGTGCTTGCGCTCGTTGGATAAATTGTTCTGATGAACTGCCTGAAATCAGATGGCTCATGGCAAGCCCCATGAGATCTTTTACGAGTCCGAAGGAGCTGTTTGTAATCGTGTTCCACCAATCATTGTAGTTCCAAAGGGTGGTCATAATGCCGGAGCGTTTCAAAAGGACATCATGGATGTCCCAGAGAATAGTAGGTTTGTTTGTCTGCTTTTTCATACTGTTCATCGACTAATATCAATCCCCATATCAGCTAAATCGCGGCGCAGTTGAGTCGCATTTTTAAAACGCACCCCTTCTAGTCCCACGGAGTTAGCGGCTTTCACATTTTTTTTACGATCATCAATAAAGATGATACGGGTAGTTTCTGGATCAAGATTATTCTTTTCTAAATAATTCTCAAAAAATTTGGGGTTTGGCTTTTTAACGACATCGGTTTTACGAGTGACAACGTGTGATTTATTAAGGTCGAAACTTTTAAATAGGGGAGCAAACTGTGGATGCTTTTGCTCGTCGGTGATGGTGTTGAACGTGGTGATACCCATATTCGATCCCACGTGGTGCGTGTAACCTTTTTCTTTGAGCTCTTCGAGGATAGCAACCGTTTTTTTCATCGGCTCTTGTGCAAGGCTAGCAGTAAGAATCATCTCCTTGAAATACGGATTATTATACCGATCTCCCAGCTCAAGAAACTTTTCAGAAGATACCTCTTTGAATCGGGAGACGAGAGAATATTTCAAAAATTTTCGGCGTAGATTGGTGTTACGCAAAGCTTTCTTTTTATGAGGATAATGTTTGAGTGCCCGGATTCTCCCTTTTGGTTTGAGCAGTACATGATGCAGATCCCAGAGAAAGATCACATCCTTCTTTTGTGATGGGGTACTAGCAGCCGAGACGGTTGAGAGTGAGAGGGCGAGCAGAATATATATGCGTTTTATCATGAGAATCTCCTTCATACTTCATAGAATTATTCCTATTTTCACCAATCAGTGTAGCAGATTGGTGGTGCTTAAACCAATAGATTGACGCATTTACGGGGAGGATTAGAGCATAGGTTCTAATGAAAAGTAAAAAATAGGGCAAAACAGTAAGCCGGATTCTGTAATCTGTATGTTTCCATGCAGACCGACAACCATTTATCTTTGCGGCATACCCGCGCGCTTAGCCGGAACAAACAACCGATACGCGCCTACTTTGCCTTGCTCCGAGTAGGGTTTGCCCCCAACCTGCATTGCTGCAAGCCGTCGTGCGCTCTTACCGCACGTTTTCACCCTTACCTATCACTTCATTGAAATGATGGGCGGTTATTTTCTGTGGCACTTTCCATGAGGTTACCCCCTCCTCCGTTGCGTGATAGCTCCGAAGGTACCCTGTTTGCTAGGAGTCCGGACTTTCCTCTCACGCCATATACTGGGTGAGCGATTGTCTCGTTTTGCCCTTAATTGCTTTCAAAGAGAATAGTGTTATTACCCCTATATTAACAAAAATCGTGCCTATTGCATAGGGGGCCGATATAGAGAGCCCCAGAAGGAACCCCTGGATCGATAGGGATAAAAGGGTGGCTATGATGCTGGCCAGAAGAGGATAAAGGAGGGTGAGATAGAGGTAGGAGTGGAAGCTGAAGATGAGGATGGCAATTGGTGTGGCATATAAAAGGGACAACCAAAAGATTCCATAGATGATCCATGATTCAATTGCGAGTAAAAAGAGCGCAGTTATCAAGGAAAAGGTTGATCGGAAAAAAACTATTTGTACGATCATAAAACTGGCAAGAAGGTGCAAAACATGCGATTCAAAAAGGAAAAACCCCCACACGTCACCACAAAATAACAGCAACATGATGAATGTTCGAGATGCGTAATGTGGTAGAAATATCATATTTTTCTTGATTATTTCTTAAAAATTTAGAATGATTTCGAAAGTTGATTTTAATGATAACAGATAATGCATGCAAGATCTGCATCTGTTTCATAAGAAATCCGTAGATGTGGTGTATAAATATTATTATTATTTTTCGTTTCTTATGTAGAGGAGAAACACAATGGAAAAAAGAAGGTTGTTATTAGTGGTGATGTTGCTTGCAACTTCAGGTGCTGCGTTGGCTTTTAAGTCAAAGGGGACATTGAAGGATTGTGATGGTAATAATGTTAGGGATGCTAGCGGTGTGGAAGTTACGTGGAAATGGTACAATAAACCAATGAAAGAACTTTCACTTAAGTGGCGAACCAGAAAAAGCAGAAAAGAAGCGGCTAAGTGTGCTGCTCAAGCATTTTTAATTCCTGTTGAAGTAGCAAAAGAGGCTTCTTTAGGTAGGATTTTGAAATGCCGACCAATAGATCTTGTAGGTGCAGGCATTTTTGGTACAAGCGTTGTGGGACTGGGCCTTGGAATTGGTTTTTATTTGACCGCAACGAGTGAGCCAGTTCAAGAAGGTGTAAAGAAATTCGTACGTGGCGTTCGTCGAACCTTGAGCTTTCGTAAGAAGACGGAAAAAAAAACTGACGCATCAGTTATTGCAGCTTAAGCGGACAGTAAAAGAATGGGAAGATGAGGAAGGAGCTCACCCGGGTGTGAGTGATTAAAATGGATTAAAGAGGAGCCGATTAATCGGCTCCTCTTTTTAAGTTAAGAATAGCCTCATATAGTTTATCCACCACATCCTTCCCCTGCCGTATCATCGTAAAGAGCTTGGGGTGTTCTGCTACCATTGCTAGTGCGTTATCAAGCTGGTGTGTATTGTGTTTTGTCTCAAGCGGGATGGTGATGCATGGAGCTTGAAAGAACAGTGCTTCAAAGAGTGCTCCGGCCCCCGAGCGGCAGATAATAAGATCTGCGTGCTGATAATAGGGTGCCATGTCATGATCGTACGAAAAAACGTGCGATGGAATTTCATATTTCTTATAGAATGCATTCCAATCAACGCTTGTATCAGATCCAGTTTGATGAATCAGTTGAATGGTTGTTCGGATTTCAGGACATGTTTCGATCAGTTCTTTGATCTTGCTATTTATGTACTGCGAGCCCTGTGATCCTCCTTGCACGAAAATGGTAAGTCGGTCGGGGGAAAATTGATAAGGGAGTACAGAGGGTATAATTTTCTGATCAAATCGGACCGGGTATTGGGTGAGGTGGCAGTTCTTTTTGGCAAAATGTTTTTTTGTGTTCGAGAAGCATACGTATATCGTGGTGGCCAATGGTGCGAGCGCTTTGATTGCTTTTCCGGGAACGGCGTTCAGTTCATAAAGATCAATAGGAATGCGCAGCAGCCAGCCTGCAATCGAGACAGGTGCGGCTACAATTCCCCCAGTACTGATAATACGAGACGGTTTATAGCGCCTAAGTAGATAAAAGCTTTTTAACGTGGTCCAAAGGAGATGCATGCAAATGATAGGCATGCGCAGTAAAGATCGTTTATGAGAAAGGGAAAGGGGAATGTGTTGATCGATGAGGGCACTGTTCTCTGCTAAAATCGTCTGATCGATGCTACTGGTACTTGAGAAAAAGATCACTGAGATTTGGGGCCGTTCCTGCTTTAGTCGCGTAGCGAGTGTCAGGCAGGGGATGATGTGCCCCCCCGAGTTTCCGGCAGCGTAGCAAATACTGCTTATGCGTTTTTTTGTTTGTTCCATCGTGATGCCAATGTTTCTATTTTCTTTTTTTCACATTCGGTTTTTGCATGCTGTTGCGCGAGCGTGAGTGATGCCTGAGCTTGCGTTCCATTGCCCAATTTGGCTTGTGTTTTGGCCAGGGTAATCAAGATAGAGCTATCGGTTTTATTATTGTCATGGAGTGCCTGCAGAAGTTTTTCAGCTTGAGCATACTTTTTCTGTTTATAGAAAATGACTGCTTGGGTATCTAAAAAGTGTGGATTGCTTTTGTCTCCCGTGTGCGCTTTGCTGCACAAACTTTGCGCGGTGGCTAAATCTTTCCCCTTGGTGGCGCAGTAATAGGCATGCAGATTATACGCTGGCGGAAAGGAAAATTCCATTTTTTCGATTTGAGCCAACAGGGAGAGCATCTGTGTGTATTCTCCTTTTTCATAATGGGAAATGCTGAGCTGATACATGATGCGCGCTTTGAGTTCTTGGTTATCCGTGAGTGCAAGTGCCTTTTGGTGGTAGCTATGTGCTTGGTCTACTGCTCCCTCTTTGGTGTGCAGATCGGCAAGGTATAATACGGGTAGTAGTGCACTGGCATGTTGGCGATGGATGGTGGAGAGCGCATTAATGATCTTTACGGCGGGGACCTGCGCGCGGCGCAAAAGGTGTAGCGCTTGATACCATGCCGTATTGTCGGGTTCTTGGGAGATCCAGGCCGTGAGTGTGGTGATCGTTTCATCAAAGTTACGCATGGTGGTTAGTATCTGAATTTTTAAAAGGCGCGCATTGGTATCGTTTGGTGCTTGATCAAGGCAGTTATTAATTTGTTGAAGTGCCGCTTGATACTGTTTTCGTTCAAAAAGAAGTAATGATTTGGATAGGCATGCTTTGTCAATAAATACTATCTGCTGATTTCGTTGTGCTGCTTTTTGTTTAAATACGAGCTCAAGCAGGTGACGCTCAATTTGTTGATTTTTTCCAATCAACTCTAGATAGGAACTATACCCCTTTATTGCTTGATCGAGTTGTCCTGCTTGCTCCTCCATCATGGCGAGCAGTAGCCACCCTTGCGGAAAGCGTGGGTGTGCATCGAGGCATTGTTGGATATGGGCTCGTGCTTGTTTTATATCCCGCATATTGACGTAAATTTGTGCCTTTAAGAAATGGAAAATAAAATTGTTTGGCCGTCGTGGAGCACTGTTTAAATAATCATCGACGAGAGACAAGGCATTGGTTGTTTCTTTTCGTTTTACCAGCGTTTCAGTTGCTTGAAATACAATTTCTGGATGCAGTTTAAACGCGTGGCTTAATCGTAACAGTTTATCGTCAGCTTCTTGTTCCTTTCCTGTTTTTCGGAGCGCTACCACGAAAATCAGTTGAATGTCGGGATCGTTTTTAAAGGTAACTTCCAGTTTGGGCATTAGCTCCATGATGCGAGCATAATTGCCGTGATCATTCAGAAAATGGAGATATCCCTTATTCGTGAAAACCGATTGCTGTGGTGCATCGGCGATAAGTTCATACCATTGTTGTGCTTGCTGTTTATTACCGCTGAATTGTTGATAATTTGCCCAAATATAGCGATGGAAATTGTTGGCATTGAGTGTGCTTGAGAGGCTGATTATGGTGAGCAGTATGAATGATTTCTTCATGTTCTTTTCTCCTGGTAGCAGCGGATGAGAAACGATTGGAGTGCGGTGCGTAGATCAGGATCGGTGATCCGTTCCAGCGCGTTGCGTTGTGTGGGTGTCAAGGTAATCGTTAGAGGCTCATCCTTGTGTGTGGGAGCGGTACTCTTCTTTTTTTTCTGTTCTTTTTTTCTTACGAGTTTAAAGCGTACTTGTTTTATACGGGGCTGGTCTAGGTTTCGATTAATTGTTTCTAATAAGGTAGAGGAAAGGAGATAGAGTTCCTGCATCCAACAAGAATCGTAGACGCCAAGCGTAATGCTTTCTTGATATATTTTCTCAATCGTAACCTTATTGGCTAGTGGTCCCACTATGTCTGGCCATTCCTCCAACAGTTTCATTTTCCACGGTTGGTTGTTTGATTGAAAAAAGGGTTGTAATAATGTTTTAATGTGTGATGTCATACCAGCAACTTTGTATTGAGAATTGAAAACTGCCTAAAGTATAGCAGATATGAACTAAAGGAGGTATGTATGTATCAAGATTTTGAACAACTTCCCCATACGGCCGACATTAAAATTCGTGTGTACGGTAAAACGATGGAAGAGCTGTTCCGGCATGCGCTTATTGGCATGTTTAATGTGGTACGCCCGATTGCTTCTGGTTGTTCCTATGAAGGAGACCGATTAGTTTGTCCTTCGTTGCCAGAGCGGCACGATGTGCAGGTGCGGGCAATTGATCGGGATGCATTGCTGGTGGATTTTCTTTCTGAGGCCTTATATTTATCGGATACTCATGATGAAGCTTATCTTGATGCAACGATTCATGAGCTTGATAACCAGAATATTAAGGCGACATTACATGGAGTTAAAATCAGTGGATTTGAAGTAGTAGAACTAAAAGCGGTTACCCATCATGAGTTGCGTATTATTCAAAAGGATGGGGTGTGGCAGGCCGATATTGTGTTTGATATTTAGTAAGGATGACGATGGAAGAGATTAAACGGGCTGATCTTAAAAAAATAAGCGACGTGCTTTACGAGATCCCTAAAGGACATCGTGCGGATATGAGAGTTCCTGCACAAATATTCATGAATGAGGCGATGATGGAGGATGTAGTTGGTGATAAATCGTTGTGGCAGCTCGCGAATGTTGCCACGCTTCCCGGTATTAAAAAGGCAGCATTTGCCATGCCTGATATTCATCAGGGCTATGGATTTCCTATTGGGGGTGTGGCTGCAATGGATATTCATGATGGAGGCGTGATTTCGCCAGGAGGTATTGGGTACGACATTAATTGTGGCGTGCGTCTTTTGGCATCTACGATGACGGTGGAAGAGCTTGCTCCCTATCTTCCTGATCTCGCAACACGTTTATTTAACAAGATTCCTTCCGGTGTGGGCAAAGGAGGCAAGTTGAAATTTAAAGCGGGAGAGCTTGATTCGATTTTGAAAAAGGGTGCCAAGCGAATGCTTGAACTCGGATATGGATTGCCAGAAGATATTGAATACTGTGAGGAGCGCGGCTGCATGGACGTTGCGGATCCGGAGCTTATTTCTCCTCGTGCCAAAAAGCGGGGAGCTGATCAGCTCGGTACGTTGGGTTCGGGTAATCATTTTCTTGAGGTGCAGGGCATTGAGGAAATTTATGACGAAGAGGCGGCGCAAGCGTTTGGGTTGCACAAAGGGCTGGTAACGGTGATGATCCATTGCGGATCACGTGGTCTTGGCCATCAAACGTGTACTGATTATGTGCGAATAATGATGAACAAACTTCCCGAATGGGGATATGACCTTCCTGATCGCGAATTGATTTATGCTCCCTATCTTTCGCAAGAGGGGCAGGATTACTTTAAAGCGATGGCTGCAGCAGCAAATTATGCATGGGCAAATCGTCATATGATTGGCCATTGGGTGCGCGAAGCGTGGCAAGAAATTGTGGGCGGATCGTCTCAACTGCGCATGGTGTACGACGTGTCTCATAATTTGGGCAAGGTTGAAAAGCATAGGATTGAGGGGAAGGAATATGAGCTTGTGCTTCATCGAAAGGGTGCCACGCGTGCCTTTGGGCCAGGACGGCGTGAGGTGCCGGAGAAGTATCGCCACGTCGGGCAGCCGGTCCTTATTCCGGGGACCATGGGAACGAGTTCTTATATTTTAACTGGTACAGAAGAGAGTATGGAAGTGGCATTTGGAAGTTCGTGCCATGGTGCCGGGCGTCGCATGTCCCGATCGCAAGCAAAAAAAACAGTACGTGGTTCTGAGCTGCGCAAACAGCTTGAGGAGCGTGGCATTATCATTCGTTCTGATTCTGATCCCGGCCTCGCTGAAGAGGCGCCACTTGCGTATAAAGATGTGGATAATGTGGTGAATATTGTTGATGAGGCGGGGCTTGCAAAAAAAGTAGCGCGTGTGCGCCCGCTTGCGGTGATCAAAGGCGGTTGATTTTTGCCTGAAATACGGTATTTTCACCAATAGTACTTCACATGTTTATTTCCTACCAATGAAAGGGTCTGGGATGAAAAAAATATCGTTGCTCCTTCTTACAACATTAATGGTAACGTTTGCCTATTCAGGAGGCCCTGCAGATGGTGGGGAGGATGCTTTAAGTGACGGTGAATTTGAGAAGTTACTTTCTCAAGGTGTCTTTGGAGGAGCCGAAGGGCCGGAAGGTTCTGACAGGGATGAAAATTCTTCTACAAAGGTTCACGATTCAGCTGCTCTTCGCCGCGCAGATGGTGAAGAAGAAGCTACCGCGCCAGAAGAGGAAGAAAGAGAAGGAGTAGTTGCTTCCAAGGGCCCGGCGTTCGACATTTGTGATTTTTTTAGAACAGTAGGAGAGGGTGCGCAGGTAACGATTCAGGGAGCACGAAACCAACTGAAAAGAGTGCCGAAGATTGAATGCCCTTGCGTGCAACGTAAGCTTAAGCAGGGTGAGGCCGCTATGGATGAACTTGTCTTGGAAATGAGATGCTGGTTTGATGCGCTTCAAAAACGTCATGACGAAGCTCTTGATAAACGTAAGCCGAAAGAAGCTGCAGAAGGGGCAGGCGTGGCGGAATTGCAAAAAAAGTTGGCAGCGAAGGATACTGAGCTAGCTAAACAGGGAGCACAGTTAGCGGAACTTCGAGCTAACATTGAGAGGTTTCGGTCATTGTTTGATGCGATAAAAGATCAAAAGGTCACCACGTAACTGATTGCGATTTACGTTAAGTTTGGCAAGTAATCACGTAACATTTCTTTTGTATACGCCCCTTCGCGAACAATTTTTACCGTATTGCCGGTGCAATCAAGAATCGTGGAGGGGTTTTTCTTTGTCTCATTATGATCATCAATAAGAAGGGCAACCGAATCTTTTATCGTTGGATCAAGTTCATCAATGGTTTGAGGCACGGGTTGATTGGCTGGATTTGCGCTGGTTGAAAAAATGCCCCCCATCGTTGAGGCAATTTCCTGCAAACCGGGGTGATTAGGAACGCGAAGCGCGATAGTCTTTGATGCTGAGGTTGCGAATGATGGCACGGAATCTTTTGTGGGAACGATGAGCGTGAGTGGGCCGGGCCAGCAGTTTTCTACGACTGTTTTGAGCGGTTCCTTTTTGAGTGCATCAGTAAACTGATCCGCTTGTTCTTTGCGTGCTACCAACACTAAATATGGTTTATCGCTTCGTCCCTTTAATCTGTTGAGTGTATCAAATCCTTTTGAGGTGAGAGGTGCGATCAACCCGATAATAGTATCTGAGGTGCCGGCAACAATCCGGTTTTTTTGTAATATTGTTACGATTTCATCAACGATAGTTTTGTCTTGCCAATACCTGCGTGTATTCATATCTTTGCTCGTATTTGTAAATAAAGATGTTCATTCGAACGGATAATTTCTTCTTTGACATTTGATTGTTTTTACCTATATTGGGTTCGTAAGAAAATGGGTGGAGGTCTCAAATAAGTATCACTAATTGTATCGTAAAGTTAGTAGCGAGTAAAAAACTGTTTTTGAAACTATTGGGGAAGCTGAATGAAAAATCTCTCAACCCATAAGCAATCCACCTCTAAGGGAGTTGTTCCTGGCAAGCACTATAGCTATCATGAGCTTGTGGAGTATCTTGATGGGTGTTGGTTGAATGATCGAAAAGATTCCTCTCTCTCCTGCATGAAAAAGCTTGATAAAGCGTTTGGCAATGTATCAAAGAAGATAGATACTATTCTGGTGACCGGAACCAATGGCAAAAGTTTAACCACTTATTTCACCACTCGCTTATTACAGCAAGAAGGGTTATCGGTTGGTTCATTGTATGCACCCCATCTTCTGACCTATAACGAACGGTTTGTCTATAATAATGAAACGATTTCAAATAAGCAGTTTGCCGATATAGGCAATGAGGTGGTTCATACCGTAGAAACATTAGGTTTAAAACCACATGCGCTCGATATTCTTACCACCATGGCGTTTCTCTATTTTTCGCGGCAGCGAGTAGATGTTGCTCTATTGGAGCTGACAGATCTGCATGGCACTGATCCAGCATTGATCAGTAAACCAAAAATTAGTGCGATTACGCGCATTACCAATTTTGAGACTGAAGAAAATTCGGAGCAAACGATTAAGAAAGTTCTTTCGGTGGTATCACCAAATACCCATGTTGTTTCAGCTGATCAGAGCAAACTTAATTTGAATGTGATGGAGAAAATCACTGCTGAGAAAAAAGGGATTTGGGCAATGCCAATTCGTAAATTGGCGCCACTTGCGTATCCATTTGAACAGCTTCATGGGCGGAGTGCCGCATTAGCGGAGCGAGTTGCACAGCTGTATGTTAATACGTTTCTGGCTAACGATACCGTTATCATTGCCAACAGTCTGCTTATCAAACAGAAAGGGCAACGCGGACGGCCCACTCTTGAAGCCAAGCGCAAGTCTGAGTTGCATCCACAACGAACGATTGAAGAGTTTTGGAAGGAGGTGACCAGCTTACTTCCGGGACGATTTCAACTCCTTGATAAAGAGAAGCCAACAGTACTTCTTGATACAGCCTCTAATGTGGATGCGATGGAAAATCTGCTCCTTGGTATTCGGCTGCTGCACTATCGTTGTCCTATTAAGGGGTTGGTGTTGATTCTAGCCAATAGTAATGAGCGGCTGCAGATGGCTGAATTTGTGAAGCAACTTCGTTATTTTTTCAAAAAAATGTCCGGTTCGGTTATTGTTTGCTCAGTGAGTAAGCAGGCAGGTTCTCATGGCCGTGCTTCGTGGGATCAAGAAAAAGTGACGAATGATCTCAAGAGTATGAAAATTAAAGCGCGCTCAGCAAAAAGTTTTCAGGAGGCATTTGAACTTGCTTCAAAGACAGTTGATGATCGAAATGGTCTTATTGTGGTAGCGGGGTCATCTGCGTTGGTGGCCGACTATTGGCGTAGCAAAGGTATGAAGCGGTTGTAATTCGTATGATTATTTCTTGGATTGTTTATTTGTCGCCGATCGCTTTATGTACCATTGCTGGACTGCTGTATGGATACTCGTTTCTTTTGCAGCAACAGTCCTGGGTGAGCGGTGGATACACGCTTCGTGGAAGGCTTGTGCAGATTTCTTTCTTTATTGCTCGCATTGTAATTCTGTTTGGTACCGCGAAGTACCTATTGCGATCTGAGTTGATACCTTCTATACTGGGCATTGTAGTGTTCATCGCCCTATTTTGGCAGGTTATCCTTAGAGTAAAGGTTTCCCATAATGAGCGGAATTGGCATAGAAGAAACTGAACAGTGGCTCATTGGCCCTTTTTTTTCATCAAATCATCCGTTTTTTTCTATTAATAAACATACCGTGATCTACACCTGGATTACGATTGGCATTATCGTGGCAATTTTGCTTCTTGGCCGCTATCTTCTTTCTAAAAAAGATTCTATTGCACGATTTGTTACTATGTACGCCGTTCGCTTATTTGTAGGGATGGTGGATCAGACGTTATCAATCTTTTCGTTCAATCATTTTGTTTTTATTACTTCCTTATTCTGTTTTGTGTTTGCATGCAATCTCGTATCAATTATTCCTTGGATGGAGGAGCCAACCATTGATTTGAATACTACGCTTGCTCTTGGGATTATCTCTTTTTTATATACACAGGTTGCTGCCATTGGGGAGGGAGGACTTTGGAAGTATATTAAGGGGTTTTTTTCACCGTTCTTTCTTATGATGCCGATCAATGTTGTTGGAAAATTGGCAACAGTTGTCTCTATCTCCTTTCGTCTTTTTGGTAATATTTTCGGAGGATCTATTATAAGCAGTATTTACTTTACGGCGATCCGAGGAAATTTCACGTTCGAGTTTATTGGGTTGGCCTCCGGTTTTAATCTGCTCCTTGCGGCCTTTTTTGTTATATTTGAAGGTTTTTTACAAGCGTTTGTGTTTGCTATGCTCTCACTGACCTACCTTTCGCTTGCCACACAAAGTGAAGGAGATTAAGTGGAAGGATTCGCAGAATATATGCATTACGGCACGATAGCGGTTACCGTTGCGGCGAATGCGCTTGCTGTTGGTATCGGGCAAGGAATAACGAGTCATGGTGCTCTCGAGGCAATGGATCTGCAACCATCTGCTCGCGATGATATTACGCGTGCTTCTATTTTAGGTATGGCACTCATGGAAACGGCCGCGCTCATGGGCACGTTTATTGCTTTCCTTTTGCTCTTGCAAACAAATAGTACCGCTCAAAATAGTACTCTTGCCGGCTTTGCAGAGCTAGGCATTGTGTTTGCAGTGGGTCTTTCTGGGTTTGTATTAGGTATTGTTTCTGCCTTCCCGGCTCGAGCAGCATGTTTGGCTATTGCGCGTCAACCATTTTTTTCGCGACAGATTGTTCGTTTTATGTTGATTGCGCTTTCCTTATTGCAAACACCGATTATTTTTGGATTAATCGTTGCCCTCTTTATTCGTGGACAAGCGGGATCAATCGAGACCGTGCGTGATAGTTTACGGTTGATTGCGAGCGGTGTCTGTATTGGAATAGGAAGTGTTGGTCCTGCCATTGGTCTTGCGTTCTTTACCAAATCAGCCTGCGATGGTATGGGGGTGAATCGCTCTTCGTACCGGCAGCTGTTTTCATTTGCATTAATTAGTCAGGCAATTATTGAAACGCCGATTCTTTTTGCGCTTATTGTTTCGGTTTCCTTATTATTCGTGGTTCCTGCCTTTGGAGCAGAAAATCTTGTTGATGGGATTATGTTTTTGGCTGCGGGATTATGTACGGGTATTGGCACTATTGGTCCGGGGATTAGTTCTGGAAAAACGGCAACAGAAGCATGTAAACAGATTGCATCTAATCCCGAAACATACAGTGCCTTATCACGCGTGAGCATGTTTGCGCAGGGATTGATTGAGACAGCAGCAATATATGCGGTGCTTATTTCGTTTTTATTACTTTTTTTAAGGTAGATGAGTAAGAAAAATATTCAGGTGGTATACATTATCACCAAATTAGAGCTGGGGGGCGCACAAAAAGTGTGCCTTTCTTTGTTTAAAGGGTTACAGCAGGCAGGCTGCGCCACCAAGCTTATTTCAAGCACGCAGGGGCCGCTGGTACAGCTGGTGGAACGGTCTCCAAATGTTATTTTGCTTGATACTATGATGGCGCAGATTTCTTTGAGAGGCGTGCTTAGAGAGTTCTACACGTTTTTGCAGTTGATGAACCGTTTACGACGTTTAAAAAAGCAACATCCCCAGATTATGGTCCATACGCATAGTACAAAGGCGGGCATCCTTGGCAGATGGGCTGCATGGTTTGTGGGCATTAAAACGCGTGTGCACACGGTGCACGGCTATGCGTTTCATGATCATCAATCCCGACTGGTATGGTGGACTATTTATCTTTGTGAATTGGTTACCAGCCTGATAACTACCCATTTTGTATGTGTTTCAGCGCAGGATGTAAAGACGGGGAGTGCGCTGTTTCCCCGCTTTGCAAAAAAACATTCTATTATTCGTGCGGCGGTCGAGGGGGAATCGTTTTATCAACCAGCAGGTGCGGTATCGCTCCCTTCAGGTAAGCAGCCCTTTATTTTTGGTTCGGTTTCCTGTTTCAAGCCGCAGAAGAATTTGTTTGATCTTCTGCGTGCATTTGAGCAGGTTCATATGCGCGAGCCGCGGGCGCGTCTTGAGATTATTGGAGATGGGGTATTGCGTCCTCAAATAGAACAATGGATACGGGAGCGGGCGTTCGGGCGGGTGATTACGCTCCATGGATGGAAGCAGCCGGTTGCACCTATTATGAAAACCTGGCATGTCTTCATGCTTTCTTCATTGTGGGAGGGGTTGCCGTGTGCAGTGGTTGAGGCGCGGTTACTGCGGTTACCGGTGATTAGTTATCACACGGGAGGTATTGGCGAAGTGATTACGGATCAAGAGAATGGACTCCTCTATAAACAGGGTGATTGGCAAGGGCTTGCGCACGGTATGATGCGCATGATGGGGGAAGCTGCTTTCTATCGAACGTGCCAACAATATCAGGATCTCTTAATCGATTTTGAGGTTCCTCATATGGTTCAGGAGCATATTTTGTTGTATCAGCAGCTGCTGGGCGGATCTGGACATAATCATAAAATCGTGTAAACGTGACAGAGTAGTATGCAGGTATTTGTATAAGGGAGAGTCTTCATGACCAAGATATTTAAAGTAAGGCGCACATCATACCTATGGTTATTGCTAGCGGGTGCGGGCTTGGCTGCGACCATATATCTTACGTATAATTTTTTTGCGGTCCGAGATCGCTTACTTGATAAAGCGCGTGAAAGTGCGCGACAAGATACGCTAAATGCAGCTAAGGAGCTGAGCGGCTTTATTACGATGCTCAAACCGCTTGCCCAGTCCGTTGCTAAGGAGTTGAGTAGTAAAAAACTTAGCAAAGCTGAAATAGAAGCGCTTCTTCGTGAAAACAAATCACCGGCAATTGCGGGACTCGGTGTTGCATTTTTACCGAATGCATTTGGCCCCGACACGAAGCTCTATGCCCCCTATATGGTGGAGCAAGAGGGTGAAGTGAAGATGGTGCATATAGAAAAAGTCTATGATTACACCAAGCCGGAGCATCAATGGTTTAATAATCCTCTTAAAAAGGGCCCTGGATTTGCTGAGCCCTATTATGGACAGGCAAGCAAAACTATTTTAGTGGAATACGCTGTTCCTTTTTACCATACCGATGCAGATGGAAAAAAACGCCCTGCGGGTATCGTGTATGCCAACCAGAATATAGAGCATTTAAAACATGTGCTCGATACGCTCTTTTTGGGAAAAACCGGGTATTGGTTTATTCTTACCAAAAAGGGTGTTTTCCTTTCCCATCCACAAACTCAGTTTGCCAACAAACAGATCTCGGTGTTTGAGCTTGCTGATACATTAAAAAATCCGGAATTGGCAAAGGTTGGTAAAAAAATTGCGAAACAACAGGAGGTATTCTTTGAGTATGATAACGAGGTTACCGGTGCACCTTCATGGCTATTTTCAGAACCGATTGAAGATACAAGTTGGAGCATTGTAGGAGTGTTTGACAAGAGTGAGCTTGATGTGCAGCCCAACACGCTGCGTCATAATCTTATTCTTCCTATGTTGGCATTAGTGTTTTTCATTATTATGTCCCTTGTATGTATTATTTCTGTATTCAAACAGCCAAGCCCTTCTCGCTGGTGGTCTGCCTCCTTTGCTGTTTCGTTGGTGTTGGCCGGTTTAATTTTATGGGTCTGGTATGCAACCTCGATATATCCGAGTTATCAGCATGAGGTAACTCATCGCGTTGAGAATAAGGCGACACTCTTTGATTATCTAAAAAAAGAGGCGGCACGACAGCGATATGGCGTACGGGTTGATCAAGCTGCTACTGATGTATCGGGCAGGTCGGAGAAACATGAAAAAAAGGGAAAAGGGGATGCGGTACCAAAAGCTAAGGAGGAATCTCTTTTTGAGAAAGCAAAAGAAGCATTGCATAAAGGTTTTTATGATGCCCGTTTTATCCCAACCGGTATTTTTATAAACAATATTCGTTTTGTCTCAGCAAGCCAAGTTGAAATGAGTGCCTATATCTGGCAGCGATTTACTGAAGGGTTGCATGATGAAATACCGCGTGGTCCGATGTTTCCTCAGGCATCTACGGTGGTTATTAATGAGGTGTCTCGTATAAAAGAGGGGAAATCCGAGGTTATTCTTTGGGAAGTGTATGCCACGTTGAATCAGTTCTTAGAATTTGATCAATACCCATTTGATACGAAAGCAATTCATATTCAGTTGTGGCATCGGTATAGCAAAGAAAATATTGTACTTGTTCCCGATCTTAATGCGTATCAGCTGATTAATCCACGGTCGCTTCCTGGTATTGATAATGATGTGTATTTGCCTGGTTGGAAACTCGTGGCAACCCATTTTGGGTATAAAACGGTGAACTACGCGAGTAATTTAGGTAACTACAAAGTCGGGCCATTTGGTGTCTATGACTCTGTTGATAAATCCGGTGTGCCAGAGCTTTATTTTGATCTCTTGGTTACGCGTCAG
>Ga0114925_10000397_pt1 | contig 18902 bp, 41 predicted proteins | sample SumtaG_2_FD_87287 | JGI IMG/M metagenome (GOLD analysis project Ga0114925, IMG submission 87287) | Deep subsurface microbial communities from Indian Ocean to uncover new lineages of life (NeLLi) - Sumatra_00607 metaG | ecosystem: Environmental > Aquatic > Marine > Oceanic > Sediment | place... | reverse complement strand
CAAATAGGGGTTAGAGAAAATTATAATGATGCCGTAGAAGAAATAGAATACACCAAAAAAGAAATTGTAACAAAACTTAGAGAAATTCAAGAATTAGAATTCCAACGAGATAACATAGAAAAAGAAAAAATAATTTTAGAGAAAGAAATTGAAAAATTAAGTGGACATATTGAGTATGAAGATGAAGCTTATGGGTATGAAGAATTTGGTGAGGAGGTGGAAAGATTAGAAATTAAATTGAATGAAGCGGAAAGATTTTTTATGGAAATCCAAACTATGATTGAAATGACGTATAAAGAAAAAAATAAATTATCTGACGAACTGGAAGAGTATAAAATACAAAAGAAATCCTATGAGGGAGATGAACTACAAACCAAATATTGGGAATTAAGAAAAGAAATATGGATGACTGATATTGAGGATGATCCATTCTTATATCTTGAAGATTATCTGGGATATGATTTAGAGGACGCTATAGAGTATGGTTATGCTGATATAAATGTAAGTAGCCTGATAGATAATGCAATTTCTTATGATGGGGTACCACATTTTCTTGCAACTTATAATGGTATAGAAGAGGAGGTGGAATATGAGGATAAAAAATATTATTTTTACCAGATATAAATTGACATTTATTATTTTTATCATTATTGTTGGGTTATATGAAAAAAATAATAATCATATTTTTTCTACTAACACCCTTGTTAATACCAAGTCAGTATAACAGACATTATAAAGAACCAAAAAAAATTAGTAAAGGGGCAATATTAACCATTGGTGGTTTAACATTTACTGCCGCCCCATTAATATCGGATATTACAAGATATGGTAAACCATTTCCTAAAAAAACTAATCATAAAGGTTTAGGTATTTCCCCTAATACCATTGCATTTGGGTGTGGGGTAACAGTAACGATAGTAGGATTAATAACTTTAATTGCGGAACATAAATGAGTAAAGAAAGAGTAAAACATCCCCATCATTATAACAGGGGAATTGAAATGTGGGATTATGCCCATTCCCAAAATTTAGATTTTTTTGAGGGTAATATTGTTAAGTATGTGACTAGATGGAAAGATAAAAATGGTGTAGAAGATTTATTAAAAGCACAACAATATTTAAATAAACTTATTGAGTTAGAAACACTAACCAGTAGTAAGAAAATAGGGGAAAACTCTCCCTTATTTGACTTACAACAATAATTTTTGTTAATAGAGACATATTTATTAACAAAAAAAATTAAAATGGGTAAATATTTTATTACCGAATTCTTAAATATCGAATGTGATGATTTAGGAAATCTTGAGGTCGACTTCAAAATAGAAGGGGATGATGCAGGATTTTATCGTAGAGTAGAGAGTGATGATTATTACTATTGGGTAATGGATAATTTTATCGAAGATACGTTCACATTCGATGATGTAGTAGATGATTGGGATAATGAAGAAGATATGGATATGCCAGTTACTTTCGGTGAATGGTTACTTGACCAACATGGGGAAGAGAGTGTGATGAATTTCTTAGAATCTAACTTTCCTTTAATAGAAGATTTACCTGATGCAATTTATTAATTAATGAAAAGATTAACTATTCACCTGAAAAGGGTACCAAAGAAAACCGAGGTTATAGACGGCAAATCAGTTAGCAAGATTATCAATACTTTATCTTTTAAAGTTGAGAATGAAGATGAAGCACATAGAATTATTGCAAACATTAATGAAAATGAAAAACCGAGAAACAACGTTAAAAAATGGTATATCTCTAATATTCTTTAACATAAGACATTTTTTATATATTTATATATAAAAAGGAATGAGCAATTTAGATAAATTAAGACAACTAGTAGAAGATTTATCTCTCAGAGATCAAGATTTGTTAGAAAAAGTACAACATTTTGATATTTTAGAACATGTATTTTTAACTGCTCCACGAGCCATGGCAATAATGGAAGAGGATTGGAAATATGTTTTAGTAAATGAACTATTTGCTGAAATATATGGGTTTGAAGACCCTGATGATATGGTCGGTAAACGACATTATGAATTATTTTGTAAAATACCGGAAAGACCAATTGACAAAATTAATGAACAATTAAATAAGACAGGTGTGTGGAATGGGGTAATCAAATGCCCCCATAAAAGTGGTGATGTTTTTACTTCTAAATTTACTATACAAAAAGTGAAAAACAAAGATATTTTATTTTGTACCTGTGAAGTGGAAAGAGATAAATCATGAGTAGTAACGGAAAACAGAACGGGTGGAACGAATATTCCCGTCTTGTATTAGCAGAATTAGAAAAACTCAATAAGAGAGTGGATGAATTAAGTCAAGAGACTAATGGAATACGTCAAGATATCGCAAAAAGTGAACAGATAAAAGACGAAATAAATACACTTAAAAATTGGAAGAACAATATTGATGAAGTTTCTTCTCCTACCCAATTAAAAGAATTGCAAAAAGAAGTAAGTGATTTAAAGACATTTAAAACTATGTCTACAACAGTGTGGGTAGTGGTACAAATTATTTTTGGTATTGCGGCAACCCTATTTGGGTTATATCTGAAATCTAGCTAGGTGTAACTACATTTACCTTTATTGGGATATTATTTTCTTCACCCCATTCTTCAAATGCAATAGCGTGAGGGACTCTATCCTCATACATTTCAATAAAATTCACATTAGGATATCTAAGTAAAAGACTTTTAATAGTATTTATTTTACTTTTTAAGGTATCACCATCTTCTTTATAGTGATATTCATCAAATACTATATTATAATCATTTAATATATTTTCTACTTGAGGTGCTTGTTTAGGTAATCTACCAGTTAACATAATAACTAAAGTATTGGGATCATCTATTTCTATATTATAATCTAAAATAGTAGAGACTATAGGTTTAATGTTAAATACGTCAGTGTCTAAAGATTCTGGTCTTCCCCACCATCCAATATGAGGATAAGGTTTCCCAGTTTTAATTTCCCATTGTTTTTTACCTTCTTCTGCCTGAGGAGTATTCATGAGTGTACCGTCAAAATCAAATATTGCAATTTTAGTTATTTCTGCATCGGAAGCAATACTTTCCATTATAAGTCTATATTTTCCTATTCTAATATTTTCACTAAGTTCTAATATACTACCTTGTGCCCACGCAATGAAATCATTTAAGGGGGTTAAGTGGGCTTCTCCATCATAGAAAAACTTAACTTTTTCATTTTGTGCGTCATAATCTCTAACACATACTTTAATTTTCCCATTTTCACTTACATAACTACTATCTTTACACTTCCAATCGTAGCTACCTTCTTTAAATTTAAATTTTTCAAGTAATTTTAAAAATTCTTTTCTTTTTGTAATTGGTACCATATAGTCTTCATCATCCTCAATTTTTGTAATAATGTTTTCTACGGTGTCACGCGTGTGAGTCATAACTTCCTCATATCCCTCATCATCCAACCAAGTATCATAATATGCATCAGCAATATTTTCAACTCCATTGTTAAGTCCAGCGTCCTTTAGTTGACTTAGGGTTACCCATTCATTTTCTTTTATCATTAATAATAAATCTTCATAGGGTATAGTTATACATTCATCATCAGAATAGGAATCACATCTACTTTCCGGATAATCCACATTTTCCTCATACCATGCTAGTAACTCATTGTTGCGAGCTCGTGTTACTGCTGTACCAAGTGACCAAAGATATTCTTGTATGATGTCTTCAGCATCTTCCCGAGTTAAATTTGAGTATAACCAATCAGTAATGTCTGTATCATTTGGTCGATTATCAACACTCCATTTTCTATTATCTCCTACTGCTTCACCTAATTTATTGAATGCATCAAATAATTCCTCATTAGGATTTATATAATCAAATTCCTCATATTCAAAATTTTCATCATCTTGTCCATCATAGTGGGTTTTAGCCCCTTCATATCTCCATATGTCGTCATCTCCCATCCCTGAAAAATATTCCGCCCATTCTTCTCGAGGTAGATGTAATTGTACCCCCTCGGAGTCAAAAGTAATGTCCTTCCCACTTTCACGAAAATAAGGGCCAATTATTTTTTCATATTTTTCAATGTCATCATCATACATTTTATCTACCATTACCATAGGGGAAAACTCTTCATTGGATATTATCTCTTTTATAGCATCTACTAAAAAGGAAAATCCTCTGTGGATGTTCTCCATTTGTTCATAAGGAGTTTCTTGAGTTTCTTTATTGAGGTACCATAACTTCCACCAATCCAATGAGTCTGTATGGTTAAATGCTAAGGTATCTCTTAAAAATTTAACAGCGCGATCTTTATCAGCAGTATCAGGAGCATAATCTGGTGTCCCCACATGCTTATCCAATAAACGTAATATTTTTATTTCTGAATTTGTTAATTTACTCATAAAGATAAATTTATACTAATAAATATCAAAAATAAATGAATAAATAATTGGTTTTCTAAAAAAAATATGTTATGTTTGTAAAAACATAAATTATAAAATTGTATGAATATTTTTATATTAGATGAAGACCCAAAAAAATGCGCCCAATATCATAATGATAAACATGTAGTAAAAATGATATTAGAAACCGCCCAACTATTATGTGGGGTACATCATATGTTACATTCCTCTTTAGACATACCTTATAGATTATCTCATAAGAATCATCCTTGTTCAATATGGGTAAGAGAATGTTTAGAAAATTATGTATGGTTATGTGATTTAGGTATGGAATTATGTTTAGAATATACCTATCGTTATGGTAAAAGACATAAATCACAGGATATAATAGAATGGTGTATAATAAATCATCCTCCATTAAAAGAAAAGGGTAATCTAACCCCCTTTAAATTGGCGATGCCTCAAGAATGTAAGATAGGTAATGCAGTGGAGTCTTACAGAGAGTATTATATTAGAGAAAAAAAACATTTTAGTGAGTGGAAAAATAGAGAAATTCCATTTTTTATGGAAAAATGTTTGGCAGTTTAAAATATTTGTCGTATATTTGTATAAGTTAATCAAATATAAAAACACTAAAAAATAAAATTATGGATTATTTAAATTTAGAACAGATTCAAGAAAGTTGTCCTTCAGTATTTACTAAAAAACCTTCTAAACATTTATCTCATATTTATAAACATATTCCTACTACTAGGATTATAGATATTTTAGAAGAAAAGAATTGGGGGGTAACTCAAGCCTTACAAACTGGTACACGTACTGGTTATGAAAACACTATTCCTTATAAAAAACATATTATAAGATTCAGAAATAAAGAAATGGATAACCTATCTGCAGAAATAGGTGATACACATCCTGAGATTGTACTGACTAATTCTCACAATGGTACCTCTTCTTTTAAATTTCATGTAGGATTATTTAGGTTAGTTTGTAGTAATGGTTTAGTGGTGGCAGATAAAACTTTTGATCAATACAGTATTAGACATAAAGGATTTAAAAAATCTTCTATTTTAGAAACTGTGGGACAAATTACCACCCATATTCCACAGGTGGTTGGTAAAGTACAAGGTATGATGGGTGTTGAATTAACACCTCAACAACGAAGAGATTTCGCACAACAAGCGGTCATCGAAAGATGGGGTAAAGACAGACACGTTAACTTAGACGAGTTACTAAGTATTAACAGAGCCGCAGACAAAGGAAGTGATTTGTGGACAGTATTCAACAGAATACAAGAAGGAATGATTAGAGGAGGTTTAAATACCTACGTTAAGAAAGATGGAAAAATTAAATATAATAAAACCAGAGCAGTTAAATCTATAGATGAAAATCTAAAGGTTAACAAAATGTTGTGGAGTTTATCTGAAGCTATGATGTAATATAGTGTTTGATTTGGTTGAAGAGAGGGGATATTCCCCTCTTTTTTTTTAAAAAAAATAAAATGAGAAAAAATAAAAAAGATTTAGATTGGAAAACAAAAGCGGTTTATTATTCACAAGATAACGTGTTAGGTAACCCTATAGTTACTTATTATAATAACAAGTTAGAAGTAGTTAATTGTGAAAGAAAAGATAAGGTAAAAGACCCTAAGTTTTTGGATGGATTGAAAAAGAAATAATCGTATTTTAAATACGTTACATAACAATGACAGTTTGGTAAAGTTATTGATATTTATTAAGATATTTATGAATAACAACCGATTTACTTTTTTTTGTGAATATTTTTTCGTAAATTGTAGTATCACTAACAACTAAACTATCGATTATGTTAAATAACCCCAAATACCCCCAAGAAACTCAATTAAGGTGGTGGGCATTATATTATGAAGTGCTAGAACATATTGTGGAATCTGGATTAAAAAGTGCTTTAAAAAAATACCCCGAACCAATTGTGCGTTATTTTGAAGAATGGAATAATACAAACCCTGAAGGATAATTACATATTTATATAATATGTTACCCAAAACCTTTCAAAAACAAAATAAGGAAAAAAGGCAAGAAATTTTATCTACTATGCAATTGTATACTATTACGTATGATTATGAGTTAAATCCTTATTATGCAGAATACATAAAAGAATCTTACGATAGATGGGGTAATATAGTGGATTTTTTAGGGTTGATGCAATTAACTGGTTATAGTGAAGATGAAGTAATTTTTAATTTTCACCAATTGATGAGGAATAATTATATTGATACCCACAAATTAAAAAGGATTGAGATTACCAATATCGAAGTCGGATCAGTCATCAATAAACCCATTTCGTAATCGATCCAATATTTTTTTAAGTTGTGCCGCCTCCTCGTAATTTTGAACTTCTACCGCCTCTTCTTTTTGTATTTCTAACATCTCTATTATATTAGTTTCATTTATAATTTTAATAAATTTATGTTTTGCAGATTCTCTTCCTTCTGGCGTTTTATGGATAGTTAATACATATAATATTGTTCCAATTAGTTCAAATAATAAAGTAAAAGTATTTCCTTCAAAAAATAACTCCTCACCTTTTATATTTGAAACGGTGCGATAAATAGAAATTTTATTAGATAATACTAAAGGTATTGGTTTTAAATCATTTAAAGGGATAAACTCTACATTAAATAAATCTCCTTCTTCCCCAATCCCATCAAAGTCAATCCGTATATCAATAAAATTATTATCTTCCACTAATTCTATATAGTCAAACACTTTATAAGTTTTTAAGTATTCTATTCCATGATCTTTTAATTTTTTAGTGGGAAGTTTTTTCCATTCTTTTAAGAAATTATCTAAATTAGCTTCTCCCATTGTTTCTTTATAGACAGTGTTCAAGAAGTCTTTCTCTTTTATTAAATGATTAAAAAAAGTCTCAAAAGTAATGCCTTCCTCAAGTATTGTCGGACAATCTAAAGAATGGATTATAGTATTAATTTTTTCCTCTTCTTTAGTTATACGATTTAATAAGGTAAGGTCACCGTTTTTCTTAAATACAATAGCTTTCATCTTATCTATAAATAGCCTGAATTTGAGATAACGACTCTAATTTATAATTCACACCATTTACTAATGCACATAAATCCCACCCAAAAAAGGAATTAGGACCTATTTTTTCTAATGTTCCAGTAATGTCCTTATATTCTTCTGTAATAACCCCATTTTGATTATCAACGCAGTATACATTTTTTAGTATGACATTTTTGCCTACTAATTTATCTTTTCTCATGTTCTTTTTAATGAAATATTTTACTGTCTTTTACGACTTTTTGGTTTTCAATATTATAATACTCCACTTGTCTTTCACCTTCATCAGAATAATGAATTAATCCTTGCCAATCTTCAGACTCTTCCATATTTTTTATTAAATAAAATCTTTTGAAGTGTCTGCCGTATTTCTTTGAAAGGGCGTTTTGAAGTTCAAGTATTAAATTATCAATGTGTTTATCCATTTTTTAAACCATTCTCTATTTTATAAATATATGGTTATCGATTAAAATCATTATAAACATACGAAAAAAAAAAGAATAAATAAACATTGAAAATGAAAAAAATAATAGTTATCTTTATCATATGGGAAATGATGCAATTAAAGAAGCCATAACTAAACATCTGCAAAAGAATAATACTTTAGATGGGAGTTATTATGCGGGTTTAGTGAATGACGCAAATCAGTTAAATGCTTTACGTGAAGATGTAGATAATGGTTTATTAGAATTAAAAAAACATATTATTTCTTCTAATTTACATTTAATAGTAGACAGGATATTTAAGGGGGAGAATGAAGAAGTAATTAAGATGATTAAAAATACTCGTAATAAAGAATTATTTTTTGATTTTACTGAAGAATTTAATAAATTTTTAATACTATTTGAGCAATATACTCAAAATTTGGAGTTTGATTCTCCGGATATTTCCGATCTTAAAGAAACTTTTGCGTTAAATGATCAACAAGTGTTTGAATTAATTAATGAGATAAATTTGGATAATAAATAAATTTGTTGTATATTTGTTTAAATCAAACAAATATGTCTTTATATACCAACATACAACTAGAAAATTTTTTTAAAAAATCCGAAAAGTTTTTTAATAGTAGGTATCCTGTAGTAAATGATATGGAGGGACTACCCACCTTAATGAAAGAGAGTGATACTCGTAAATTATCTCTAACTCTTTCTCAAACCCGTTTTATGTTACAAAAAGCGATATCTAAAGCACTACAAGAAGAGATGTATTTTGGGTTGACAGAAGCGGAAGAATTATCTAAATATTATTTAAAAATCAAGTATCAAGAATATAAAGATTTTATTTTATCTTTGTAGTATTTAAAAACTGGTTTTTTTCCATATTTATTTATAGAAACCAACCAGTTTTACATGAAAAATTTACCTTCATATTTAAATTTATTTACCCGATTTGTGCTATCCACTATTGGTGTAATTGCCATGTTTGGGTTTCCTTTATATTTTGGGTGGGAACAAAGTTATAGTAGATATTATACTCATTCCCCTATCCTTTTCACAGTTATTTTTAATACATTAGCAATAGGATTGTTGATACATCGAAATAATGAATGGAAATATCCCTCTTTTTTTCTTATCTTACTAGCATTATTTAATATGCATGATTTCCCTATTATTCATTATAGTAGTGCTGTCATATTTTTTATAACATCTACTTATGCTATGTGGAATGATAAAAGAGTGAGTGGATTTGGGAGAGTGTCTTTATTTGGTTATCTTTTATTTTTTGGTGGGTTAATGATGTTTGAAGTCTTTCAAGTATTTTTGATATGTTTATTCCATTTACTCTACACTTATAAACTATTTAAAATTAAAATTATTAAATGATTTATTTTATTTTATCAATAATTTTACTTATACTTATTGGTGTAATATACATAATTAAACAATTTAAAAAATTAAATAATATTCGTATGCCAAAATATAATAAAATAGATAAGGTAAGTGATAAAAAAGTCATGGAAGATTTACGATATTTAAGAAAACAATTATTAATAGTTGATGACCCTAAAGCACGTATAGAAATTATAAAAAAAATAGAAATAATAACATCAATTTATAATTAATGGATAAAGTACCTACAATTATTATTAATACTGAAGAAGAAGAGGAGAATTTATTAACTAATAATAGACATCATATACATAGTGAAATAGTAAAGAACATTGATCATGCATATGAAAATGACATAGAAAATCTAACATTATTCAAAATCATAAATAATTTAAGAGGTTATACGATGGTTTTAATGGTAGATAAAGAAAATTGGGATGAGAGTTTAGAAAAATGTATTAAGTATTTTGTATCTATAGAAGACTATGAAATGTGTGATACTGTGGAGAAATTAAGAAAAAAAATTAAAAATGGAAATATATAAGATAATAGATGCTGAAAATAAATCAGTAGCAGTAATAGAAAGTTGTGAAAATGAAATGCAATTAGAAGCGGCTCAACAATTTATTGATGGATTTAGAATTTTGTTTAGAGATGAATATTCTTTTTCCAAATTACAACTTCTATTAAATAACAAAAGAGAAAAAATAATTAAATGGAAACTTTAAAAAATGTTTTGTATGCAGGTGTAGGATTAGCACAACATACAGAAGACAAAATGAAAGAAAATTTTAATACTTTAGTAGAGAAAGGTAAACAAGTAGATGCTGAAGGAAAAAATATTGTGGGTGATTTATTTAAGTCATTAGATGAATTAAAAGACACTACCAATCAAAAATATTCAGAAGTTTTGAACGAGAATATTGAAAAGGTAGAATCTTTTTTACAGACACTTAAAAAATGAGTTATAAATTAGATTTGCATGGGGTGCGTCATGGAGACGTACCTCGCAAAGTGGATCAATTTATTGGTGAACACTTAATGAAAGGTACTGGTGAAGTTAATATTATAATTGGGCATAGTGACACTATGAAGAAGATAGTGGATGAAACATTAGTGGATTATGGGTTATCTTCCACGTATAATTTTTTATCTAATACTACTCTTTCTATTAAATTAAAATAATTCTTCCTTACAAAACTTTTACAAAAGCAATAGAAGAAGGGTAACATTTATTCCTATTTATAATCGTATGTTTATTGAATTTCACATAGGATTATTATTATGGACACTCTTACCTCCATTAATCTATGCTTTTATTTTATACCTTACAACACCTTACGGGACTTTCGATCTGAAGAAGTCTCTATTTTACGTGGCTGGTGGACTACTCTCAATTATTTTTGTATTTATGTTTGCCGCATTTTTTGAAATGAATGCGTATGACGCATTTAAACAACATTTCTTTATTGTTGGACCACGAGAAGAGTTATCAAAGTTTTTAGCTTTCTTACTAGTTAGTTTAAGTATAAAAAGTACGAGTAAACATCCTGTTTCTACTATGTTATCATTAGGTATGGTAGGATTAGGGTTTGCGTTATATGAAAACTTAAGTTATACTTATCGATATGGGGAAGATGTATTAATAATAAGATCATTCACTTCTACACTAGGACATATGATATTTTCTATGTTTGTTGGTTACTGGTATGCTTTATCAGACATTGCAACTTCTTTAGGTAACAGAAGTAGAACGGTATTTGGAGTTTTTATGGAGAAATACCCTAAAATACGTAAATTAATTTATACACTCATAGGTTTAATATGTGGGGCTAGTATTCATGGTTTATGGAACTTTAACCTTTCTTTATATGGAAAAACTACTATACCATTTATGATATTACTTATTATTTTAGGATTGATAACGTGTAAATTTGGTATAAGTGATTTAAATACTCAATACAGAAGGACTCTAGGGAAAAAGAGTTCCAAAGATGTATAGTATTTCATATAAAAATGGATTAATATTGGTAAGGGATAATTACCAAACCCCTGCGTTCGTTTATACTAAAGAAATACATCTACACCAAGTAATATTTCAACAGTTAGATATTAACGGATTTGCAAATGGATGGGTAAGTGAACATGGTAAATTATATAAGATGCCTAGTTATCCTACAACTAAAGGTATATTTCTTAGGAAGACATCTATTCCCATTACTAAAGGTTATCCTTTAATTTTTAAAGATAAAAAATTTTCTATCAATATAGAAGGTCAATGGTGTGAAGTAAGAGGAGGTGGACACCTTATTATTAAAGATAAAATGGTATTATTATTCTCTCCAATATTTAAATAACTTTTATTAACTATTGATAATATAATTTTATAATCTTATATTTGTTTAAAAGTTAGGTTATGGATGAGTTACAAGCATTAAAAAGTTTAGATGAAGCGATGTGTAATTCTTATGATGTCATTGTAGGAAATGCTACTTTAGAAGAATTAATGGTTAATAAAGGTGGTGAAGGGTTAGTATTTGCTCATAATATAGAATTACCACCTACTAATAATGACATTGAAAGCTTATTAACTTATTTTAAAGATCAACAAGATTTTGAAAGATGTATTGAATTATCTAAACTTAATGACTCGTGAAATTTAAAATACTATGGATATTAATTATTATAGGTGTAATAGCATCTATTATTGAATTAACTACTTCTAATGAAAAACAAGAAACAGAAAGTGAAGTTTACTCCCCACACTTGGATTGCAAATATTAAATGGGTATATGAGAGTCCAGATAAGGGTAAAACATTATATAGAAGACCTTTTGGGTTAACAGGTCCCAAAGAATTAATATTTTATAATTTACCTGTTACTCTAAACTAATAAAAATAATTAAAAATCATAATTATGGAAAAAGAACAAATTTATGGACTAATTAGACATACCTTAACTGTGTTAGGTGGTGCATTAGTAACCAAAGGATATCTGGATGCGGATGTAGTGCCTGAAGTAGTAGGTGCGGTAATGACGCTAGTAGGTGTAGTTTGGTCATACCAAGCGAAGAAAAAATAAGGTGATCGAAAGATTTAAATGCTCGGAGGATAGCTCCAGCCTTATAAAACCTCATTTATTTGAGGTTTTTTTATGCCTAATAATTGACAATATGAGAACTTATGTGTAGGTTTATTAAAAAGAAACTATGAGAGATAAAGTAATTAATATCGCGGGAGTTGTTGGAGTGGGAAAAAGTTCCCTATGCAACATATTTAATGAATTAGGTTATAAAGTATATCATGAACCAGTATTTGATAATGAATTATTAGAAAAATTTTATTATGATAAGGAAAAATACGCTTTCCCTTTACAGATATTTTTTCTCAATAAAAGGTTTGAAATGTATAAAGATTCTATGCATCATCCTGCTTCTATTATGGATAGAAGTATTGTAGAAGATAGAATATTTGCTAAGATGTTAAGGGATCAAGGAGAATTAAATGATAAGGAATATGATATCTATGTCGATCTTTTTAATAATATGATGGAGCATGTAAATCCTCCCACACTAATGGTTTATCTTAGAATCAAAACAGAAAATGTTATTGAGCGTATTAAACGTAGAGGTAGAAAATATGAACTAGAACAAAGTATTAATTACTGGTATGATCTTAATAGTAATTATGAGGTATTTTTTGGGGAATATAGTTGGAGTAAACTATTAGTTATTGATGTAGATAATTTAGATTTCGTTAATAACCCCAATGATAAAGATTATATTATTGACTTAATTGAAAACAATGTCGGTATTCCTGAAGGAGTTTCATAGTTTTTATATAACTTCTAATGATAAAATTGTATTAAGATACAAAATTGGTTACGAAACCTATATTAATTATATTATCGGTGACGTTCAGACTTTTAAAAATACAATAATTTTACCTAAAAAAAATCTTAATAAATTAGATACTTTTCCGCTAGAGATGCATATTTAAAGAGAGTAATAAAATTCTTATATGGATATTAGTGGTATTATGTGGAATGAAGTATTAACGATTAGTATGACGCTATTTGCGATCATCGACATATTTGGGTCAATTCCCATTATAATGGACTTAAGACAAAGGTTTGGTAAGATAGAGAGTCTTAAAGCAACCCTCGTGTCTTTATGTATTATGATTATATTTTTATTAAGTGGGGAACATGCATTATCTTTTTTAGGAATAGATGTGGCATCATTTTCAGTAGCGGGGGGTCTGATATTATTTTTTATGGGTTTGGAGTTGGTGTTAGGTTTAACTTTTTTTAAAACTGAACCAGATACTAAAGGATCTTCTATTGTCCCACTCGCGTTTCCTTTAATTGCTGGTCCTGGTAGTTTAACTACTATATTATCTTTTAAATCTCTTTATTCTACATGGAGTATTTTAATAGGTATAGTATTAAATTTATTAGTAGTTTATATAACATTAAAGAGTACCGACAAACTATCCAACTTATTAGGTAAATCGGGCATGATGATGCTAAGAAAGATTTTTGGTATCATACTTATTGCAATTGCAATAAAAATGATAAAGACTAATTTGGTATTATAATATATTTTGTGTATCTTTGTTAAAAAAGGTATGAATATGAAAAATATAATAGTCTTCTTATGTTTATTAACAAGTAATTTAATTTTTTCCCAATCCTTAAAACAAGCGTGGAGTTATGCTGAATTGATTAATGCTGAAGGTGAAACTATACATAAATGGGAAAGTGAAACCCATAGTGAGATAATTACTCAAAGAGTTTGTAAAAAACAATTTTTAGTTATTAATAGCGAAGATCCTAAAATTTTACAAATGATCTCTCCCTCAGCAGTTTTTGATATGTCTACTATTCGCACTTTTGAACAATATGGGTCTGTGGAACAAGCAGATAGGGACAGTATAGACGTAGTTTATAAATTAAATTTCAAGTCCCTCCATTATCCGGATAAATTTTTATTATTTACGGATAGTGCAAATTCATTTCTTATGTTAATGCCTAATCCTGATATTGCGTTAGTTTTACATAATGGGAAGAAATAAATAGGATTATCTAGGTTGTTGTTATATTTATATAATAAACAACTATTATGAGATCTCTATTATTTATTTTATTATTTATCCCATTATTAATAAATGGGCAACATGTATGTGGGGCAGATGAATACAACCAAAAATTTATCGATGCAAACCCTAAAAAATATCAACAAATTGAAAAGGATTTACAAGATTTTTTAAAGTATAGACATAAAAAAAGTGGTAGTATAGTTTTACCTGTAGTTTATCACGTAGTATGGCATGATACTGTACACAATTTACATGATAGTATATTACATGCCCAATTAGAAGTATTGAATGAATGTTTTAATTTAGAAAATGGTGATACCACTATTTTAACAGACACCTTAAAAAATTTACCGGGTAATTTTGGAATACGTTTTGAGTTAGCCCATACTGATCCAAGTGGTAACCCTACTAATGGTATTACTCGCACCTATACATCTAACTTAAGTTTTAGTTATAGTAACAATGCAGTTAAGTTTGATTCTTTAGGTGGTAAAAATGCTTGGGACCCTAAACTCTATTTAAATATTTGGGTTGCTGAGTTAGGTGGTGGACTTCTAGGATATTCTCAATTCCCTGGTGGACCAATTTTAACAGATGGTAATGTAATTGATTATGCAGTAACCGGAAATAGAATGTATCCATGGACATATGGTCCAAATTACGCAATGGGGAGAGTCTTAGTTCATGAAATTGGTCATTGGTTAAATTTATACCATCCTTGGTGGGGTGGAGGAGCTTCATGGTGTGGAGATGACGGTGTTGATGATACAGGTATACAGGATGGACCAACTTTTCCTAATGCTGGATGTCCCGATACCAGTTTCAGTAATTGTACTCCTTCGGAAAGAGAAATAGTTAAAATATATATGGATTATTGTGGTGATTCATGTATGGTTATGTTTACTGAAGGACAAGTAGAAAGAGGGTTAGCTTCTCTATATACTTACAGACAAACTATGATAGATTCTTTTACACCCAATCCACCAGTAGATACACCAGAATTAATAAAAGAAGGTTATAAAATATTCCCTACTATTACTAGTGGTGAAGTTAATATACAATGGGGAGAGGACATAACCCCAAAAACTATTAAAGTCTATGATTTGAAAGGTAGTATTGTTCATACATCTACTGTTGGTATGGTTAAAGAAACTAAAATAAATTTATCTAAATTATCTAATGGATTATATCTTCTACACGTTTTGGGTGCAAATGATGAGATATTTTCACAGAAGATTACCATTGCTAAGGGTAATCCTTTTGGTACAGAATTAGAAAAAGAAGAAGGTAAAGAAAAATAATTTTATTTGATTATATCATTATAAATCCTTATTTTTACTAAAAAGTTATGAGTAGATATATTAGTATACAAGTGGTTGGGTATGGTCAAGAATTAGTACAGGGCACATTTACTGATGAAGAAATAGACATTTTAGAAAAGGAAATGGAGAGCCGAGACGAACCTATAGGGGTTATTATGTCTTATGATCTTAATTCTATTTTACCTGATAAATTTGATTGGTATGAATGTGATGACATTACTCATGTCTATGGTGCATCTGCATTTAATTGTCACGTAAAAATAGTGGATGGTGATAGAGAAATTATGTTAGACAATGTATGGGATTTAGAAGACGAGCCACATTTAGGAAGTGTAGAGAGTGAGGAATTTGATTCTTTTGATCCTAACAGTAATATAATCACTTCTATATCTTATGAAAAAGGATGGATAATGTATGGGGGTTGGAATTTAGAAGACGATGAAGAATTGGATTTAAAGAAATTACATATAAAAATAAAAGATATTTTATTTAAAAATTATGAAGAGTCTTTGATAACCGACATCATTTATGATGGGGAAGAAATAATGTGGGATTCTGATACCACTGGTAAATCTTTTGATAGTTATTTAGAGAAGAGAGAAAATTTTTTAACACACAATGAAGGAGGAAGTACCGTTTGAAGTAATAAAATTGATAGTGCAACGTATACAAGACGGTAAACCTTTAGATTCCTCCAGCGATTACCAAATTTATTTGGATTATAAAGAAATAATACATTTATTAATAGAAAAAGGAAAAAATAATGGCAATTAAAACTTTAGGTGAACATACAATTAGTGAATTGTTACCACACATGAAACAAATATGTTTCGAATACGGATTAAAACTCAACAATGCAAGACATTTATCACAGATAAAAAAAATAATGGTACAAAGGTATTACTCTATACCTAATTGGGATTAAACATATTTTTTATATATTTATAAGTGATGATATCATTTATAAAATTATTAAACGAAGAAGTTACTTTAACTGGTGACGAACTAACTCAATTGTCTAATGCCTATGAAGAAATGGGGTTAGATAGTGAGTGGGGTAAGGAAGACTTAAATAGACTCTTAGAGTGGTTAAATACTCTACCTGAGACTATTACCCTATATCGTTTATTATATTTACATGAGGGAGAGGAAATAGACACAGAATCCCTAGGTGATCATTATTCCCCCAATAAAAAAGAACTATTATATAATCACTATAATAAAGGATCAATATATAGTGATGCGGGGGATAAAGTAGTGTTGATAACTGTGGGTGTTAATAAGGATCAAATTGATATTTTTAATACTTTACATAATAATATTTATTATCCTCACGAACAAGAAATTACTCTTAAAAATAAAGGAAAAGGTACCACTCTTATTGATATTAAATCTCTTTAGTTTGTTTTAGTCATTTATTTTGTGTATCTTTGTAATATGGATATACGAATAGATTTAAGTATCGTATTAGTTTTATTAATTTTTAAACTTACTTTATATCCCCATTTATCTTTTGGTGTAGTATTATTGCCGTTGATTATTGGGTTTCTTTTTAATTTTACTAAGGGATTCATACAAGGGATTAAAGATAAACAAAATGATTTATGATGTCTCCATTTCCTGCAAAACCAGCATATTATAAGATAGATGATATTTTTAAAGATAAAACTTTAGTGTATGATAAAGAAGCAGATAAAGTTTTTCTTTATATTAGGAAAGTTCATAAACAACTTATCTATTTAAATCCCAATAATTATAGGGTGGCACATAGAGGGGATCTTAATACTTAATTACTCACTTTTAAATTTGATGGAACCCCATCTTTGGAAAATACAATCATGAGGGAAACTAACATTATCAAATAAGTCATTTGGTGGTGGATCTCCAGGTAAATATTTTTTCCATAATCTATTTGCCCATTCATCTGCATGTATTTCCCAAGGTCTTTCATTCCAATCTAATGTGTGATCCATTCTTTTACCTTTCCACATTGGAGGGTATTCACTTAGATCACCATAGAAAATATCTAATACATGTCCCACCTCATGTAATATAACGTAGTATCGTTTATCTCTATCTGCAATGGAGGCAGAGATACTAATCAAACACATATTAGGAGTATATTGGTAGGTTATACCATATATCCCAAAGTATAGTGGGGCATAAGGATTATATATTAGTAAAGCTTCTTCATCATTTACGTAATCTTTTAAAATACTTTTAATAAGTTTCACTTCTTTTCTCGAGGCATTAGGGGGTGACATTAAATGTTGTGATATTAAATTAAAATTTAAGAATAGTAATATGAATGGTAAAGCTAGTAATTTCATAATCTTTTATTTTTATGTTTTAATGATTCATCTACAGGGTATGGTTTATTAATATCTGCAATTATTACTTCAGGAGTTATTCCCATTGCTGCTGCAGTACATAATCTAGTATTACCTGCGACTAACCAGTATCTATCATCGAATCTTACTATGATAGGATAATTGTAGGTACCATCACTTAGTTTCTTTTTAAGTTTAAGTGGGTTACTTTTATTATATTTGTTAGAGATGTCGAATACTTTATCGAAGTCTCCTACAGATATCTCATTAGATTCAGTATTTTCTAATTCATCCCATATATCAGAGGAGAGGGGCTGGGGAGAGGAGTTTCCAATTCCGCGGGTCATTTCCTTATATGATACATCAAAATTATGTAATCTATTCAGATCTTGCACTGCCCTTTCAATATCATCTCTCTCCTTTTTTATATCTTTTCTTGATTCACTTAAATTATATCTTTTATGATATTCTTCCTTTTGTTTTTGTCTCTCTTTTATAAAAGGGATTTGTAACAACTTTACTTTTTCTTTTAATTTTTTAAGGTATTCATAATCGAAATACTCTAATTCCCCTCTAGTAGAGAAACCATAAGCCTCAATTAATTCATTGGCAAAGTATTTAACAAAAGTAAAATTTTTTTCAAAATGTTCTTTTAGTAACCAAGATATATTAAATTTATATTTTTTATCGTTAGGGAATGGTGGGGTGATAAAATCACCAAACCAAGGACTACCCGTTTTCCAAGGATCATAATCCTCCATATATAAGTTAATTTCAGTTCTATCCACCATCCTTTTAACTACCCTATCTATAAATTTTTTAATATCTTCGTTGGGTATACGATCATCGAGAGGACTAAAAACTT
>Ga0114925_10000396_pt1 | contig 18931 bp, 19 predicted proteins | sample SumtaG_2_FD_87287 | JGI IMG/M metagenome (GOLD analysis project Ga0114925, IMG submission 87287) | Deep subsurface microbial communities from Indian Ocean to uncover new lineages of life (NeLLi) - Sumatra_00607 metaG | ecosystem: Environmental > Aquatic > Marine > Oceanic > Sediment | place... | reverse complement strand
TCAGCGGGCATGGCTCCCAGGGCCAGCTCCTTGCGGCAGGCTCGCGCCAAGAATCCCTGGGGTCCGACGTTGTAGAAGCAGCTCGCATCGACGGATCCTCTACTGAGATATTCCGGCAGGAGATTTAACACTCGCGCCGGAGCTCCGTGGTCAGGAACGGCGAACTGCCTACAGGGGAGATCCAGTGCAGATAGGACCTCCAGATCCTTCTCTCGAGAGGCGCCATAGAACAAGTTGACTTCTTTGCCTTCCGCGATGAGGTTTTCCACCAGCAGCGGAGCCAGTGCGATTCCGGTGCCTCCGGACACGATGCAGGCGGTTGGTTTCTCGCTGCGGGGCATCTGTGCCCCATAGGGCCCGCGCAGCAGGACCGGGTCGCCTGCGCTCAACCCAAACAGGGCATCTGTGAAAGGACCGCGTCTGCGAACCAGAAACGTGGCCGGCTCGGTGCAGGCGATGGAGAAGGGCTTTTCCCCGCTGCCGGGAAGGAAGAGAAAGATATACTGACTGGCTGAGGCGCTCAGGCTTCGGTCGAGGGTAATCATCCGCAGGGTTTCACTGAACTCACGGATCTCCCGGATGCGGGCGATTTTGTATTCCATGAGTCTCTCGGCAGACAGAAAAGTAGCTGCCCTGTTGTCGTGCTCCAGATAGTCTCTGGCCAGGGCGCTGACAAACAGGGGAATAAGATCCTGACGGGGAATGCGGGCGAACACGCTTCCCAGGCCGATTGCATTTGCCCCCGCCTCCCTCAAGATTCTGATATCGCCTGCCGAGGAAACACCGCCAATCCCGATGATGGGAACGTCCTTGCCCACGGCCCGGCGAATTTGGGCTACCTTCTCTCTGGCAGTTTCCTTGATCCACTCGCCGGATTTCCCGCCTTTGCCGCCGTTGGGATTGGATAGAATCGGTTCGCCGCTGGAGGGTTCCCGGAATACCTCCGGACCGACGGTATTGACGGCGCTCAAGCCATCTGCCCCTGCGGCAACAGCCGCCCGAGCGATTTCCCCTATGTCATCGACGTTGGGAGTCAGCTTGGGGAAGAGTAGGGCAGAGGTAGATCTTCTGATCGCTCTGAGGTACTCGGCGACAACCCGCGGATCGGTTCCTATGCTGGACCCGTAGCCGCCGGCGGCATGGGGACAGGAGAAGTTCAGCTCGAGGATATCCGCCACAGGGCCAAAACGTCTGGCCAGTTGGATGAAGTCTTCTGTGCTGTTTGCGGACAGGGAGACGTTGAGAAGGCTTCGGAGCCCGTGCCTGCGCCGCAGGTCCTCCAGCTCCCGGAATCCTTCTTCCATTCCCGGATTTCTCAAGCCCACGGCGTTGGCAAAGCAGCCCACCTCCTGTTCGAGAAGGACCGGCTCCCGGTATCCAGGATTGGGGCGCACCTGATAGCTCTTGGTGGTGATGATCTCGATTTCCGGAACCATGCGGTCGACCCACTCGATCATCCCCGGGCGGGTGGTCAGGATCCCGGACACGGTGGCCAGTTTGAAACTATCGGTCTGAAGCCGGTGGAGGATCTCTTCCCTGCTTCTCATACCCCTACCTCCTCTTTTTTGGGTACCCCAGTCAGCCCCCGGGTTCGGGCGAGTTGGAGAAGCTCTGAGATCCGCGCGAAGGCGTGGAAGCGTATTCCTCTCCGTTCGATCTCTTCCCGGCCACCGCTCTCTCTGTCGACCAGCACGACCAGATCCGTCACCTCAATTCCGGCCCCTTCCAGGATCTTGATCGCTTCGAGCTTGCTCCGGGCCGAGCTGATCACGTCGTCGAGGAGAACGACCCTGTCCCCCTTTTCAAAGAATCCTTCGATGGCGTTTCCCGTGCCGTGGCCCTTGACGGTGAGCCTGGGGTAGATGAAGGGTTTGCCCAGCCGCAAGGATGCGGCTGCAGCCAGGGGAACCGCGGCCACCGGGATTGCGGCGATGCGGTCGAACACCAGTGGGCGCAACAGTTCCTCGTAGGCTTCCGCAACGTTGGAGAGAAGCCCGGGGCTGGAGATAATCTGGCGCAGGTCGAGGTAGTGGGGCGAGATCGCCCCGGATTTCAGACGGAAAGATCCGAACTTGAGGCAGCCCTGCTCGATGATTTCCTCCAAAAGGGCCACTCGCCGGATCTCTCTCCGCAGGGATCGGGCGGTCCGCCGATTTCTCGAGCCGGCCACCTCCCAATTGATTCGGTCTCGAAACGCCTGAGCTTTCTGTCCCGGGTTGGGGTCCTGGTAGATGCTTCTGCCCACGACGAGAAGCAAGCCCAAACCGTCTTCCCGTAATCCCGCTCGGACCGCGGCTTCCAGGCTTCCCCCTTGCGCACCGATTCCGGGGCAGAGTATCCATGCTCCGGGAAGCTGATCACGGACGGTTTCCAAAGCCTCGGGATCGGTCGCTCCGATGACCAAGCCAATATCGGGAGACCAGCTGCAAGCTTCCCTGGCGATCTCGAGGTACAGAGGGCAGGTTGTATGGCTTCTTCCACCGCCGGGATTCTTTCGATATACCTCCAGAGCCTGGAGGTCTCCGGATTCAGGGTTGGAGGTGCGGCAGAGCAGGAACAAGCCTTTTCCTCTGTGCTCGAGAAAGGGGCGAATCGACTCGCGCCCTAGAAAGGGATTCAACGTGGCGGAATCCACGCCGTAGTAGTCGAACAGTGCCCGAGCATAGGCCGTGGCGGTCTGCCCGATATCGTTTCGTTTGGCGTCGAGAATCACGGGCGTGCCTTTCGGGATTAGCTCGAGAGTTTCCTTGAGCGCCTTGAGTCCGTCCAAACCGTAAGCTTCGTAGAAGGCGATGTTTGGTTTGTAGCAGGCTGCATAGGGCAAGGTTTGTTCGATGATTTCTCGATTTCGCTGTAGCATGCGCTGTGCCGCTTCTTTCGGGTCGGTACATTCGAAGCGTGGATCCAAACCGACGCAGAGCAGGCTCTGCTTTTTTCTACAGACGGATTCCAGATTGGCAAAAAAACTCGGTTTCATTCTTCCCTCCCAGTGCTCATGTAGGTGTCGGTCCGGTTGATTCCCGGTACAGATACAAAAAAAGGGCTGCCCCCGGCCAAGGGGAACAGCCCTTCCTATACGCCTTAAAAAAAAGGAGAGCCATAGGCTCTCCAATTGATTCTTTGAAGATTAAAAAAAAACTCCGGAAATACCGGAGCCCCGCTAGACCTGTTGGTAATTTGTGTAGTCCGCGCACCTGATCTACTGCTTCCTTTATTCTAAATTGATCGGACTATTGCACAGTGGGAAAAAATTGTCAAGACTCAAAACTGCATTTTTATTAGAAAAGCTTAAAAATTTCCCATCCACTTTTCACTCCATACTGTGGGCATGAATTGATCCTGTCCCCGTTCTGGGATTATGCTCTTCTTGGGGTTTCTCGTCGTTCGTTGATCGAGCCTGATCGAATTGCCCGTTCGGGGGGTGTGAAGGAAGGTGTTATGGCGGAAGTCGAATGCGTGATGTTGGCGGCGGGACGCTCAAGCCGGATGGATGACTGGAAGATGACTCTACCGTGGGGGAAATCGACGATTGTCGAGCATAGCGTGCGTACCGCTCTGAATGTCTGTGCCCGTGTCGTACTGGTCGCCGGGTTTCGGGCCGAGGAGCTCGACGGCCTATTTCGGGACTGGCAGCGGGTAGAAGTGGTGAAGAACGAGAGCTACGAGGAAGGGATGTTCTCTTCTGTACAGCGGGGAGCACAGGTCCTCGGAAGCGGAGGATTTTTCCTTGCCCTTGGAGACATGCCCGGGATTTCTGAAGACGTATACAAAGATCTTCTGGGCTGGGACAGGAAGCTGGCTTCGATTTTGCCTTCAACAGGTGCGGCCTACGCAGTGATCCCAAAGTATAGGGGAAAAAAGGGGCATCCCCTGCTTCTCTCCCCGCAGATGAGGACACGGATTCTTGAGACCAGCGTTTCGATGTCCCTGCGAGACGTTCTGGCAGAGGTGCCGACGGTGATCGTGCCCGTGGATGATCACGGTGTCCTCCACGATATCGATACACCGGCAGACTACCGGGCCTGGCATGACCGGGAGCAGAGCGATTCTCGTTGACATCGGCCGAAACAACCGGCTATTCTACCCGCCAGTACCGCCAGAGGGAGGACGACTATGAGCTATGATTGTGTGGTAACGGGCGGACTGCTCGTATATCCGGAAAAGACGGTTCGAGCCGATGTAGCCATTTCCGACGGCAGGATCTCAGCGCTCACGGCTCCGGGAGAGGCCAAAGGAAAGACGACCATAGATGCGGAGGGTTGTTACGTTCTGCCGGGAGCGATCGATCCGCATACGCATCCGGTATATCTGGATTCCATCGCCAACACGGCCCGAACCGCAGCGTTCGGCGGAGTGACCACGGTCATTCATTACGCCTATGCCCGGCCGGGGAACAGCCTGGTTACCAAAATCAAGGAGTTCAAGGACGAGGGAGAGGCCACCTCCTGTATCGATTTCGCCCTTCACGGCGGACTGTTCGAGGCCCTAAAGCAGGCCGATGAAATCCCCCAAGCTTTTCAAATGGGGGTTACCTCTTTCAAAGTGTTTATGGCCTACGCAAAGCTCGGCTGGATGACCGATGACTACGCCATGGCCAAGATGATGGACGTCGTGAGCAAGCACGGCGGCATGGTCTGTGTACACGCCGAAACCGGCCTGGCCATCGATTACATCATGGACAAAATGCTGGCGGAGAAGGCGAACTTTGCTGAGCGGTTTCTGGAAACAAGCCCGGACATCGCCGAAGCTGAAGGGATATTCCGAGCGGTGTACATCGGACGGCTGATGAACTGTCCCGTATACATCCCCCATATCTCATCGGCCGAAGGCATCGAGGTGATCCGCTTTCTAAAGCGTATGGGTTATCCGGTGATCGCCGAAACCTGCCCTCAGTACCTCGGGCTGACCTGGGAGGGATTGAAAGCGCGAGGACCCCTTGGCAAGGTCGGGCCGTCGATAAAGACGGAGGGCGACCGCATGGCTTTATGGACGGCGATGCAGGAAGGAATCTTCGATTCGATCGGCAGCGACCATGCACCGAAGAACAAAAAGGTCGAAGACGACTTCTTCGATGCGGCCTACGGATCGCCGGAAGTAGAGACCATGCTGCCCGTGGTCTGGAACTTCGGTGTGAACAGCGGTTTGATCACCCCAAATGAGGTGGCAGCCCTTATGGCGGAAAACACGGCCCGCATCATGGGTCTGTTTCCTAAAAAGGGCAGGCTCGACTCGGGTTCCGACGCCGATTTGGTGGTATTCGATCCGACCGAGAGTTGGACGGTGAGCGCTTCCAACCAGCACAGCAACGCCTCCTACACGCTGTTCGAGGGCCGGGAGCTCCTCGGTAGGGTGAAGAAGGTTTTCTCGAGGGGCCGGCTGGTAGTGGACGGAGAAGAGTTTCTGGGCAGTGAAGGCTACGGCGTCTTCCTTCCTTCCAAAGCGGGAAACTGGCAGTATCGGAAGGAGCTCATCATTCGAGGAAACTTCGGTTGAAGGGCGGTAGACCGATATCTCGTACGAGCTTCCCCGGAACCACCGGCGGTACCGGCTTGGTGCGGCCTAGTTTGCTGCGAATCGATCGGAGAAATCCCACCATCCCGAAGGCTCTGGCCCGTGCCTGGTATTGAGCCAATCTTGCAAGTGCCCGCTGTGACGGATAGCCCGACTCCGGCAGGGCCTGGTGAAGGAGGAGGGCCGTGTCGAGCAGTTCAGCCGTTTCTTCGGTATTCTCAATCGTGCCGGCGCGGATTCTGGCCCATAATTCATTCAAGCGAGGCGGGAAAAAAGCGATCTCGTAGCTAAGCTGGAGTTTCTCGCGAGGGGTCATTGCTTGGCCTTCCAGAGCTCGATGTCCTGTTTTAATAATTCGAGGTTCTCGAGCAAGAGTGTATCCCGGCCAAAGGGCGGAGGAAGCCGACGGACCGCGGTCTGTATATCTTTGTAGCTAACAGGACGTTGTGCAATCAGGTACTGGACATCGCTTTGATCAACCTCATCATAGCGAATGAGTTTGCTGGCGATCAAATCGGGAATCGAAACCGTCTTTACTGTGAGAAAACGACCGCGCCAAAGCAGGATCTCGGAGTCCGGTTGCGGCACGGCGAGACACAAGCGAAGGCCGGATACCCATTCGATGTGGTTTTGCTGAGAAGATTCCTCGGGGTTGAACGGCAGTCCCGCTGCTTCGGCAGCTCGGCGAAGCTCTCCCATGTCAGCCTGCGAGTATGGTCCCGCTATATCGATATCTAGACTGGTTCTGTCAGGCTCATCGAGCAGGATGAACGCGGCGCTCTCGTACACGCACAGGGAGGATGGATTCTGGAGCGCCTGGTCGATTTTTTCCAGGTAGGAAACCAATTCCTTCTTGTCCATCGATGTGACTATACCGATCTTCCCGTTGGCATACAAGGGATGATAAGCAGGCGATAGATGCAACTCAGTTGCAAAAACACCACAGGCTCGTTATACTGGGCCGATTCCGTGATGATGCGAAAGATCCTCATACCTCTACTCTCGATCCTGCTGTTTTTCGCCCAGTTTCCCGTCCGGAGCGATACCGTGGCTGTGGCAGGGGGTCTGTTTCCCTGCGTAAGTGAGCTGGCCGATCTCTACAACGATAGGGTCGGGGAGTCTCCCGGTCTGGTCGTCGGTTCTTCCGGCAAGTTGGCCAGTCAGATCGCGGCGGGTGCTCCCTTCGGGTTGTTCATTTCGGCAAATCTGGAGTGGCTCCACTACCTCGAGGAAAAGGGTCTGGTCGGAGAAATCGTTGCTTTCGCCTCCAGTCCTCTCGTGCTGTGGTGGTCGCGGGACCGTCGGCCCGGCCCAAATGTTTTCCGCGGACCTGTCCGGGTTGCGATCGTAGATCCGGCACTTGGTCCCTTTGGATCGACAGCCCGACGCTACCTCGAGAATCTCGAGACCTACGCCGCCTTGCTTAAAGAAAAGCGTCTGATCGTCACCTCCACGGCTCTGCAGTCCGCCCTGGCCGCAAAAAGCGGGGCTGCGGATCTGGCCTTCACTTCCATGTCTGTAGCAAAGAAGATCGCTGCGGATTTCCGATCCCCGGGAAGCGCGGTCGTGATTCCCGGCTATGATCTGGTTCACGCCGGAGCCCTAATACACGATCGAAGCAGTGCCGCGATCGAGGCTTTTTGGGAGTACCTACGTTCCGAAGAAGCGGAAGCCGTGTGGCAGAGATGGGGTTTCACTTTGGAGCCCGGAGAATAATGAGGATCCGAAAATGAGCAAGGCCCTGGTAATCAGTCTATACGTATTGGCCTTGGATGTCCCTCTGCTGCTCGTTCTGGGAACGATCCTGGGCTGGGTTTTTAGTCGGAAGAAGTTCGTTGGCCGGGAAATCCTGTTGATTCTCGTCCTGCTTCCCGTAGCTCTCCCGCCATCTGTCCTGGGATTGTACCTTCTGCTCTTCTTCGGCCAGGTCCCTTTCTTGCAGCCATTGGGTTTGCTGTTCTCCTTTCCCGGCGCTGCCCTTGCTGCACTGATTCCCTCGCTTCCTATCATGGTGCAGGCGTCCCGTTCCGGTTTGGCTTCGGTTCCTGAGCATTTGGAGGAGGCGGCCCGTACTCTCGGAGACGGTCATTGGCGCGTGTTTTGGCGCGTTAGCCTGCCCTTGAGCCGCCGGAGCCTGGTCGCGGGAATCGCTTTGGCCGCGGCCCGGGCGCTGGGCGATTTCGGGCTGACCTTGATGATTGCCGGAAACATTCCGGGTCGAACCCAAACCCTGCCATTATACATCTACAGCCAGATCGAGGCGCTGGAGTTCGGCAAGGCGAATGTCGCCGCTGTCCTGCTCATTGCCGTCGGGATCGCCAGTCTTGCCCTGGTCAAACGCATGGAGAAGGGAAGGCATGAGCGCTTACTTTGAAGCTTCATTACGGCACAGGATCGGAAACTTCGATCTGGACGTGGAGCTGGCCCTGGAACGGGAGATCGGGGTCCTCTTCGGGCCCAGCGCTGCGGGAAAGAGTCTGACCCTCCGTCTGATTGCAGGATTGGCGCATCCCCAAAACGGCACCGTGCGTTTGGGCCGGCGGCTGCTCCTGGAGACGCCGGGGGGACCGGTGCTGCCGGCACACAAACGAAAGATCGGACTGGTCCATCAGGATCTCAGTCTTTTTCCTCATCTGACTGTACTGGAAAATGTAGCCTATGGAGTTCGCGGCGAAAAGCAAGCCGTCGGAGTCTGGGTGAAAAAGATGCATTTGACCGGGGTCGAGGATCGCTATCCCCATCAGCTCTCCGGCGGGCAGCAGCAGAGGGTTGCCCTGGCCCGCGCTCTGGCTCCAGAACCGGAACTTCTCCTGCTCGATGAGCCCTTCAGCGCCCTGGATGGACCTCTAAAACGCAGTCTCCGGCGGGAGTTGAAGGACCTGCAGAGGGACACCGGCATTCCGGTCCTCTACGTGACTCATCAGATCGAGGATGTCTGTGCCCTGGGCAGCACGGTGTTCCTCCTTCGGGAAGGACGAGTTGTCCAGAGTTTCCCGGTTGAAAAGCTCTGGCAGGCCGGCTCCCAAGTGAGCACCTGGCCCGCTTTGGGCTGGGGTACGCTGATCCAGGGGGAAGTCGTACGGCGGGCAGGTGGAACCTGGCTCTCCTGGGCTGGAGGTTCCCTCGAGCTTCCTGTCGGGAGCGCCGATGAAGGACCTGCGGTTGCCTTCGTTCCACCCCAGGAAGTCAAGGTTCTCTATCCGGATCTTCCGGTAGACCCTCAGCTCGCTGTGAATGTTATCGAGGGCAGAATCGTGGAGAGATACTTGATTGGGCATACCTGCACCCTCTACATCGATGCAGTCGGGTTGCACTGGCACATCGAATATCCCGCCGATTCCTATACCGATCTGGAGCTCGAGGAGGGAGGGCTGGTCAGAATGTCTGTTCGTCCCGCTGCCGTCGCTTTGCTCAAACCGCAGGATATGGGAGAGACCGGGGGAGGAAGGAAATGAGTGCAGTCTCGGTTGAAAATCGCTTGAGAAGCAGGAACATTCGCCGCACCAGGGCAAGAGTCGCGGTCCTAGACTTTCTCCGCCGAGCGGCCGGTCCCCTGTCAGCGGGGCAGGTAACCGCCGCTTCAACGCTGCGCTCCTTCCACAGGGTCACGATCTATCGAACCCTTTCCACACTTAAAAGCTGCGGTCTGGTACACGCCGTACAGGGGGTTGACGGAACCTGGCGCTACAGTGCTCACACACCGGAGCGCTCCGGTTGTCCGGGCAACCATCCCCACTTTTTTTGCCTGCACTGCGGGAGGATGTTCTGTCTGCCCGGGCAGTCTCTTCCCCGAGTGCGGGTGCCTAGCAACGCGGTCGTACAGGGCAAGCAGCTCGTCGTGTATGGAAACTGCGGAGAGTGTAGACGAGGATAGCAACGGTGCGCAGGTACAAACACGACCTTCTCGTGGTGGCCTATGCCGTGGAGTGCTACGAACGCCGATTGATCGGTAACGATCAGACCGACGGATTGGAACTTGGCTGGGGTAGGCCTGAGGCAATCGGCGAGCTGGTGGAAAAGATCGGCAAAGCCGCGGACTGTAACGGAGTGGACCCTGCAGGAGTTGGCCGCGTTGGGGAGGCGTTTGACCCTGGCCCGCTATCTGTCCTGATCGGTGTTCTGGTGTCGATTCGTTTTTTTCTCTAAGATAGCAATTCACAAAGAAAAATCCTGCGCAAAGGAACTGCGATGAAACAACACCCAGAAGATTTCGTTAAGCAAATCACCGAGCAGGCCCGTCCGCTCGAAAAGGCCTACTACCTGGCGGAGTGGGAAGCCGCGGTAGAGGGAAGTAATGAGGCGATCGGGCGGGTGAAAGATGCCCAGGCAGCCTATATGCATTTCTGGTCCGATCCAGAGCTGTTTGAGGCAGCCAAGCAGCTGAACAAGAGTGGGAAGGTCGTCGCTCCGCTTCTCGCCCGCCAGCTCAAGTTGATCTATCTCGCCGCAGGTCAGAACCAGCAGGACGAGGCTACCATCGAGCGGCTGACCGAGCTGGAGGGTTCAGTGCGCCAGCGATACTACAACTACAGAGCACGAGTCGACGATAGGGAACTCAGCGACAACGAAATTGATGATGTTCTCAAAGCTTCCCGAGACTCCGAGCGGGTGCGTCAGGTTTGGGAGGCCAGCAAGCAGGTGGGACGGCAGGTGGCCGAGGAGGTTCGGGAGATGGCTCGTCTGCGCAACGCCGCTGCTCGAGCGGGGGGGTTCAGAGACCACTTTCACCGTTCCCTCCTTCTCGACGAAATCGATGAGCAGGAACTATTCAGCCTGTTTGCAGATCTGGAGGAGCAGTCTCAGAAACCCTTTGCCGAACTGAAAGGGGAGATCGACAGAGCCTTAAGCGCCCGCTTCGATGTTCCGGAAGAGGAGCTTCGACCCTGGCACTACGGAGACCGCTTCTTCCAGGAGGGACCTCAGCTCGGTGATGTCGATCTGGATTCTCTGGTTGCCAATCAAGAGTTGGAGAAGCTCGCCGCCGCTACCTACGAAGGCCTCGGAATGGAAGTGGGTGCGATCCTGTCCCGCTCGGATCTCTACCCCCGTTCCGGAAAGAATCAGCACGCCTTCTGCATCCACGTCGATCGGGAGGGAGATATCCGCACGCTGAACAACCTTCAAACCACCCACCGCTGGGCCGAAACCCTCCTGCATGAGCTCGGCCACAGCGTCTACGAGCAGTACCTCGACCCTAAGCTTCCCTGGTTGCTGCGGGCTCCCGCTCATACCTTTACCACCGAAGCGGTAGCGATCCTGATGGGTTCTTTGACCTTCGATCCGGAGTGGCATACTCGGGTGCTTGGAACCGAAGAGGAGAAGGCCCAGTCTCTCACCGCCGCAGCGCTTCGTAACGACCAGGCGAAGAAGTTGATCTTTACGCGCTGGTGCCTGACCATGACCCACTTTGAAAGGGTGTTTTACAGCAATCCGGAGGCGGATCTGGACATGGTCTGGTGGGATCTGGTGGAGCGCTACCAGCTTCTGCGGCGACCTACCGGACGTCAGGCTCCGGACTGGGCGGCCAAGATCCACATCGCTTTAGCGCCGGTGTACTATCACAACTATGAGCTCGGCCATCTGATGGCCTCTCAGCTGCGAAAGCGGTTAACCGAGGAAGCCGGAGGCATCGTGGGCAGACCCGCCGCCGGCCGGTGGCTGATTGAACGCGTATTTTCCCCCGGTGCCAGTCTGGACTGGCGTACCCTGGTAGAGAAGGCTACCGGAGAAGCGTTGAATCCCCAATACTTTGTTGAAAGCTTCGAGTTCTAGTCGGCCCGAAGAACAGCCTGTACACGGCAGAAGTCTGTTGGGCCACGTGCACGCCTCGGAGAACGACCGGTCGATACCCGGCACCGGTCACGTCGACTGGGACGGGCTTTTTCGCGGGCTGTCCCAGATCGGCTACAACGGGCGGATGAGGGCTCCCGCCGCCCGCAGATCCGGCAGGACCCCCGCGGCGATCCCGGCAAGAAGCGCCGCTCCGTAAGAGGCCTCTTCTTTGTGCGCCGGCACCCTCATCGGCATCCCGAACGTACGCTCGAACGCTTTCCGCAGCTCCGGGTTCAACCGAATGCCGTTTCCGGACCCGACCAGCGTGTCGATGCGCCGCCGTGCCTCGGGCGGGAGACGGTAGTAGGAGTCGAACAGCTCAGAGGCGATTCCCTCCCGTAGGCCGACGATCAGATGTTCGGGGGTGAAGCATTCCGGGCTCAGGTTCGCAATGTTTCCGCGCACCGACGGGTCGGAGCGCGTGCCCTGGAAGCGCGTGTCAACCACGAGCTTGCGGGGGTCGGGGAGGGCCTCCAATCCGATCGCGTTCATCACCTCGTAGGCGGCTCCCTTCGTTCCATCGGTGAACAGTCTGACCGTTCTCTCGAAGAAGTCGTGGAGAAGAGCGTAAGCCCTTCCGCCGCACAGCCCCGCTCCCACGAAGATGTACCCTCCCCAAGGGAAAGGTCGCAGCTCGATGCCGGATATCGGCGCGAAGCGTTCCGAGTAGACGCTGATCTGGCTGCCGGTGCCGATGTTGACGTGCACCGAGCGTGACCTGTCCCCCACAGCGCCCAGAAAGCTGGCTTGGTTATCTCCCAGGGCCATGAACACCGGAGCTCCCCCCGGGCCTTTGCCGAGGGAAGGGTAGTCCAGCGCCACCGGCGGAAACATCGACGGCGAGACTCCCAGCTGCGCCGCGGCATCGGTCCGGAACCGCAGGTCCTTCAGGTCAAAACAGCCCAGGCTGGCGGCGTTGCTGGCATCCAGCAAGGGCCGGGCGGCTCCGGCCAGCCGCATGGCCACGAAGTCGGCGACCGTACAGAAAGCAACTGCGCGCTCCGGTGCGCCTCCGTGCCTGGTGTTCCAATAGTGAGTCACGAACCCCATTCCGGTGCTCACCTGGGCACCCAGCGCTTCCGAGATGAAGGACGCATACGTCTGACCGGCTGCATACTCGCGATCGCCGCGCCCGTCCTGCCAGGTGTACAGCGGCCCCGCCGGCTGGCCTTGGCCGTCGAGGTATACGATCCCGTGCATCTGGCCTGTCACGCCGATGCCGGCGACGGCCTCATCAGTTCCAATCAGCTGTCCAACGATCCGCTCGGACGCGGCCAGGATGCTTTCGGGATCCTGCAACGCCTCATCCGGCTGCGTGCAAGGCAGCCTGAACGTGTTGCGCACGCTGGCGAGGTCTAAGATCCTGCCGGTGGTCGCCTCCACCAGGAGCCCGCAGATCGTGGTCGTTCCGATATCCAGGCCCAACAGTCTCATGCCCCTCGTCCAAGCTCCTTCCGCGCTGCCCTCGGACGCCGGCCTGAAGGAGCAGCAGCGCCCCAATAGGCGGCGCAGTATCTCTCCGTGGACAGCCCGGCACAGATTGTAGCTGCACAGATGGTTCGCCGCAAGGGGTCGTATCTGTTCGACCGAAGTGCCTCGACCGCTTCGAGTCATCCCCTGCTCAGCTCCAATAATGACGAGAATAGCTACTCACTCCACGGACCCCATCATAGTAATGGCGGGTTGAACTCTACAATTGACAAAGAATATCCCTTATGGTTTTGTACTATGGACTAAACAAGGAGAAGAGAATGCGATGTTTATCACAGATATAAACGACAGAATCATGTGCAAAACGAACTCGGGTAATAAAATCTATTGGATGCTTACTCAGGAAAATGGAGCTCCTAATTTTGAGCTCAGATATATTGAGATCCCCTCGAATGGCAAGAGCAGCTACGGAAAGCACCCGCATGAGCATGAAGTGTTTGTTGTGCAGGGAAAGGGAAAAATCGTAGGGGAGAATATCGAAGAGCAACTCAAACCTGGCATGGCCGTATTCGTTCCTGGGAACGAGGAACACCAGTGGATCAATACCGAAACCGAACCTTTCGGTTTCATATGTGTAGTTCCAAAGGGTGCTGAGGCTTCAGTCCAAGCCACCTTGCTGAAAATGGCCGGGTATATTTTACTCAGCCCAAGAGTTCAGCGGGTAGGTCGACAGCGCTTGGGAAACTAGATTGGGTGCCGGAAGCCTGGACACTGATTGCTGCGATGCCGGTGGCTCGACGAACGGCTTCGGGCAGTGTTTTCCCCGCCGCTATGAAAAAAGCCAAACTTCCGATAAACGCATCTCCGGCCCCGGTGCTGTCCAGAGTCTTCACCTTCTTTGCCGGTATATGCTCCGTCTCCTGTTGACTCACCAACAGGCTACCCCTTTCGCCTAAAGTGAGAACGACGGTACCCGCCCCCTTGGCCAATAACGCTCGGGCTGCAGAATCGGCCTCGTCGATCGAGCCGGTGGGAAGACCGGTGATCAACTCTGTTTCACTCTCATTGGGACAGAGGATATCGCTCAGTCCGAAGACCTCCTCCGGAAGGGAGGCTCTACCGGGGGCAGGATTGAAGATGGTACTCACCTTTTCCTGACGGGCAATACGCAGGGCGGCGATTGTGGTGTCGAGGGGGCTTTCCAGTTGGCAGACCAAGATCTGGGCACCGGCGATTACTGCGCGAGCAGCTTCGATCTCCTCTGTAGACAGCAGATCGTTGGCCCCGGTGACTATGATTATGGAATTGTTGCCCTCTGCATCAACAGCTATGGGGGCGACGCCGGAAAACGCCTTATCGGTGAACAGCACATGAGTGCAGTCGATGTCGTAAGATCGAAAATTTTTTAAAGTGTTTTCACCGAAGATGTCTCGCCCCAGCTTGGTCACCATGGAGACCTGAGCGCCGAGCTTTGCAGCCATAACCGCCTGGTTGGCACCCTTGCCCCCGAACCCCATATGAAATTTCGAGCCGTGCAGCGTTTCTCCCATCCTCGGCAGCCGCGCCACATAGCTTATGAGATCCATGTTCGCAGCGCCCACAACGCAGATCCTGGACATTCACGCCCTCCTCTTGATGCATACCCGAGAGTATGAATATGATGAATCCCAGTTTAATTGAAGAGGTGTACAAATGCAAACACGAGCACGAAAGATCTCTCCATCGCTAATGTGCGCTGATCTCTTGAATTTGAAGAGGGATCTGGATCTGTTTATCGACAACGATATCGAGTACTTCCACATCGACATCATGGACGGCCACTACGTACATAACTTCTCGTTGGGATTTGGTATTTGCCAAGCGATCTCCTCCTACACAGAAACTCCTCAAGATATCCACCTTATGATCGACAATCCCGAAGATTTCGTCCCTATATTCGCCCAGATTAAGAGCTCGATTATTACTTTTCATCCTGAGGTCGTATACCATCCTCTGCGCACAATTGCCCTGATCAAGCGCCATGGGGCCAGAGCGGGAATCGCTCTCAACCCAGCCCAGACGATAGAGAGTTTGAAGCCGCTGCTGCCGCATGTGGATCTGCTCTGTGTCATGACGGTCGTCCCGGGATTTGTCAGCCAGAGCATTATTCCAGGGGGTATCGAAAAACTACGAGAGACAGTTGACTATATACGTTCAAATGGTTATGAGCTCGAGATCGAAGTAGACGGTAATGTGAGCTGGGAAAACCTTCCCGAGATGCGTGATGCCGGCGCCCAGGTGTTTGTGGCGGGCACGTCCTCTATATTTGAAAGCGGAGGGGATGTACAAAGCAACATTCGAAGATTTCGCTCGATTCTGGAGGGCGGAGAATGAATAAAACCCGATCTCCAGATTATCGAAGCAGATCGACGATTTCATGACTCCAGGGGAATGATACCTGAGTTCCCACTTTGGCGACCGAGTGGGCTGCAATCGAATTCGCTCGACGAACGGATTCCTCGAGTGGTTTACCCTGGGCTAAAAAATATGCAAAACTGCCGATAAATGCATCCCCCGCTCCGGTAGTATCCACCGCCTCGGTTTTAACAGCCGGGAAGCGTACAGTTCTCTCCTCGGAGACCAGCATCGCACCACGGTGCCCCAGCGTTATGATCACTACCTTGCATCCCATCTCCCGCAGCCGGCGGCCGGCGACCGCGATCTGGTCTTCCGTATCTACAGGCAATCCTGTGATAATCTCGGTTTCCGTCTCGTTGGGGGCAACCACATCACAGAGCTCGAGAAGCTCTCTGCCTAGAGATCGCCCCGGAGCGGGATTGAGTATGGTGCGAACTTTGTTCTCTCGTCCGATCTGTAAAGCCCGTTGGCTGGACTCAAGGGGGATTTCCAACTGGCAGATCAGTACCTCCGCTGAAGCGATTCGCTCAGCGGCACGATCTACATCTTCGGGACTGAGGAGCATGTTCGCTCCAGGGATGTACACGAGCAGATTGCGCCCCTCGTCATCTACGAGGATGGGGGCCACCCCCGAGGAAGTATCGGCCGTGGTGAATATGTATCTCGAATCCACCCCCATTTCTCCATAGTTCTTTTTTATGATCTCTCCGAGATGATCCTGTCCCACCTTGGTTACAATAGAAACCTGGGCGCCTAGCTTGCCCGCCATCACGGCCTGGTTGGCGCCCTTACCGCCGCAGCTCATATGAAAGTATCGGCCTTCAAGGGTCTCACCCATCTTCGGGAGACGAGGAATTTTGGCGATAAGATCGATGTTCGAGCTGCCCACTACACAGATTTTAGGCGCACTCATCTAACGCACTCCCTGCCAGCCCCAAAATTAGCTTCACTGTCCGCTCGCAAGCAGAGGGAAGACCTCTACAAGCCGTTCGTAGCTTCGTTTGAAGATCTCGTACTGCTTCCTGTATACCGGGAAGTTCTGCTCTACCGCCCTGTTGCTCTCCACTTGCTTCACGATCTTGTTCGCATCGTTAATCGATGAGAAGATGCCCACACCTACTCCACCGGCGATCGCCGCGCCGACGGACGTCGCCTCTTCTATGAAGTTCAGTCGGGTAACCGGCCGTTCCATGACGTCGGCGAAGATGCTGCGCCACAACCTGCTTTTCGCGCCTCCACCAATCATGCGAATATTCTCGGCCTGAACTCCCTGTTCTCGAAACGCCTCTTCAATAAGCTTCATGTTGAAAGCAACACCTTCCAATACGGCCCGGATCATGTGATTCTTATTGTGGATCATCGACAGTCCGATGAAGCAGGCTCGGGCTTCCGGATTCCACAGAGGGCTTCTCTCTCCCATCAGATAGGGCAGGAAGATCACTCCTTCACATCCGCAGGGGACTGCCTGAGCTTTAAGTGACAGCAAGTCATATACATCGACTCCGGTGCGTTCGGCAGCCTGGATCTCGGAATCACAGAGAACATTCTTAATCCACTGAAAGGAGCCTCCCCCGCTCTGCATGGTTCCAGCGGGGAAGTAAAGGCCTTTGAGAAAATGACAGAAAGTAAATGTTCTCTTTTGGGGATCGATCAGCGGCTTGTTCGACGCTATGGCCATCCAGGTCGAAGTTCCCAGATAGATATAGGCTTCTCCCTCGGCAACCACTCCGGCACCGCAGGTGGCACAGGCTCCGTCGCCTCCACCAATTACCACCGGCGTTCCTTCGGCCAGTCCGCTGTGGGCTGCCGCGGTTCTGGAAATTTTCCCGACAATCTGGGTCGACTCTACGATCTCGGGGAGTTTGTTTACGTCCAACCCGGCAGCCTCGAGCATCTCCTCGGACCACCGGAGAGCCCGAATATCGAGCAGGTTCATCCCGGAAGCATCGGAGTAGTCGGTTGTTATCTTGCCCGTCAGGCGGCAGACGAGGTAATCCTTGGCGTGGATGAATTTGGTCGTTCGTTTGTAGACTTCGGGCTCATTCTCCCGGATCCACATGATCTTGGTGGCCGAGTACGAAGCGCTGAGGCGGTGGCCGGTCAGCTGATAGACTTTGTCAGCCTCGATTCGCCGGGAAAGCTCCTCGGCTTGCTTGGTCGAACGGAGATCCGCCCAAATGATCGAATTCCTCAACGCCTTCCCCTCTCCGTCCACCGGCAGGGCAGCCATCATCTGACCGGAAAAACAAACGCACGCTATGTCGGAGGAGCTGATTTTCGCCTGCTCGATCATAGTGCCGGTAGAGTCGCAGAAAGCCTTCCAGTACAGCTCGGGATCCTGCTCTGCCCATCCCTGCTTCGGGTAATGGGTTGGATAATCGGAAAAGGTGCTGGCCATGAGCTCACCGGTAGAGCTGAAGAGAGTCGCCTTATCCCCTGTAGTACCGAGATCGTGGGAAAGGATTAATTCTGCCATTGCCAACCTCGCTTCCTCACTCTTTTGTCGTGCTCATTCATCAACTATGTCGCACACTTTGGGCCACACGTCAAGGGAATCCTCCAGGATGACATTCAGTGTACAGACAAGATACTATTATCACGGAGGACATTCCGATGACACAAAGGTACTCAGGATCGTATGACAAGGGTTTAGCCTCTCTGATTGACCACACGATAATGCAACCGGATGTTACAACTGACACGGTCAAACAACAGTGCGAGCTGGCGATCCGATACGATTTCGCCGGAGTTTGTGTGAGCACTGTGCATATTGCTCTCGCCGCCCAAGTGTTACAAGGTTCTGCGCTGAACGTTTGTACGGGAGTCGGCTTCCCACTCGGGGCTTCCGGCTATCTGCTGAAGGCTATGGAGACCAGGGACGCTGTTGCCAGTGGTGCCGATGAGATTGATATGGTCGTTAACATCGGAGCGATCAAAGAGGGGGACTACCTGACTCTGGAGCGGGAGATCGAGGCGGTGAAGGATGCAGCGGAGGGAAGGACTGTCAAAGTGCTTCTGGAGATCTGCTATCTGAGCGATGCCGAGATTGTAAAAGTCTGCCGAATCGCCGCTGAACGCAGCGCCGCTTTTGTTAAGACCTCTACCGGCTTTGGGCCCGGCGGAGCCACGGTAGAAGCGGTGCGCCTGATGCGGAAAACCGTAGGTCCAACGATCGGAGTGAAAGCTGCAGGTGGAATCAGCAATCGTAGCTTCGCACTAAAACTCCTGGAGGCTGGAGCATCACGGTTGGGAATGAGTAAAAGCATCGAAGTCATCCATGAACTGGATTGACGGGGGTCTTTGCGGATCAGGGTTGGTACCTGTTCGCTTGAACTTAAGGAGCGCCGTTACCGCAGGAGCACCGGGCTCATGTCCGGATCGTCTATCACGTACCAGTTCCTGCCCAGGGTCCGCGGAGGATGGACGTCATCGGCATCCGGAGCTTCGAAGAGCTCATCGTACTTAGCTGGTTCTTTGAGGTAAAGCACGTGATGGTGGTTTACCCCTTCCAGAATGTACCACTCTTCCCAGGGCAGCTCATCGATCTTGTCATTCGGGGGTACTGCGTTGATGATGGTTCCGACCTTGGGTACCGTTTTTACCAGCCACTCGTGCTGTCCGTAGCGCTCCGTTGCCGCCTTGCGATTCTTCTCCGGGAATAGGGAAAATGGGTCAAGACCCAATACGGAAAAGCTCCGATCTATGCCCTTTTCTTTCAGGTATGTAAGCAGATCTTCCATTCTGGCTGCCTCTATCTAAT